>Ga0208740_1000270_pt1 | contig 17809 bp, 19 predicted proteins | sample CryBogCBE08Jun09_FD_184567 | JGI IMG/M metagenome (GOLD analysis project Ga0208740, IMG submission 184567) | Freshwater microbial communities from Crystal Bog, Wisconsin, USA - CBE08Jun09 (SPAdes) (version 2) | ecosystem: Environmental > Aquatic > Freshwater > Lake | place: Crystal Bog...
CTTTCATTAGGTAATTTTTACCGTGAGTGAGAGTTGCTTCAGATAACTCAACATTTGCACGGGTGCGATAAACCTTTCCAGCTACACAAGTCGGTGTGCAATCGTTTACGTAGAAAGTTCCCTGTCCGCGCGCTGAAACCCGAGTCCACAGACTCCATTTGATACTTATGACTCCAGCACCCGCATCAGCGCAATATTCAGTGATGCTATTTGGTTTTACTTGTGCTGCAGCTCCGCAGTTGTTGTAATACGAAGGTGTTGCAGCGTGTGATGGTGTTACTGCGATGATCGAAGAGGCAAGGACTAATATTGATAGAGCGGAGTATTTAAGGGAAGTTCTCATACCTGCACTTTACCCTGGACCGACCAGGGAAATTCGATCCACTTATCTGTGTGACGCCACACATACTCAGGCTTGATGATCGTGGTTGGTTTCTCGTATAAAACTGCAAAGCGAACTTCTGCTACGTAACCTGTAAGAAATTCTTTAACCAATTTTAAGGTTTCTCCAGTATCAGCGACATCATCTGCAACCAATACCTTGGCACCTTTGAGGTCTACTCGGTTTGGAACCGGTGGAAGAACAATCGGCATCGGCAATCGCTCATCGATACCGGTGTAGAACTCCACGCTTAACGTGAATGAGTTCTTTACATCGATCGCGTAACCAAGCCCAGCACCTAAGAAGAAACCGCCGCGCGCGATCGAAAGGATGATGTCGGGCTTATATTCCGAGAGCAATATGGTGCGACCCAATTCACGGACTGCAACGCCAAACTCTTCGTAACTTAATTTTTCACGCTCGCTCATGGGCGAAACTTACAGATTATCGGCCCGCTTGGGAAAGACGCCAGGGGTCACTGCCCACACTAAGACTGATACCAGAACCGCCAAAGGAATCGTCACCAAGATCCCAAGAATGGCTTGGTTCTGCAGAGCGCCCGTGAAATCTCGTTGCGCAAAGATGAGCGAAACATCTAGACCCAAAGTCCCAAGAGCTCCGATTAGTAAGGCCTCGCCGCGATTAAATGGCATCTTTACTCGCAGCGCTAAGGAGCCCAAGGTAATTCCGAGGAAGATCCCCAGAGGTTTACCTATCAATCGTGCGATCACCAAAGTCAGAACTAGTCGAGTACCTAGCGAATTCCACGAAAATTCGTAGTTGCGGAAGAGCGAAACAAAGACAAATACCGGAATCACTACGAATGCCGATATGGGTTCGATCGTGCGCAAAAGTTCGCTGGGTAGATCCCTTGTCACTGTGCGAGATTTAAGAGTTGCGATACCGAAGAGAACAGCGACCAGCGAGGTCTGAATCCCCGTTAAGTGACCTGTTGCGAGTCCCACTATGAAGATAATTACTAGGAGCACCCGTGATGCGATGAAATATGAGGCGAGCATGTAGAGCCCGAGAAGAGCGAGCAAGAGCGCAAGATAGCCCCACTGAATATGTTGTTTGTAGAGGATCGATAGAACTATGACCGATCCAATGTCATCAATGGTGGCCAGCGCCAACACAAATCCCTTGAGGTTGTTCTTCTTTAATACAACCAACATTGCAAGAACGAACGGCAGATCAGTCGCCATTGTCGCCCCCCAACCTGTCGTGGGGGTTCCATGTGATCTATTGAATGTGAAAAAGATAAGTGCAGGAGTGGCCATACCAAGGACGGCGGCCAAGGAGCTAACGAAGAGGACTTTGCGATCTTGTAGACCGCCCTCTTTGAATTCAAAGCGCAGCTGCAACCCAACGCTGTAAAAGAAGAAGCCGAGGATGTAATCCAGGGTCAACCCACGCAGATTGAAATGCCAATCAGCGATGTGATGAGTTGTCTCCAGGAATTTACTATCAATTTGATTGCCCAAGAGGATCGCAAGTAGTCCAACTGGAATTAATAGGTATGCCGAGAAAGTTTCGTTCCGGATAATGCGAAGCAGGGTCTTCATTGCGCATCACCTTTAAGTTCCCAGGCGCGCACACCACCCAAGATGCCGGCGGTGTTGGATGCGATAATGACATCATCCCCCAGAGTTTTTAGCACGGTGGGACTTATACGACGAGAGTTACCTCCGCCGATGTAGAGGCGGTCCCACCAAAAGACGGGACGTAAGTCTTCAACCATTGATTTGATGCGGCGCGACCAGAACATATCCCCCAGTCGGCGGCGCTCGTGCTCGCCAATCCAAGTGTCATAGCTTGTGGCACGTCGGATGGGAGCGTGCGACAGCTCAAAGTGTGGGGCCAACTTGCCGCCATCGAACATACAGAAACCAAGGCCAGTTCCTAAGGTAAAGACGACCTCTAGCCCAGAACCAGTGATCAAGCCCGCGGCATGAACTTCGGCATCATTCATCACGAGTGCGGGTTTGCCAAAATGTGATGCCACAGCGCTTTGCATATCAAAGCCACGCCATTGGGTGAGTAAATCTGGATCGACCTTGGTGAGCGGACCTTTGATGTTGATGTAGTGCGGGGTATGCACCACTACCCCATGGCGAATCATTCCCGGCATACCAATTGTGATGCGATCAAATGGCGGCAACTTTTCGGCCAACTCCGCAAAAGTTTCAATGAGCTTGGTTGGGCTCAATGGATATGGTGTTGGAGTTGAGATCGGTTGGGCGTGCAAGGTTCCCTTGCCATCTAAGACCGAAGCTTTGATGCTCAATCCACCGCAGTCGATCGCCAGAGTCATCAGATTAACCGCGGTCATCAAGAATTACGCCTTATTATCTAAATTAGTTGCCGGTGTAGTGCGATGCGATTGATGCGAGCGCAGCATCCAAAATCGCAAAGCCCTCGTTAAGTTCTGCCTCGCTGACGTTGAGCGGTGGGCAGATATGAATTCGGTTGAAGTTCATAAACGGAATCATGCCGGCCTTCTTACATGCCGCCATGATTTCACCCATTGCTGGACTTGATCCACCGTAAGGTGCGAGTGGTTCACGGGTAGCGCGATCCTTCACAAGTTCGATGGCCCAGAAGACTCCAAGTCCTCGAACTTCACCAATGACCTTGTGCTTACCAGCGAGCGCTTCGAGAGCTGGTTTGATGACGCTCTGCCCGATCTCAGCGGCATGCTCCACCATCTTCTCTTCGAGCATTGCATCGATCGTTGCGACTGCCGCAGCGGTAGCAAGTGGATGACCACTATAGGTAAGTCCGCCCGGGAAGACGCGATCGTTAAAGGTGGCGGCAATCTCGTCGCTGATAATTACTCCACCGAGTGGGACGTAACCGCTATTAACGCCTTTAGCGAAGACAATGAGATCTGGTTGTGCTGATGAGTGTTGATATGCAAACCACTTACCGGTGCGACCAAAGCCTGACATGACTTCATCTGCGATCCACTTGATGCCGTACTTATCGCAGAGTGCGCGAACGCCTTCTAGGTATCCCGCTGGTGGAATCAATACACCTGCGGTGCCCACAACCGACTCAATCAAGATTGCAGCGATGGTGCTGGCGCCTTCAAAGATGATGACTTGCTCCAAATGTTCTAGAGCGCGCTTGGTCTCTTCTGCTTCTGTGGTTGCCCAGAAGGCTGTGCGATAGAGATATGGACCGAAGAAGTGGACGTGACCGGTTGCGTTCTCATTAGGCCAACGACGTGGATCACCGGTTGCAGTTACAGCAGTTGTGGTGTTGCCGTGATAGCTGCGATAGAAAGACAAGATCTTGTGCTTGCCGGTGTGCAGGCGAGCCAAGCGGATGGCGTTTTCGATTCCATCGGCGCCACCGTTGGTGAAGAAGACCTTGTTGAGGTGTGGGGCGGCGCGATCTGTAATGCGCTTCGCGGCCTCGGCGCGAGCATCATTGGCATGTTGTGGGGCGATCGTGGCAAGGAGTGCTGCTTGATCTTGAATCGCCTTAACGACCTTGGGGTGCTGGAATCCAATATTGGTGAAGACCAATTGGCAGGAGAAGTCGAGGTACTTATTGCCATCAAAATCCCAGAAGTAGCTGCCTTGCCCACCGGCCACGGGCATAGGGCTGATCTGGCCCTGGGCCGACCACGAGTGGAATACATGAGCGCGATCTAGGTCAAATACCTCTTTGCCGCGGGTTGGGTTTGCAATTGGCTCTGTCATAAGCGCTATCTAAGCATCTAAAGCGAGCGCGAGTAAGCAGGAGCCCAAGTAGTGCTAGCCACAACTGAGCACACATGAACAGCAGTTAAACTAACGCCGTGACCCACCAAAACCGCCCCTGGGGCTATACCAACACCAGCGATGGTTTAAAGCCAGATTGGGCTCTCCACGAAGATACCCTGGCGGTGCGTGCTGGCTTGGCGCGTTCAGGATTCGGTGAAACCGGCGAGGCGCTCTACCTCACTAGCGGATTTACTTACGACAGTGTCGAACAAGCCAATGGCGCCTTTGCCGAAGAGATAGACCATTACTTATACGGTCGCTTTGCCAACCCAACTGTTTCTATGTTTGAAAATCGCTTAGCCGCTATTGAAGGCGCACAGATGTGTGTCGGTACCGGCAGTGGAATGTCAGCGATGTTCGCCTCGCTCGCAGCACTCGTCTCCGCAGGAGATCGCGTTGTGGCAGCGGCATCAATGTTTAGCTCGTGTTGGGTTGTGCTCGCTGAGTTCTTGCCTAAGTGGGGCGTCAAGGTTGAATTTGTAACCGGCAACGATCCCGAGGTATGGGCTCAAGCGCTGGCAGTAGAAACAAAAGCGGTCTTCCTCGAGACGCCATCTAACCCAATGCTTGAGTTGGTAGATATCGCGATGATCTCTGAGTTCGCGCACAAGGTCGGCGCGCTGGTCATTGTAGATAACGTGATGGCCTCCCCTATCTTGCAGAAGCCTTTAGCGCTCGGCGCAGATGTTGTTATGTACTCCGCAACCAAACATTTGGATGGTCAAGGTCGTGTTCTTGGTGGCGCAATCTTGGGCTCCGAGGATTACATCAAGAACATTCTTAATCCTTTTGTGCGTCACACAGGTCCTTCCCTTAGCCCATTTAATGCCTGGGTCTTAGTAAAGTCACTCGAAACCTTGTCGATGCGTGTTCATCGCATGAACGACAATGCTCAAGCGGTCGCTGAGTTCTTGCAGACCTTGCCGCAAGTCTCTTCGGTTAATTACCCAGGCCTTCCTTCACATCCACAATATGAGCTTGCTTGCAAGCAGATGTCTGGTGGCGGAACCACCTTGTCATTTGAAGTTGCCGGCGGCCAAGAGGCTCTTTACAAGGTGATGAATAATCTGCGTGTGATTGATATCAGTAACAACTTAGGTGATAGCAAATCGCTGATTACACATCCTTACTCTTCAACACATCGCCGCCTTGATGAAGCAACCAAGGCTGCAATGGGAATCACTCCAGCACTTGCTCGTCTATCCGTTGGACTAGAACACTCCAGCGATTTAATTCACGATCTACGAGCAGCCTTTAGATAATTAAGTAAGAGTCTTACTTGCCTTGCTTGATAGCAAGAGCCAGACGATCGACGCCTTCTGCTATCAACTCTTGGCTGGTAGCAAAATTAAGGCGGACAAATTGGTGACAATCTGCGCCAAAGATAATTCCGGGAGACAAGGCTAATTTGCCGTGTTGCAAAATCGTTTTAGCGGGATTCTCACCAAGCTCGTAATCAGTGACATCGATCCATGCCAAATAAGAGCAATCTGGAATTCGATACTTCGCTTTAGGTAACTTGGCATCAAGCTGCTCTTTTAAGAAGTGACGATTGCGATCTAGCGTCTTCATGACTTCATCTAGCCAATCGGTACATTCAAAGGCCTTTGCGGTGGCATGCGCACCAAGCAGTGAGGCGCGGAAGCAGACCGAGTGCGGCATCTTGCGAGCTAGCGCCAAAGTACCTTCTGATTCGGTAACGATGAAGGCACACTTCAAGCCCGCTAAGTTCCAAGCCTTGCTGGCTGCGGTTACGCAGACTCCTACCTCGCGCGCGGCATCGCTGATACTTAAAAATGGCGTGAACTCGGCGCCTTCAAATACCAATGGTCCGTGGATCTCATCGCTAAAGACATAGACGCCATATTTCTTGGCGAGGTCAGCAATGGCAGATAACTCTTCGCGTGTATGGACAGTGCCAGTTGGATTCTGCGGGTTGCAAACGAAGTGAATCTTTACGCCTGCCTTGTAGCCCTGCTCGATAGCGGCGAGATCAAGGGTGTAGTGCATTCCATCTTTGTGCATAGGAGCGTCGTACTCTTCGCACTTAAGTTCGCGGATCCACTTGAACATGTTTACGTAGACCGGTGAATTGATCATGATCTTGTCGCCTGGCTGCACGATCATGCGCGCCATCTCGACCATGCCAACCCCAACATCGGTGCACAAGAAGAGTTGTTGATGATCTATGGTCCAACCCCACGAGGTACTGGCATAATCTGCAAAGTTACGGGTCAGATGTTCGGTGTTACCCATGTAGCCAGTATCAGAGTTGTTAATGATTTCGATCAGGCGATCGCGGATCGGCTGCGCTAACTCAAAATCCATCTCTGCAACTGGCATTGGCAGAACATCGCTCGAGAACTCAGTCCACTTCTCGCTTGTACGAGTTCGCAGCGCGGTGAGTGGCGCTCCATCGACCTTCATGAGGCAATCTTATGGGTTGCTAGATACCCCACGAGGACAGTTGCTTGTTGATGAACTTGCGATCAGGATCTAGGCCAGCGCGGTATTTAAGCCACGGAGCAAAGTCAGGATATAACTGGGAGAAGTTGAATCCGCTATCGGTAAATAACTTGCCCCAATGAGGGCGTGCTTTAAATGGAGCCAGAGCCGCCTCTAACGTTGGGAGAAAAGCAGTGACTCCGGGTACATCTGGCTTCCAGGTGAAGTGAATCGCCAAGCTATCGCGGCCTTGGGCCATGCTCAACCAATTCTTATCTGCTGCAATGGTGCGGAGCTCTGAAACCAAGAGGAGCGGTTGAATCTCGTAACGCAGAGCGTGAACCGCCTCCAGGGCTGCAGCGGCGTCCTTCACATCAACAAAGTATTCGCTCTGCAACTCTTCGCCGAAGCTTGGAGTGAAATCCAGCTTGAAGTGCGGCAAGCGTTCGTGCCAGGGACCCACACTTCCCAACTGTTCGGTCGCACTCTTAGTTGATGCACCTGCAAGTGGGTGTAACTTCTTCTTGGCGGGCTTTGCGGTAAAGAACTGGTCTCCCGGCAAGGTATCGACACCAATGCGAGACTTGATCCAGAGTTGATCTACATAAAAATCACGCCACAAGGTGAAAGCCGAAACGCTGTACCCAGCGCCCATTACTGCGCTGAAATCTTGCAGCAGGTTTTCAAAGGGCAGATCCAGATAGACGCTTTGTGAGACCTCAAATGCCGGAACTGCCTGAAGTGTCAGATGATGAATGATTCCTAGGGCACCTAACCCAACTCGAACTTCCTTCAGCTCTTCTCCGGTAATTACGCGTTCCTCACCGCTTGCCGTGATGAGCTCAATCGAGATGATCGCCGCCGATAGATTTTGATTCTTTAAACCTGAACCGTGTGTGCCCGTACTTGTGGCACCGACAACGGTGATGTGAGGCAGCGATCCCATGTTAGGAAGCGCCAAACCGACCATGTTAAGCGCAATCGCCAGCTCTCCATAACGGACTCCGGCAGCGACCCGGACTTGTTGAACCGCAGTGTTGATCTCGATCGTCGTAGGAAAATGTTCAAAGGAGATAAGGACATCTTTGCTATCAGCAATCTTGTTAAATGAGTGAGCGCTACCAAGCGCGCGAATTGAGTCAGCTGCGACTACCGCTGAAGCGATATCGGCGATACTAGTTGGACGAACCAGCAGGTATGGATCAAAAGCAACGTTGCCACTCCAGTTTTTCATGGCTTACTCACCCGAGCTCTCTGCTTGTTTTTCTTTACGAGCAACTCGAATTTGGCTAATTACTCCTACAACTGCAAATATCACCATCACGCTTATCGCGCTGTAGATAATGATGTAGACATCTTTTGGCACGTGACGAGCAGATGCCAGGATGTAAATCTGCGGCAACATAAAGTTGAGGGCAGATAACCATCCCCATTTCTGGGTTTCCGACCAACGTCGGTAGATGATTGCTACTACCAATCGCGCGGAAGCCAATCCATAGAACCAGGATGTAATCAGATCAACGATGAAGAATATGTACGGATTAACACCGTACTTGTGGAGCGCCTTCCAAACCACAAAGGTGGCGGCGAAGGTATATAAAACAATGGTCGAAGCCCAGAGCCTCTCCCAAAAGGTTTGGCGTTTAGTTCTCACGCCTCTTGCTTACGCAGGCGACGCTTAGCAAACCATGGAATTACCGCAGAAGTTGTTGCCTGGTAATCGGCATACTCAGGATATTTACCAAGTGAGATCTTCTCGGTGAAATTAGTTGAGCCGATAAAGAGCAGAGTGAGAAGAACTGCGCCGAGAATGGTGCGTTGGAAGAGGCGATCGATTGAGTTAGCGCCGATCAGGTAGAGCACCCACCACTGTGAAATTTCAAAGAAGTAATTGGGGTGACGTGAATATCTAAAGAGTCCAGTTGTAAGAAAGCGCTTCTCGGGGACTCCCCCAGCTTCGATGATCTTCTTCTTGTTCTGCTGGAAGTTCCATTGTTGTTGATCGGCAACGGTCTCACCAATAAGAAAGAGTGCAAATACGATAACGAGCGCCAGATCCCAACCATTGAATGCGGTGCCCTGATGGCGAAAAGCGGTCAGTGCAGGAAGTGAGATGAGGACTAACAAGAAGTTCTGATACAAGACGATGAAGAAGATATTGAATAACTGGAATTGCCAGTTGGTCATGCTGGCGCGCAAGACTGGCCAGCGGTAATCCTCGGTACCCGAGTATCCGCCTTTACGAGCAAAGTTAAAGGTGAGGCGAGCGCCCCAGAGCAGCGCCAAGATCGCCATCGCATTGAGGCGAGCGTTATGAAAGTGTGCTCCTCGCGCAAATTCGCCGACATAGATAACGGGAGTAATCGACCACATCCGATCCACCCATGAGTGTTCCTTGGTGACAAGCGAGAGAATCCAGCAAGCTGCGCAGACGACGGCGAATGTGAGCCAGACGAGATGAAGAGGAGTCATGGCGCGATTTTAACTCAGCGCTCCTCATAATGTCTGAAATAATGAGCCATGCGCAGCTGGGGTTATATGGCGATGCTTATATTTACCGTCATAGGCTCTTTCTGGCTCGAGATCTTTCTCAAGGTGGGTGTACTCAAGCGGGTTAAGCGCTTGGCGCTGAGCATTCTTCCCATCGCACTCCTCTTTATTGGTTGGGATGCCTACGCAATCTCGCGTCATCATTGGCACTTTGATCTCACTCAGATCTTGAAAATATATGGTCCTTTTAATATCCCGCTGGAGGAGTACCTCTTCTTTATCATCGTTCCCATTGCAGCAGTGATGACACTTGAAGCGGTGCGCACCCGTCGCCCCCATTGGATTATTGGGGATGAGTCATGACATATACCCAGATCGCACTGATGGCCGTTGCCTGCGCTGCAGTACTTGACCTCTTTATTGTGCGCACCAGGTTGCTCACCCGCAAAGCATTCTGGACCTCTTACGCGATCATCCTTCCCTTTCAGCTCCTGACCAATTGGTGGCTGACCTCGCGCAATATCGTGATGTATGACCGTCACAAGATCCTGGGACCACGCCTGGCCAGCGCCCCGCTGGAAGACTTGGCCTTCGGCTTCGCCTTGATTTTGGGTGTTCTCTCGCTCTGGGTCTTCTGGGGCAGGCGTGGAATTGAAGCCAAAAAATAATCCGTAGAATTGCCCCATGGAACTGCAGAAGGTCATCTTGTATTACGGCTTCGCGCCGCTACCTGACCCTGAAGCTATCCGCTTGTGGCAGCACAAACTCGCCGAGGATTTAAACCTCAAGGGTCGTGTACTTATTTCTAAGCACGGAATCAACGGCACCCTCGGTGGCAATATGTCAGACCTTAAGAAATATGTGAGCGCCACCAAGAAATATCCCGGATTTAAGAAGATTGATTTCAAGTGGTCAGAGGGAACTGGCAACGAATTTCCACGCCTCAAAGTGAAGGTCAAGGAAGAGCTCGTTGATTTTGGACTTCCTGTTGATGTCGAAGTCAATGAAAAGGGCGTCGTCAACGGAGGCAAGCACCTCAAGCCTTACGAGGTTAATAAGTTAGTTGAAGAGCGCGGTGATGAGGTTCTCTTCTTCGATGGTCGCAATGGCTATGAGGCCAAGATCGGTAAATTCAAGAATGCAATCGTCCCTGATGTATCTCACACTCGTGACTTCGTATCTGAGATCGAATCTGGCAAATACGACCACCTGAAAGATAAGCCGATCGTTACCTATTGCACTGGTGGAATACGTTGCGAAATTTTATCGACCGTGATGGTCAAGCGCGGTTTTAAAGAGGTCTACCAGATCGATGGCGGCATCGTCCGCTATGCCCAAAAATATGGCGATGATGCTCTTTGGCAAGGTTCGCTCTACACCTTTGATGGTCGCATGACGCTCGATTTTTCAGACCACACTCCAGTTCTTGGTGAGTGTGAAAAATGTGGTGGAGCTACTAAGCAGTTCTACAACTGCGGAAAAATTTCTTGCCACTCATTAATTTTGCTCTGTGACAATTGCGCGCAAGATAGCGCTAACAAAGCATGTACCCATGAATATAGTGAGCGTAATGCGGAGATGGTTGGGTAGTACTACTACTTTCCACCGATGGCAGCAAGCGCTGCTTTATAATTCTGTTGCGCAGTAGCGATTGCTTGCCTGTAGATATTAATAATTCCGGTAGCAGCCGCTTTGTATGCATCGCGAGCAGCTTGACGCGCAGCTTTATCTTTTCCAGCCGTCTGCAGCGATTGCATAAGGGTTGCGTTGGCATCGGCGAAGGCTAAGTCGCGACCATTCTGTGCCGCCATCAACGCAGCTTGATATGCCGCGCGCGCAGCATCCCGCGCAGCTTTTCTGCCTTGCTGTACTGAAGAAGAAGGCGCTGACTGCGAACTCGATGGTGTCGGTCTATTGGGATGTGGATTTGGCTTTCTATCTGGTGCAAAACTTTGAGGAGATTGTGGCGTCGCTGAATTATTAATGGATGGAGTTGGATCAGGAGATGCGGTCACCGCATAAACGGGCGCGGCGGAAAGAGTTAGGGCGCATCCAAGCCCCGAGATCAACAGCGACCGTTTCACGTCCTCCATTATCCACCTATTTCTCACAAGAAGTGCCACTACTATCGCAAGGTGAAGTTAGGACGCGGCCTACTCATTGCCCTCTGCTCGCTCACGTTGGTGGCGGCATCTGAGCAATCCTTGACTCACGCTCAAACACCCAAGGCAACCATCGTTGAACTGCACATTAAGAGTCCGGAAAAGGATTTTCCTATACGCAATGTCTGGGTTCTCACTCCGGCTGTCCCAGCTGATCAGGTTGATCTTCTGCCCGTTGTTTACATGCTCCACGGTTGGCCCGGATCTCCTAATGGCCTCATTGCAGGAGTCGAAGCTCCATTGCTCACAGCCTTCTCTAAAGGTGCGGCGCCATTTATAGCGGTCTTTCCAGATGGAAACGCGCTCACTCACTCCGATTCAGAGTGGGCCGACTCTTATGACGGTGAAGCGATGATCGAAACCTGGATTACTAAGAATGTGATTCCAGTTGTTGAAGCAAAAAATCTACGTACTAGAAATGATCGGGCGATACTTGGTTTTTCGATGGGTGGATATGGCGCAGCAATAATAGGACTGCACCACCCTGATCTATTTGGCCAGGTCGTAACTCTCGCGGGTTACTTCGTTATTGATGACTTGACTGGCGCATTTGGTCCAGGACCTGCAACCGACAAGAAACATTTGAGTCAGACACCTTCTACCTATCTCAAAGTTGCCAACAAGATGCGTTGGTTCTTAGGTGAATCTAGTCAGGATTACACCGAATTGATTCGAGGTCAGGCGGCCGCGTGGGGTGCCAAGTTAAAGAGCGTGAAAGCAAGTTACACGCTCAGCACCAACCTCACTGGCGGACATAGCTACGTCTTCGTTGGAGCAGAAATTCCTTTAGTCACGAAATGGTTGAAGTGGGGTGTGGTGGCTGCACCTTCCTCACCACCCTCTCCATCTCCTTCTTCGGTAATCCCAAGTAATTCTCAGACTACTGGAGCTAAATCTGCCGCGTAGCCCGCTATTCACCCGTTCTTATAGCGCCGTTTCAGTTAAGAGTTCCATCCGTTTGCCGAGATGACATGAAATAGCCTCGTTCGTTTACTCACATTCCATAGAGAAAATTGAGAGAGGTTTTGCATGAAACTCAACACACTGAAGTCAGCGGTTTTTGTCGCTGGCGCATCAGTCGCCGGCATGTTGCTCGGCGGTTCGATCATCGCTCCTGCACAAGCAGCAACAACATCTACTCCCCTTGTCATTTACGCCGCAGAGGGTTACGACCAGGTTGCTGCCGATGCATTCACAAAGGCAACTGGAATCAAGACAGTTCTCCACGACGATAGCACCGGTCCACTGCTTGCCAAGGTATCTGCCGAGAAGAGCAACCCTCAATTTGGCGTTCTCTGGGTTGATGGCGCAACAGCATTTGCTGCGCTCGATAAGCAGGGCCAATTGCTTCCTTACACTCCCAAGGCAACATTTACTGCTGCTGGACAATCTGTGGTTCCAGCTGATCACTCATACATTCCAACTGGTCTCACCACAATGGCAGCGCTGATTTACAACTCTGCCAAGGTGAAGGTCGTGCCTAAGACATACAACGACCTACTCAATCCAATGTACAAAGGTCAGATCGGCATGAATGATCCAAATCAATCTGGACCAACATTCCCATTTATCGCAGGGCTGATGAATCAGTTCGGTGGCAAGTCGGTTACAGCCGGTGAGGCATTCTTGAGCAAGCTCAAGGCAAATGGCTTGGTCGTAAATAACACCAACGGAGATACCTTGCACGCACTTGAGACAGGCGTCATCAACTTCGGACTGATCCAATCGTCAGCTGCACAAGGTGAGATCTTGAAGCTGCAGAAGACTCCAGTCGCTGGATTCACTCCCAAGGTGGTCTACCTCGCTAAGTCGACCCTGTTGCCAAGCGTGATTGGAATCGATAAGGGTGCTACACCTGCCGTACAGGCAGAAGCCAAGAAGTTCATCGACTACGTTCTATCACCAGCAGGACAGGCAATTATGCAGACTGGTGATCCACAAGGTGATTCACTCTACTGGCCAATCATTCCTGGAGTTTCACCACTTCCAGGAGCTGGTTCATTGCCTGCCTCCTACCAATCAATTGATCCTTACTTCTGGGGACCACTTGAAGGTCAAGTCAATGCTTGGTTCACCAAGAACATTCGTGGTTAATCTTTAATCACTGCACCAAATATCTCACTCGCACTAGTTAATGGTGCGAGTGAGATATTTGCCTTTCTTGGCCCAGCTGAGAATGGCAGCGTCATAGAGCAATTTGATTGATCCAGCCATTACAAGTGGAGCCCCGATGGCGATGTGTTGTAAAGCCGCACTTATCGTTGGTGCGAGTGGGCGCACCGAGTACCTCGCCGCATTAGTAAGCGCTGCAGCAGCCATGCGATCGCCCTCCGGTACTACAGCCATTATGAGCGCTTGGCGAGTTGGGATATCCATCTGAGAGAGCGAGGCTCGCATCGCCAAGAAAATAATGGCGATCGTTAAGTGCCCGCAGAAAGCTGCGATGATAAAGAAACAATTGCTCGCCAAGTGGGTAGAGACCATCGTTGCTACAAGACCAATTCGCTGAGCAAGTAGCGGGGCGGCGAACATACTCAACGCGCTAAGGATTGCGAAGGCGAAGAAGAGATAACCTAAGAGCGCCGATGAGGCGTGGTACCTGCTCGTGAGGTAATACGAGAGCCAGGCAGATGTAGTAAGTCCACCAGCTGCAGAGTCGAAGGCAAAAAGGGTTGAGAGTTGAATAATCCTGGAACGCATCGGAGAGTTCTTTAAGCCCGCCCTTGATGTGGTTGTCGATTGCTCCGGCGGTAGGACAATGGAATGAGCAAACCACCAACCTAGTACGCCCGAGGGAATGAGAATGTAGAAGCCGATGTAGCTGGTGCTCACTCGATGAATGTGGCTCAACCAGCCTTGGGATAGAGCCCCCAGTGAGCCGAAGATCGCAGCAACACCGTTGTACCTTCCAAAGATCGCAGCGAATCTTCTGCTGTGATGCTCCCCCGCCAGCATGGTCTGCTCCAAGGTTGTGGCAGGTCCATTGTCATTTGCATCTGTCGAAAGAACGCCGGTGAGGCCCATTAGCGCGATAGTCCATGGAGCTGGATGTACTGCAATTACCAATCCAGCTACGGCAAGCCCAATATAGACATACTTATAAGCCCGCAACCGCCCGATGCGCACACCAAATCGGAGCAGCACCAATGATGCGAATGCAGATCCCAGAACTATGGAACTCAACACCAGGCCAACAACAAGCGAGGAGGTATGGTTCTGCGCTAACAAATGGCCAAGCAGAATTGCAGTAAAACCATAGGCAAAGGCTCGAACAGCCTGTGCCGCAATGATGCGTGAGGTGTTGCTAGTTACTGCGCGCTCCGAACAACTCGGGAGAGGCTGTATGAAAGGAAGAGTGCAACGAAGAATGGCACCGTTCCCCACGTGATCGCAGAAACTTTGATTGTCGCGGTCAGAATAAATGCAATCACAATTCCTGCAGCGATACGCCAATCATCTCCCACAATGAAATCGACCCAGAATTCTCCGAAGGAGATCAACCCTTCTACAACCTTTCCACGTTCAGGCTTGGCCACCTCCGCCTTTACAGGTGCCGCCTTAGCAGCAACCGCTACGCGAGGCTTAGTGCGAGTTACTTTGAGTACTTGTACTAATACAAAAGAGAAGACCGTGACTCCTGCAATCAGAGCCAGTACCGCCCAGTTATCGCCTGGCCACTTTTTACTTGAACCCGCAGAACCCTCTGCACCCCAGAAGATTCCAAATGAGGTGAGCAGAATTCCAACTCCAAACTTCATGGTGTTCTCGGGAACCTTTGCGAGCGGCGCGCGGAGTGCGAATCCAGCTGCGATCACAATGGCCACCGCTGCGAGAGCTGCGATGGATGCAAGTCCAACGCGACGATCAATAGTTCCGAACGTAAGAACGATGAAGGCCACTTCCAAACCTTCAAGCAATACGCCCTTATAAGACAAGGTAAATGCATACCAATCTGCAACGCCATGACGTGTCTCTTTGGCAGCAATTCGCGCCGCCGCCAACTCCTCTTGGAAGATCTTCTCTTCATCATGCAGCGCCTTGTATCCACTGGAGCGAAGGATCGCCTTACGTAGCCAGGTGAGCCCAAAGACGAGAAGGAGACCACCGACCACGATACGTAAGAAGGAGATTGGCAGATGCGAAATTGCAGGGCCAAAGGCCGCGATGATTACCGCCAAGGTAAAAAGACCAGCGATAACTCCGCGCCATGCGGACTTCCAATCCCGGGCAGTACCAGCAGCCAACACGATTGTGACGGCCTCTACCGCCTCAACAGCGCAGGCGAAGAAGACCGAGATGAAAAGTGCTAACGATGTGCCTTGCATGATGATGCGCTCCTCGAACGTTCGGTTGGTTTACAGACGGTTATTTAATTGGGGTTAATTCAGAGATTGAAAGGTCAACTTCCACGCGCTTCTCACTAGGAAAAGCTAGGCAGTTATGCGGATCAATATATATCTCAACCCTAGAGCCTCGAGCCGTTGATTCCGTGGCAAAGACGCTGGAAATTACCCCAAATTCACATTCCACGACGTGCTCGTAGCCTCTGCCGCGGTAGGCAACATCTAAAACGATTGCAGGCAGCGAGTTTGAGTGGTGGTGACTGAGGCTAGTAGCGCTTGGACGAATTAAGACTTCAACGCTATCTCCCACCTTGAGTGGTGTAGAAGTCCTACATTCAATTCTGCGCTTACCAAGAGCTACTTGAACGTGGTGGCCGTGAACTTCAGTTACAACTCCTAGAAAACTTCCAGATGTGCCGGTGAAGGCAGCGACAAATCTATTAGCAGGGCTGCGATAGATCTCCTCGGGTGCGGCAATTTGTTGCAGCTCACCTGCACGTAAAACTCCAATCTGGTCTGCCAGCGCAAAGGCCTCAGATTGATCATGCGTGATGTAACAGGCGGTGGCACCGATCTCGCGAGTAAGTGTCGCAATTTCTACTCTGAGACGTTCGCGTAGGTCGGCATCGAGATTTGAGAGTGGTTCATCAAAAAGCAAGAGTGAAGGTCGACCGACAATGGCGCGTGCGAGAGCTACTCGCTGTTGCTCTCCCCCAGAAAGTTGAAACGGGTAGTTGGGACCCTTACTCGACAGACCTACCCGCTCCAACGCTTCGTTGACACGGCGATCTGATTCGCTCGCATCAAGGCTTCGGCGCTTGAGCGCATATGCAACATTTTCAAATGCCGTCATATGTGGCCACAATGCGTAATCCTGAAAGACCATGGCCAAGTCGCGCTTCTCGGGAGCCATATGGAATCCATTGTCTGCAACAACTCTCTCACCGAAAGCGATTGAGCCAGAGTCGAGTCGCTCGATTCCAGCAATGGAGCGAATGAGTGTGGATTTTCCGGAGCCAGAAGGTCCAAGCAATACGGTGAATGTTCCGGGCTCAATCGTCAGATCAAATTGATTGAGGGCCTTCAAAGCGCCGTAATGTTTTGAGGCACCCCGAATCTCTACTCGGTAAGCATTTACTGGTGCATTATCACTCATCGTAGATTTCCCAATCTCTTCCATCCAGGCGGGGCAAAACGGTTAAATAAGAAGAAGGCGATTCCAACGACTACAAGGGCCCAGAGAATAGAGAGCACCTCAATCGCGGTTCCCCCGCCGTAATCAAAGCCAGCGAGTGAAAGTTCAATACCTACTGCGACCGGTGGGCTTCCTGGTGGATAGAGAAGTTCAGATACAGGTAGCTCGAGGAGAGTTCCGGAGAAGGTGAGAAGCCATGCGATCAATAGAGGACGAGCGATCAACGGCATAGTGACATCCACCCAGGCCTTTGCCGCTCCACTTCCATGAACTCGTGCAGCATCCATCATCGACTCTTGAATCTGACCCATATTGCCGACCAGAGAACGCGAGGTCGAAGGAAGCGCGTTGGCGGTGTAAGCAAGTGCTAATAAGAATGAGGTGCCATATATATGGAGCCCCAAATCATTAATAAATTTGAGGTTATAGGTAAATATGTAGCCGATCGCGAAAACTATGCCTGGAAGAGCAACGGCCGCTAGCAGGAAGAAATCTACGAATCGCTTAGAACGACTATTTCGAGCTGAGGTCAAAACTTTGGAGGCGATCGCTGCTAGTCCTACCGCGAGCGTTGCCGTGATGAGCGACATCTCGGTGGAGTAGATCAGAGGGTTTCGCAAGAAGCGGGAGTGAAGCACACGGGAGTAATTGTCAAAATTAATGCTGTAGTGGCTGAGCAGACTTCCCAGACCTTGCAGCATGGAGGCAGAAATAGCGCCGAATACTGGAATGCCCAAGGTAACAATCAGCAAGACGACGATATAACCGCTCGTTGAAATCTTTCCAAAGAGCGAAAGCTTGGTCAGAGTTGCCGGCCGAGTCCTGCCACTTAATGTTCTAAAGCTTCTTCCGCGTAGCGCCTTGTTCTGCGCCAGGATCGCAAGGATCACCAGGGCGAGCAAAGTAATACTGGTTGCGGCAGATACCGGGAAGTTCACTGGAATTGAATTGATACCTTGGTAGAGCTGATATGTAGCGACGCTGAAATGTCCGACGCTCGATAAGGTCGATGCGACTCC
>Ga0208740_1000279_pt1 | contig 17397 bp, 38 predicted proteins | sample CryBogCBE08Jun09_FD_184567 | JGI IMG/M metagenome (GOLD analysis project Ga0208740, IMG submission 184567) | Freshwater microbial communities from Crystal Bog, Wisconsin, USA - CBE08Jun09 (SPAdes) (version 2) | ecosystem: Environmental > Aquatic > Freshwater > Lake | place: Crystal Bog...
TAACCAGAACGTAAATACGAAGAGGCTCGGTTTTACCTATTTTCCCTGGTCAGATAGGGGTAAGGAGGTTAAGTAATAGGGAGAGTAGGGAGTTTAGGGGAGTGACGGAGAGGTAACGACGTCGTATTTAAGAGTGAAGTTCGTCGACGTCGTCGTCGAGTTAATAATCTGGATCGTCTGGCCGCCGACGTACGTTACCAATAGGCCGCCCAGGAAGATAGTCGTCTGATATGGGTACACGATTACCGCGAGGTCGACAGTAAACGGGGCTCCGGACCCGACGAGACGTAGGACCGCTTGTACCGGGGTCGTCGAGGCGGTGCCAGTGTATTCCATTGTTATCGAGTGCAGTCGATACGCGTATCCACTAGTGCCGGCGGTAAGCATTGTGGTAGCAGTTGTTGACGTCGTTGTTACGCCGGCGGTCGACTTTCCGCCTACCTGGTATACCTCTAGCGGTGCCGACGACGTACCAGCGACGACCGGCGTCGCGACGTAGAGCGGTGTCGACGTCGTGTTCGAGGGAGTGGTGGCGACCGTGTTAGAGACGACCGTCGTCGACCCGGACACAGACTCGACGAAGAGCGGCGTCCCGGACGTATTGGCCGGCGTTACGTTAAACGATCCTCCGTAGGCAGATACCTGGAGCGGCTGGACCGTACCGGCGTAGGTGTTCTGAATTGCGATCGCGTTCGACGTCGACGTCGAGCCGTTGCCGACAACGTAGAGCGGTGTCGACGTCGTATTCGTCGGCGACGTGGCGACGTTATTCGAGACGACCGTCGTCGACCCGGAGATCGTCGTTACGTTCGTACTGCCACCGCCGCTAGAGATCGTTACCGGGATCGGCGACGTATTGGCGACCGTGACGTCGAGCGTCCCTTCGGCGTAAATGGCGGTGTCGACGTTCGCGAGGTCGGCCCCATAGGAGAAGGTCAGATTACTAAAGGACTGGCCGGTCGTTAGCGAGACGTAGATAGTTACCGACGTATCCTGGAGCGAGAGCGTCGGGATACGGACGACAACCTGGTTCGGTTGACTGGAATACGGAAGGACGATCGCGTTATACGTAAGGTTCGTGACGTTGCCTATTCCGTAGTACGTGTAGGCCGACGGCGATCCGAGCGAACCAGTCACGGCGACGTAGATACTGCGGTACGACGGCGAGAGCGGTACAGAGAATAGCGAGAAGTTTCCCGGTCCGTTTTTACTGGTGGTAATCGACCCTAAATAGATCTGTTCTGTCGACGTCGTAATCGTGTCGGCGTAGGCAGTCGGGTAGACGATATCTGGTTCGTTAACGACGTTACAGAAGCCATAGCCGGCCATCTGGTACGCCTGGCCGGGGATCAGTCCGGACGCGACGACCTGGAGGCGATCGCCGCCTTGTAACTGGATCGGTCCCCAGGAGTTACTCCCCTTAAATTGGCCGAAGTTCGTACCACCACTCGACGCGATCCAGCGAGCGGTATCGGGAGCAGTCGAGCAGTTAATCGTAAGTGTCCAGGTGTTCGACAGTGCTACCGCGTCGAAGAGGAAGGTCGCCGTACCGTCGTTAGCCGCCGTCTGAGAGACGACATAGTTAATCGGCTGGTAGGCACCGCCGCGAGACTGTTCTACGTTCGGTCCGGGATTAGTAAAGAAAGTCACGTGCGACGCGGTCCTTTATTGTTCTTCTGTTTCCGAGGGATACGCGTCGGCGGTGGTGGTGGCGTCGGCGTCGACCGCCGGGCCGTCTGCACCTGCGGCGGCTGGTAGGTCGTCTGTACGTAGCGAGTCGACGGCGTCGACGTCGACTTCGTTGTCGGCGTCGGTGCCTGGTAGTTCGAGGCGACCGACTGATCGCTTCGGTTACGTCGCTCGGCGCCGGCGTTAAAGAGTTTCGAGAGTCCGGAGTTCGCGGCGGCGGCCGGCTTGTTAATGGCCGAAGCGAGATCCTTTAGGCCGAAGCGGTCGTCGGCGTTTCGGATAATTAACGCGATACCGCCGCCCAGGAGGAGGACGCCAGTCATTACTAAGAAGCCGCCGACGATAGCCTTCGCTTCGCACTCGCTAAATATGTTTCCGCCGCCCAGGAAGCCGGGCCAGGAGATAAGGGAGCCGCCTTCGTTGCATTGTGTGAAGCCGCCGGTCGACTTAGGCGGTCCGAGTGCTTCGTTCGCTCCGCCGGTGTAGACAACTCGGCCGAACGTGCTAGGAGCGGCCGCCAGTGCCGCCGCGTCTCCCGGCCAGCCGTTTTTAACGAAGGCGTTAGCGATCTGATCGTACGACGCGTTCGGATCGGTAAGGGCCTTTACTAAGTCGGGGTGTCCGGACTGGATAAACTCGGCGATCGCCTGGACGCCTTGCGACTGGGTCGTATACGTTACGACTCCTTCAGGGTTCCAGAGTCCGGGAGCGACGGCCTTTACGCCTTTAGCGGTGCCAGTAGGTCCCCACTCATTAGGCTGGGACTCAGTAATCGCGAGCCAGTTATGGGCCGCGTCCGGGAGTCCTTCGTTCGCCGCCACGACGTTCAGGGCTTCGAGTTGTGCGTGGTTCGGGTTCGAGTTACCGATCGCACGAAGCACCAGGTACTCCCAGGCCGGATAAACGTTCGTGTCCGGATAAGCCCGGCCGGAGTTGACGTCGCCAGGCACTAGGCCTTCTTCGTTATGCGTGACCAGATCGTGTCGGTGCTACTGCCGCCGTCGGTGGAAGGGTTCCGGATCTGGTATTCGTAGCCGGCGATAAAGACGCCGGAGATCGCCACCGACGACCAGAAGGGGACCGGGTCCTTTAGAGCGACCGAGACGGCCGCACCAGTGGCGCAGACGATCGCCGTCGCCGCCGCTTCGCCGGCCCTAATGCGAGATATGTTCCCGGCCTTCGCGTCTTGTTCGTGGAAGAACGGAGAGGCGACCGTGAACCAGGACGGACAGAAGCCTGCGAAGACGCCGGACGCTTCTCCGATTAGGAGAATAATCGTCGTAATTCGGGTCGTCGCGTGACTTTCCATTAGTCCGTAATCGTGGCCGTGTTCGACTGGTACACGATCCTCTTACCGAGGACGCGAGGGTCGCCGACTCCCGGCGTAGGCGTAGGTGCTTCGAGCAGGTCGATATAGTTTGTACCTGGGCGTCGGATACCCTTCGGTCGACGCGGCATAAAGCGAGCATCGAGCGTCTGTCGACGTGCGACCGGAATATTTACGCCGCGAGTGTTCAGGTTATAGCCGATAGTGCGAGTCATTGGAAGAGCCATTAGATACGACCTGCCCGGACGTCGTAGGCTCCCTTGCCGCCGAGATCCTGCCAGCCACGAAGCCCGGCTTCGAGTCGGATCAGGTCGACCGTACCGTCGGCGTTCGCGTCGACGTTAAAAGCCGTATTAGCCGCCGCCGGCGTACCGTCGAGCGGCCAGATCGAGCGGCCACTGCCGCTAGTCGCTCGGAAAAGTTTTTGCGTCGGCGAGAACTGTTCAGTCCCAATAGGTCCTAGTTTGCGCATTACTCACTCTCCGTTACGTCGCTCGGTGCCGGTGCGAACAGTGGCGAACCGTTCTTATTGCGGCGGTAGAGGTAGTACCCTACGCCGACGACGCCGGCCAGGATAATTAACATTTTACTACTGCCAGTAATCGAGGAGAGGATACCGCCAGTCGTCGACGACGTACCAGTCGACGAACTGCCAGTCGAGGCAGTCGACGACGCGGCCTGGTCTGCCTGGGCCTGGGCCGCCGCTCCTGCGTTAAAGGCGTCGGTGACGTTCGTCCCTTCCTGGTTCGCCAATTGTAGGGCTTCGGTAAGGTCGCCGGAAGAGAGATCTTTCGCTCCGTTAGTGGAGACGTTCGTCTTCGTGCCGGTCTTCTTCGAGGCCGACGACGCCTGGGCGGTCGTTACCTTCTTCGCCGTCGACGTCGGCTTCGCGGCCGGGACTGCACCAGACTTACCGGCGGTCGCGCCGGCAGTCGGCGTCTTTCGAGGATCGACGGCCGGGACGACCTCCTGGGCGACAGTCTTCGACGCCGGCATACGAGGCGTCGACGTGAACTTATCGCCGCCGTTTGTGGTGTCTACTGCGGCGACCATTAGTTACTCGCTCCTCCGGAGTACGTGCGCCACTGCGTAAACGGACGGACGGCGCGAGTGACGCGGTCGCCACCGATTACCGGCTTCTTCCAGACGGCGCGAGCGATATTACCGATACCAGTCGCCGGGACCGGCGAGACGTTCGTTACGTTCGTGTCGCCGGGGAAGTGCATAGTCTGATTAACTCGCACCGTGTAGATCGACGGAAGAAAGTAGTTCGGCGATACCGACGAAGGCTGGTTCCAGGGTCCACCGAGTTCGCCGTCGTTAAGAGCGGCCGGACGCGGCGAAGGGATAGCGACAGTGCCAGGCGATCCAGTGACAATATTCTGTCCGTTAAACTCGGCCGTCGAGATCGCGGCCGGGACAGACATAAAGGCACCAGTTCCCCATCGTGTAGGGACTTGTAGGGTGCGGATCTGGATACGCATAGCCTGATACTACTTCTTCGGTGCCTGGCCGAGTAGTCCACCGAGGGACGACGACCAGAGATTTCCGATACCGGAAGACGCGGCGGCAGTGCCGGCCGGGTGCGAGAGAATATCGGCCACAATTACGCCGCCGATAATCAGAGTTGCGACTGAGATAATGCCACTCATAGTTAGGCCTTTCGTTACTTCGTAGGGAGTACGGTCGGCTTCGTGCCGGTCGTCGCCTGGATAACGTTCCCTCCAGGCGTAAATACGTTTAAGGCCGTCGCGATCACCAGTCCCCAGCCCATTAGGGCCGAGAGCCGGTCGAAGGACGACGGTAGAAGTGCGAGTCCTCCGTACACTAAGACGACGCTTACGTACTGCGAGGGGATCGGTACGTGCGGTATAGGGTTCTGCACGTTCGAGCCGTTTTTAATGTTTCGGTACGTGATCAGTGCCACTTCCGCAAGGATCGGGTATAGCAGTGGACTGGCCATTACTTACCGTCCCTCGCGGTGTTTGCGACGTTACTGGTCCAGCGAGTCGGAAGCACCAGGTCCAGGTATCCCCAGTTACCGCCTTGTACCTGCGTAATGCCGTAGTAGGCCACGCTATAACCGACGAAGGTAACGGCGAGGCCTACTACGAGCATAACGAACGATCCTTACGCGGTCTTACCGGGGACAGGCTTCACGAACTTGTGAAAGGCCCAGGCACCAGCGACGCCGAGAGCGACGTAGAACAAAGGTGAACGAGTCATATGTTCCTACTTCCTTTCTTTAGTTAGGTAGTGAGTTACGAAGAACGAAGAGTCCGGCGATAGCACCGATACCAAGCCATACGGCCAGGCCGAAGCCGTGAGTCGGACTTACCGCCTGGCCGAGTGTCGGGACTGGGTTCGTCGAGGGTCCAGCGAAGGCACTCCCGGACGCTCCCATACCGGACATATACGACGTCGACGATCCGTACTGCGGCGCGGCCGTTTGTGCCGCTCCGCTTAGGCCGCCTTGCAAGTAAAGTCCTGCCATTTTTTAACTCCTGACCAGGTATTTTCTACAATTCCGGCAGGCCGGTGATCAGTGATCCAGTGGGGACCACCTGCCCGACCAGGCACGAAACAGTAGCCGGCGAGTTCGTACCGGCACCAGCCGGGGCGAAGTTGAGTTCCAGCAGGGTCGCCGGGTTCGTCGAAAGGAAGACTTCGCCGGTGTCCAGGAGTCCGAGGGACTGCTGGTTAAGCGACGTCTTACGACAGAAGGCGATAGTACCCGTAGGACGAGTGGCCGAGTTCAGGCCGGCACCGAGGCCGTACTGGATCGCCATATCGTCGTAGAGTTCCGCCATCGTCGTGTCGACGAGCGGTACGCCGTCGACGTACCACTGGAGACGCGACGGCCAGTAACCGTCGGTACGTGCGCCGGTCGAGTCTCGCATAATCGCGACGACCGTGTCCAGGTAGCCACCGAGTCGGGGAAACTGGACGCGAGTCGACGCCGAGGCGGAGACAGGCGGGTTCGCCTGGACGACCTGCCACTGGCGAGTCGTACCGAGTCCTGGCGGCTCGACGCCGGCGGTGCCTTCAGGGAGCCAGTAGAAGTCGGTGTCGATCTGCGTACCGATCGTCGGGTAGCCACCAGTAGAGGCCGAACCGAAGACGCTGGTCGCGGAGTTGTAGTTAAACTGCAACGTCGGCAGAAGCGACGCGTTCGCGGCACTCAGGACGCCGTAGGCCTTCGAGAACTCCAGAGGCAACGAGTACGAGAACGTACCGGCACCGGTGGTCGTCGAGATCGCCGAGTACGACGGAAGGTTCGACGCCAGGTTCGTGCCATTATTCAGGCCGAAGGCGCCGCCGTAAAGGTTGACCAGGTTCGAGATACTGAAGCCATCTCCAACAAGGATAGGTGTGCCAAATGCATCTTTCATTTGGATAAGGGAGTTCAGGTTGTACGGCGCGTCGGCGTTCAGTGCGACCGTACCAGTAAGCGAACCAGTGGTCGTAAGAGTGTGCGTTACGCGGAAGTTACGGAAGTAACCAGGGCGAGCGACGAGCGGCTGGGTAAGGGTGCCACCGAAGGCACCTCCGGTTACGTTGTAGATCGGTGCGCGGCCGGCCTGCGAGTTTCGGATAAAGGGGCCAGTTCCCTCGATCGTCGTCTGCGGCTGGGGACGGCCGGCTTCCTGGGCGGTTGCAGTCTGTCCGGTAGCCATTAGAGAGCCACCACCAGGGCGTCACCGAGGACGCCAGTTGCGCCAGCGTTCTCGCGGCTCCAGCGACGAGCGGAGATCCGAAGAAGACCGACTGCTGGGTGGAGAAGTAGCGAAGACAGAACAACGAGATCGAAGATACGCTTCGTCGGCATTGTTTACTCCTATTTAGGGTCGTTCGCCAGTCACCGCCGAGCGTAGCACCTACGACGTCGACGTGCAACACACAAAGTCCCCAGGTCCGGACGGTCGGCACCTGGGGACTTCGTGTAACTGTTTTCTTTTAGGTCGCAGGGCGTTTACGTGCGTGGCGCCTAGATATGAGAGAAGGACAGTCAACCTAACTCTATCGTCCTTCGTCCTCTCGCGGTGGCACGTTGTAGCGGTCCCGGTAGGCCCGGATCATATCCAGGCCGATCTCCAGTCCGTCGGCCAGTCCCCAGGAGTACGTATTACTGGTCGATCGGTGGTCGACCTTCGCCTGGGCGACGTTGAGACGAAGCCGCTCGACGATCCGATCCAGTGCGGCGAGTTCGGCCGGCGTCACTCGCGAGCCGCCTTCACGTTCAGGATCGGAAGTCGGACTTCCTCCTCTTCTTCGACCTCGACGACGTGCGTCCGGTAGAGAAGAACGTGGCTCGGTCGGTGCGCGGTGTGAACGTTCACCAGTTCACGTACGGCGTCGAAGTGCGGCGACACAAGCGTTACCAGGCCGCACGTCTCGCAGATCGCCGAGAAGTAATTAGTCGTCGTCATTAGTGCCTCTCTCCGTAGAAGTAGGACTGCGTCGGCTTAATCTTTCGTTCCCGGAGTCGGTCCAGGTGCTCCTCGACCTTGCGTTCGATACGGTCGTCGCGGTGCATTAGTCCGAGCAGGTAGAAGAAGAAACACGTACAGAAGAACTCGACGATCGCCATTAGAGCACCTCCGAGCGCGACTTCTTCGCGGCGTGGACTCCGAGTACGTACTGCTTCTCGGCGCGGAGTCGGTTTACCGTGTCCTGGTATAAGTTCCAGGCGCGAGCGATCGCGTCGTCGAATAGTGCTTCGATCTCGATCTCTTCGTCGTCCTTCTTTACGCCGTTCGAGTATCCGAGAAACTCGACGATCGGCAGGACCGGCATCTCTTCGCGTCCGGCGTTACGGAAGATCTCATACGACGACGCACCGATCTCCCTCTTGCACTTGCAACAGAGGACCGAGAAGTTCGGGTCGTCGTTACTCCAGAAGGGGAGCGTCTGCTGGTTCTTGCAGTCTTCGCAGTACCAGAGGGTTAGTCCCTTCGTCTTCGCCGATCGACTAAAGCGGTAGTAGGCCGTCGGTTTGCCGAGTTCCACCGCCGACTCTTTCGAGTCGGCGGCGGCCGTTGCGTCGTAGGTGGTGATGATAGGCATTAGTTACCTGCCAGCACTTCGACGAAGTTCATAGCGTCGGCGGCGGTAGGCCAGGACGACAAAAGGGTTCCGAACTGGTAGATCGAGTAACCGATCTTCCCGGCGGCCGTCTTCTCTTCGCGTACGGTCCACTCGCGGTCCAGTGACTTCCAGGTCCGGCAGTTGTTCGGCTCGGTGTTTGCCACCTTCTCGAACTTCACCGTCTTAATCGTTATTGCCATTGTCGCGTCCTTTCTCTCATTTACTGCGACGACTTAACTATACACGAACTTTAAGTCGAAGTGTCGATATTTCGATAATTTTTTACTTTTTTTTCGGCGGCCATATTTTCTGGCACCGATCGCAGAACCAGCCGCGTCGACCTTCGATCCGGGCCATAGAAGACCGGAGTAGTAGGACGTTGCAATTACGACCAGCGCACGTATCCATATGCAAGTCGTCGGAGAAGTGCGGCATTACTCGATCCACCTTCCGACTTTCCCGATCGGCGATCCGCACTGGAGACAGTGGCGAAGGGAGAACCTGGCGTCGATCGGAAGGATAACGACGGCGTCGTGGCGGCAGACGCCGATCGCCTTCGGCGGCAGGCCGACGTAGTCGCGTAGTTCCCTCGCGTTCACGACGCCACCTTTCGCAACTCGGCGAGACTGTCTTCGATCTGGTAGTGGTCGCGAGACGATCCGCTCGGCAGGCACCGATCGACGGACGATAAGAAAGAGATCTTCGTCTCCAGGTCGGCCGATCGCTCGAACGTCGCGACCGCCTGGTCGTGCGTCTGTCCGGACGCGACGTAGTGCCACCTATGCGGCTCGCCGGGTCGAGTGAAGCGGTACAACTGGGGAGCGCGTATTTCGCACTGGTTCATTACTTCTTTCGTCCTCCACTGACCGAAGCCTTCGCCTTCCTTACCGTCGATACTCCCGGCGTCGTTCACGATTACGCCGTCGGTGTCGACGTGAATTATCCAGGCGTTCGATCCGTAGAGTCCCTCTAGGAGTGTCTGCGTTCGGACTCGACTACAGATCTCGGCGGCGACGTGGATCGCGTACACGTGCGGCAGTCGACGCGTCGGGAGTTCGACCGTGTAGGGCTCCTTCCCCTTCGCGTCGGCCCAGTAAACGTCGGCGCGTTCTTCTCCTCTCATAGAGAACTGTCCCCAGGTGGCATTAGCGATCGCCTTCGCGAGTTTGTCGCCGCCGTTCGGTAGCGACCTTCCCTCCTGGGCGAGTTGCCACCAGGGTCCGAAGAGATCGAACGTTCGTCGCGGCGCCCAGACGTTTTTAACGTCGACCCGGCACCCCAGCGTCTTAGCGGCCGCGAGTTCGCGCCAGGTCCAGACGCCAGACACTTCGTGATACTGAAACTGGATCGCGTCTTTCGTGATGCGAACCGGGAGCGGTGCGTACGGTAACTCGATCGGGACGTAGACGTCTGCTTCGACCAGGCCTGGGACCGTCGGGTCGATCTCCGTCGAGGAGTCGACGCGACGTAGTCCGAGTGCGATCGGCGAAGAGGCCATAGCGTTGGGGTACGCCGCCTTTATGTCGATCGACTTACAGTTTCGATAGGTGTCCGGTTGCCATATCTCCTGGCGGCCACCGAAGAAGGCCCTCTCGGAGATCTCCGGGTCGAAGGCGATCGTTACGTCGTCGGACAGACTGGCCCGGAGCAGTTTCCAGGCCATAGAGGAGATAGAGGCCGGCGCAATACCGAACGACCGTATCCACTCCAGCGTCGTCGACAGTGCCGTAAAGGGATCGTCGACGTCGACGAGGTTCCCCTGGAGCGACGTCACCTTTACGCCGGTCGGGATATGCGTCATACGAACGTCTCGACCGCGCCAGGTGCTTAGGACCCACTCCTGCGAGTCGGTAACGTGGCGTAACTGCTGGACCCCAGACTGTACGTAACACGTGTACGAGGCCAGCCGACGAAGAACGTTAGAGACGTCCCTGGTGCCTTTATAGAGTTGTTTCCCGAAGACAGTCTCGACGTAGAGGGATCGTACGCCGGGAGTGAGAAGGGCGAAGTCCCTGGCGGCGTATCGTCCGAGTGGCTCAATTTTCATTGTCCTGACTCGCCTTACGCTCCGCGACTGCCTGGACAAAGTTATCGAACTTCTCTTGTGCCAGTTTTCCGGACTCCTGGGCGCGTTCGCGCAGGAGTTCGACCTTCGCTTCGTCCTGGTTCTCGACGGCGTTACACACGTCGTTAATCTCGGCGATCGACGCCGAAAGATACTCACTTCGCGCCTGGTGGATACGTGCTTCGATAGTCATTACTTCTTCTTTCTGGGGACTGCGGTCCCTTGTTTTTTAGTCGGTAGTGGTCCGGCCGGCGTAGTGTCTGCGCTCCGACTGTAGTCGGCGATCCGGTTAAATTGCAGGCCGGATACGACGCCTTCGCCGGGCCGTTCGACAGACGTGTTTATAAGTCGTACGTAGGCTTCGAGTTCTTGCGTCGAGGCGTAGTCCGGGAGCGTCACCTTCCGATCCTTGCCTCCTTTACGAGACTCGATATAAACGACGTACTCGCCGTTCGCCTTCGGGTAGATCGTTACGCGCTTCCAGTTCTGCGGCTGGAGTGAGATCGTCGCCAGAAGTGCGGCCGTGTCTTCCGAGAAGATACTCCCGGCGTCCTTTATCCACTTCGGCGCGTCGATCTTCTGCCAGGTCGACAACGACCGAAGATCGGCGTTCGTGGCCTGGCCTTTAGCGGCGCGAAGGGTCGCTTCTCTCGGTGGAAGATTACGCCGTCGGTCGGGGTGCTTACCGCGAGCCGCCGTAAGGCTAGTTCCGCGTATATACGCTTCCCTAGCCTTACGCTCGACCTGCGCCGGGGTCCCGGTTATGGGAGTCCCGGTAAGTCGACCACTTCTAGCCGCCGATACGAGTCGCTTCCGATACGTAGGGTTGAGTGCGTTCCATTGTTCTCTAGAACGACGTCGCGCGGCGGCCATTAGAGGTCGGCGTTTTTACGTGCGTTTTTCCCTGGCGGCATACCAGGGATCTTCCCTACTCGCACCTGCGAGACGCCGACGATCTTCGCGACGGCGTAGCGAGTCATACCGGACTCTACGGCGTGGACCATAGCCTTATGTAGTGCGTCGCGAGACTTTTTACGAGCCGCTTCGCTCCTCTCCGACATAAGGACGGCCGACTCTAATTTCTGCTTCGCGGCGATCTGGGGATTACGTGGCATTTAGAAGTCTGCCTTAACGAGATCGAGCGGCTCGAAGCCGGCTTCGGTCTTCGGTCCCTTCACGATCTTCAGGTGGATAGGGAGCCAGCCTTCGACGGCGATCTTCGCCAGTTTCCGGACGACCGTCGACGCGCCGCAGGTAAGGACCTTCTCTTCGCCGTCAAGCGTGATGATGTGACAGACCGCGTAGAACGGAAGGCCGGCGCCGGCGTATACGTCGTCGCTCCGTTGCCACTCGACCGACGTCAGGGTAAAAGGCTTATTCGTGTAGTTCTTGCCGGAGATTACTTCGCTCGATCCGCCGCCGAGCAGTTCGTCGGCCGAGGTCGCCGCCAGGTCGCGAAGAGCGATCCGCCGGGCCGTCTCTTCCGGGTCGGCCGGCGCAAAGACGAACTTCCCGGACGCAATTCCCTTCTCAAAGAGGCTAAGAACTGTCTCGGAGTCGAGACTGCTAATACTTACAATTTCACTACTAGCCACTGGTGGCTCCTTCTCTCATACCGTCCGAAGTGGATCGGTAGGGAGAAGCGTAGCACCTGAAGCGGCAGGAGTAAAGTTATCCGAAAGTTTTTTTAGTAGATACCGAAGTTTTCGCCAAGTGCGGCGGCCTTGTTATGTGCGAAGGCCATAAGGTTCGCCATATACGTTTGACCGGGAGTGCCGCCGAAGACTACGGCGTAGATCTGCTCGCCGTCGTTTACCTGGATCGTGTCGGCGCCGTAGTTGTCGTTGTAAGGCATTGTGTTAACCGCACCGACGTCGTACTCCGCGCCGTCGACCAGGGCGCCCAGGCCCGGCGAGAAGCCAGGGGCCGAGTACCCAGAGACGTAGAGGCCGAACTTACCGGCGGCCGTGATGTTCACGTCTTCGCCACCGATCGCGAACGTGCGAACGTTCCAGAACGTACCAGTGTCGGGACCGCCCAGGCTAAGGACGAGGTTCCCGGTCGCCGGGTATACGCCGGACGCGACCTGCCACGTACGGACCGGGGTCCCGAACTGAAGTCGGCGCCAGAGTCGGTCGTTCGTTTCGTTGACCTTCTTTAAAGTGTCGCCGAGTTCGACGCCGATCTTCGCCCAGACCTTCAGACCGTCGAGAAGTGTCGTCTGGGGATCGTTCTGTTCTTCGTGCATAGTTACTTCTTTCCGATCAGTAGAAGGCGCCGGGATCGGTGCCACTGGTTAAAGTCGACGAAGCCGTCGAGGTGTAGTCGCTTGTTCATATGCGGCATATGTTTATCGCATACGCCGTCATAGATCGCCTGCTCCGGTAGTCCCTGGAAGATTACCGGGTCCGTCTGCTTCAGTGGTGCCGCGAAGGACGACATACGCTCCGCTCGGCAACCGCACTCGAACTCGATCCACCGGATCGACAGTCGCCACCGAGGGAGACGAACGAGGTTTCCGTCCGGATCGTACCCGACGTACTTCGGCGGCTCGAAGGCTGAGTAGTCGCCGCCGAGGTCGACGGCGTCCTTCTCCAGACGACGGTAAATACTGTCGGCGAGGTTAGCCTGGGCCACTACCGAACCTTCTTGATTTTCGCCGGCGAGTTTTCCGATCCACTGTCTCGGCCGTTCTCCAGGTTCTCGATCTCTTCGACGTATTCGTCCGGGTGGTTCTGATCCATATGGCTCTCGCGATCTTCCTCCGCTTCGGAGTCGGCGTACGCTCCGGTCCGGATCGGACCCTTCCAGTTACAGTCGTCGCAGACGGCGCGGTACGCCGTCGTCTTCTGTAGTTTCGCCATTACTTATTTCCCTTCGTGCTGGTCGTAGTGCTTCTGAAAGTCATACTCGGCGTCGGTCTTCGTCGGGTAACTTTTCTTCGACCACTTACGACACTCCGGGCAATAACGCTTCCATTTTTTAGTCCTGGGGTCCTGCTTAAAGACGGACTTCTGGCCGCGTTCGTATGGATCGCGATCCGTAGGGTTACTCCGGGTAGCCATTACTTCGCCTTCTTCGGGTGCTTCTCTCGGTTATGTTGCGAGAGTAACTGCGTCGCGTACGACTTGCCGCCGCCCATAGCCTTAGTCTTCCAGCCGCATTTAGAACAGGTGACTTCGTAGTACGTGTTGCCACCGAACCAGGATCGTTCTTTTGTGATAGGCATTAGCGACCCTCCGCTTTACGTTGTCTATACCTTGCGTTCGCTTCTTTATTCTTTTTTGCCCACTCGTTATGTTGCGGCGCGTGTGTGATGTGCTTCTGAAAATCTGCTTCTGCCTGGTCCTCGTTCATACGAACTGGTCCATACCAAATATGGCCGGAATTGCACTTCGCCTTATACTTTCCGTTCTTGTGTAGAACCATTACTCCTGCTCCTCTTTCTTCGCCTGGTCGACGACTACCCAGGCCTCTACGAGTGTTTCGTTCGCCAGTCTACGGAAGCGACGGCCTTCGTGCAAAGGTTTAGAAAGACGCTTCTTAAGTCGCTCCGCTCGACTAAGGATCGTCTTCCCCTCCGGCGTCTGGCGGTACTGCTCCATTAAGTACCAGAGGTTAAGAACGATCGCGGCCGTGTAGAGCGTACGTACGGTCCACTTGTACGCGACGTCGGAGACTGTTTCGTTTTCGTCCATATACGTAATGGTATATGAAGAACTTGTCTGATACCATTAAGAACTATGGCACGTACAGAAGAAACTAACGACGGTAGCGAGTACGTCACGAAGTCCGATCTTCGCGAGATGCTCGCGGAGATACTCGGAAGCGGCGACGAAGGAGGCGACGACGACGGCGGCTGGGAGACGATCGAAGACGCGATCGACGACGGCTGGGAGATCGTAGAAGATCTTGGCGAGAATATCCGGGACTCTTTTAGTGGTAGCGACAACGTCTCTTCCAGCGATATCGAGAAGATCGCCGAGCAGAAAGTCCAGGAAGCACTCCGGAAACTGGCCGGCGTAAAGAAGCCGGCGGCGGCCGCGAAGAAGGCCGCACCGAAGAAGGCGAAGCCCGAACCGGAAGTAGAGCCGACCGTTAAGAAGCGTGGTCGCTTCGGTGCTTCGTTCTGGGGTGCAGAGTAATGGCGTGTCAGGACTGCATAAAGGACGCTCGGAAGAAGTCGATTATTGGCGCCGTCGGCGGTGCCTTGTTCGGCGCCGGACTGTCGTTCGTAATTCTTCGCTATGTTCGTAAGTGACCTTATCCTGGCGTCGTGGAGCGTCGGCGTTCTGTTTATGTATCTAATCGTGATGAAAAAGAAGTAAGGACGGACTAATGGCCTTCGGCGATCAGTGGAGAAATAAAAAGTACCCGGCCGGGTGTCGGTGGTGCGGCCAGACGGAGAAGAAGCACGTCGGACTCGGTCTATGCCAAAATTGTTACCGCGATCCGGAGATCCAGGCGGCCGCGCGAGAAGATAAGACGGACGCACCGATCATTAGTTACGGCGTAAACGAACCTAACCAGGACGACCGCGAAGAAGTGAACGACGACGAACTGCTCCCGGACTTTTACGACGACGTCGTCGAAGTCGGCGAAGATGATATATTCGACTCCGGGGAGCGTCGTCCCGGCTCGATTACTTCGCCAGTTTCGGATCGAGACGACGCTCCCCTCCCCCCTAAGGGACTTGGATCTATCTTCGGTAAGAAGAAGAAGCACGAAGCACCGAAGACTCCCTTCGGGAAGAAGACGTCGGAGAAGACGCCGAAGTCACCAGGTCGACGTACGTCGACCGCCGAGACGATCGAAGACGTCTGGGCCGCGATCGGTGGTATCGCCCAGAGGACCGGCCGCCACGCGCCGCTCGGTCGCTACCTACAATGGCAGGCACCAGCCGCCGGCGAGATGCTCGACCAGGCGTTAGCCGGATCTGTTCTCGACCGTAAACTCCTCCAGCCGGCCGTAAAGACTCGCGGCCGACTCGACGTACTCGCGGCCGTCGTCGGCCCTCCGGCGATTATCCTCGCGATCGAACAGAACCCGGAGAGAGCGTCTCAACTGCTCCCGATCCTAAAGTCGGCGATCCGTTCGTCCCTGCCTACACTCCTGCCGGCGATGAAGAAGGCCCAGGCACGAGAAGAGAAGGTGAATAAGGCCGTTACCGAACTCTTCGGCGACGACTTCCCTCCAGGAGTCGACCCGGTCGACGTAGTGTTAGAGCAGATGTTCGGCGGCTGGACTCCTCCGACGCCGGAGCCTACCTACGAAGAGACGACCGACTATGCCGACGCATAATTTAGAAATAGAGCCGCTCGACTGGTCGACGGAGTTTCTACCCTGGTTTAAAGACGCCTGGAAGCCGGGACAACACGTAGCACTAATTGCTCCTACCGGCGCCGGGAAGACGACTTTCGCGGCCGGCCTCCTGGATCTACGAAAGTACGTACTCGCACTCGACGCGAAGGGCGGCGACTCGACGCTCGACGCTATGAACTTCGATCGCCTGGAGAAGTGGCCCGGCACTAAGCCAATGACTAAAAAGGTCGAAGACAACGAGAAGAACGGAGTCGCCAGTCGCTTCGTAATCGGGAATAAAGCCCGGAGCGAGTCGGAGATCGAACAGTTGTCGGCGACGCTGGAGAAGACACTAAACGACGTGTACGAGATGGGCGGCTGGACCGTGTACGCAGACGAACTGATGCTCCTTACCGACCACCGTTTATTCGGACTACGCCGCCAGGTCGACCGACTTCTTATCGCCGCTCGCGACTTAGGCGTCTCCTTCGTCTCTTCTTTCCAGGCTCCTAAATGGGTAACTCCTATGGCCGGCAACCAGGCGACCTGGATCGCCGTCTCTTACACGCGAGACGTCGACGTCGTTAACCGACTGGCCGAGATCCTGGGCCGACCGAAGAACGAGATCCGAGGAGCAATTAAGGGACTAGAGCAGTATTCCTGGTTGATTATCGGCCGTAATCCGCGAGAACCGATCCGGGTAACTATTCCAGATTATGTGGAGCCGAAGAAGAAAGAGAAGTAGTATCGGCCTATGGAAACTATGTTCGACTCCGTCAATATCGACAACATACCGAAAGACGCGACCTGGGTCGCCGGGTACGTCGACGGTATCTGGCCGACCTACCACGCACTAGTACGCCGTTTCCCAAAGGCCTACTGCGTCTCGATTGCCACTAGTAAAAACTCGCCAGCCGACGTCCTGGACGTCGAACAGGGAGACGCGACGCCGGAGGAAGCAGTCGACTGGGCAAAGGCTATGAGAGCGAAGGGCCAGACGCCGGTCGTTTATACGTCCCTCTCGAACGTCGACAACGTCCGGACGGCCTTTAAGACTGCCGACGTCGCCGAGCCGCTCCTATGGGTCGCCGACTGGACGAACGAGCCGCACCTGGTCCCAGGATCAGTCGCGACGCAGTACGCAAACGGTACGGCCCAGTACCCCGGAAAGGCGGCCTTCTGCGATACGTCGGTCGTTAGTCCTAACTGGCCAAAGAAGCACGAAACAGTAACGCAGACACTAAAGAAAGATGTAACCGTGAAAATCTCTAAAGAACCTCTCGCCTCCCTCTTCCGTCAACTCGCCGCCTACGCCGGTATCGCGACGCAGATCGCCCACCAGGGACACCTACCTGCGTCGGTACGCACCGCGATTATCTCCGTATCCGGACTAATCCTGGCAGTAGAACACTACGCCGCTAAGCCGTAAGTAGTCCGTTATGCCTATCTGGTTACAGATCGTCATAACGGCCGTCGTTATTCCCGGATCGGCCGCCGGCCTAAAGGTCCTTTACGGAGTCGGCAAAGTAATGGGAAAGATCGACGAGAAACTATCGACGCACGACGAACGTATCGGCCGACTCGAAGACACTGTCTTCCAGAAGTCAAAGTAGACACGCCGGCCTTCGGCGACTAGTATTTAATTGCCGTCGTACCGGCGGCACCTGGACCACTGAGTTCTCGAAGAAACTCGGTGATCTTCGCTAGGTGCCGTCGGTGCGGCGGCTTCTTACTTTCACTCCCCTAAACTCCCTACTCTCCCTATTACTTAACCTCCTTACCCCTATCTGACCAGGGAAAATAGGTAAAACCGAGCCTCTTCGTATTTACGTTCTGGTTAAGTGCGAGATGATGAAAGTCCATAAGAAATAAGGGATAGAGGCCGATCGGAGGGAACTAAAAAAGGGAGGGGCGGCGGCAGGGGCCT
>Ga0208740_1000286_pt1 | contig 17176 bp, 36 predicted proteins | sample CryBogCBE08Jun09_FD_184567 | JGI IMG/M metagenome (GOLD analysis project Ga0208740, IMG submission 184567) | Freshwater microbial communities from Crystal Bog, Wisconsin, USA - CBE08Jun09 (SPAdes) (version 2) | ecosystem: Environmental > Aquatic > Freshwater > Lake | place: Crystal Bog...
TCCTGTTTGTATTCTTAGGATGGATACAGCAACTTTACTATAACTGAACTGCCATAATAATTGTCGAAAGACATTAAAAGGCTAGTGCTAGTAGAATACTAGATAGTGCTAGAAGAACACTAGATAGGTTCCGACACAGAATGTGACGGATAGGCTTGCGGGACTTGAACCGATATACTGGGGATGGGGGCAAGCAGAAAATAAAATACTGTCCCGACCATCCTGTTGAAATTAAAAAGGTTAATTTCAGCATCTAATTTTATTGCAAACAAAAAGCCCAAAAGGCGTTAACCTGAAAGGACACAAAATGTCAACATTCGTAGAAGCAGTAGCTAATCAAGAAGCCCGTACCGCTAATGGTATGAAGGCACGTAAGTCAACATCTAATGCAGTTGTTGATCTTTTTTATAATATCGGTGCTAGCCGTGGCAAGGATGTAATCCCTGCATTTACAGCCGCTTATGTAGCTGATAAGAATCTAGCACTACGTATCGCACTATGGGCACGAGATGCTCGTAGTGGCGCAGGTGAACGTGACTTGTTCCGTTCTATCCTAAAGCACTTGGAAAAGACTGATAAGGATGCCGCATTGGCTCTTTTGAAGCGAGTTCCAGAATTGGGTCGTTGGGACGACATCTTTGTCTTCACTGACAAGGATTTGAAGTCTGCCGCTTATACAATGCTGGGCAACGCTCTTCGTGAGAAGAATGGCCTAGCCGCTAAGTGGACTCCACGTAAGGGTGAAGTGGCACGAGAAGTTCGCGAGTTCTTCGGAATGTCACCAAAGTTTTACCGTAAGAGTCTAGTAGCACTTACTAAGGTCGTTGAAACACAAATGTGTGCCAAGGACTGGGACAACATTAACTTTAGCCACGTGCCATCAGTAGCGGCTAGCCGTTACAAGAAGGCATTTAACCGTAACACTACAAAGTTCGCTGAGTATGTTGCGAGTTTGGTTAAGGGTGACCCAACTGTAAAGGTAAATGCTTCGGCAATTTTCCCTTACGATGTCTTGAAGGGTGTTGGTAACTACCGCACTTTTGACAAGACAGAAACTGATCACATCATCGCACAATGGGAGGCTTTGCCAAACTATGTGGGCGATGCTAACATTCTACCTTTGGTAGACGTTAGTGGCTCTATGGGCAGTCCAGCTGGCAAGAACACTAAGGTGACTTGTATGGACGTGGCAGTTTCACTAGGTTTGTACTTGGCTGAAAAGAATCAAGGTAAGTTCAAGGATACGTTCTTGACTTTCAGTGATAAGCCAGAACTAATGACCCTAAAGGGTAACGTAGTTCAAAAGATGCAACAAATGGTTAAGTCCGATTGGGGTATGAGTACTAACCTACACGCAGCTTTCAGCAAGATCCTTGATGTTGCTGTTAAGAATGAAGTACCACAAGGTGAAATGCCAGAAATGGTTTTGATCCTAAGTGATATGCAGTTCAACCAATGCGTGAAGCACGATGACTCTGCTATGGAGATGATTGAACGCAAGTTTGCGGCGGCAGGTTATGCTGTGCCACAAGTTGTGTTCTGGAACTTGAACGCTAGCGATAACGTTCCAGTTAAGTCAGACAAGAGCGGTGCGGCACTTGTGTCTGGTTTTAGCCCAGCTATTACTAAGGCACTTTTGGCGGCTGATATGGCTGAGTTTACTCCAGAAGGCATTATGCTGAAGACTGTAATGAGTGATCGTTACAACTTCTAATCGTTGTAGAAATACAACACCGTCCCTGTCTTCGCAAGTTGACAGGGATTTTTTTTGATGCTATAATTGTGGAATGATAACAGTAGAACACAACAAAGAAGAAGTAGAGTTTGAAACTCTAACCCAAGCAATGGATTGGGCAAAAGTATTAGGCAAGTTTGTTACTATTCGAGTGAATGGTATGGAACTTGTAGGTGTATTTGGTGCTGACAGTATCAAAGACGGTAAGTGTCCAGATGGTGTAGACTACACTTGGATGAAGCGGAGAACACAATGAACGACCAATTTGCACAGTTTATAGGTTGCTTAATTGCTATTGGTGGAATGATGTTTGCTTTGGTGATGGGGTATTTGATTGGCTACAACGATGCAAAGGATAGACGATGAGTTTAGATGTAGATTTAATGGTTACTCAACCCACTAGTGTGTACAGTGGAAACATCACACACAATTTGGGTCGGATGGCTAAAGAGGTAAAAGTAGGTATAGGTGGAAAGATAGACTTGTACACTATTTTGTGGCGTCCTGAAGAACTTAATTTTAAGTTTGCTAGAGACATTGCAGACTTGTTAGATGAAGGTTGGAATATACTTTTAAGCGATCCCGAGAAGTTTAAGAAGTTTAATCCAGAGAATGGTTGGGGTAGCTACGAAGGTCTTTGCGACTTTGTCTACAAATACCGTAACGCCTGTTGGGAAAATCCTGACGCTGAATTGAGTATATCACGATGAAAATTAAATTTGATAAAGACACTATGCCCGATGAATTATACAATGCGCTGTTACAGCATTTTGTAAATGAAGCCGTTGGGCTAGGTGTTGAAGTAAACAAGTTTACCCAATTTAATAACTGGGTAGTCGAATGTGAAGTGGACAAAAAGGAATCGGTCCACTAAGGAGAATAAAATGCCGTGGATTGAAAATGTAGCCGCTGATGATATCCCAAAAAGATTTCATCACGAGGCTGGTGAGAATAGTATGTTGATTAGCATTACCGATCCTGCCAGCTGGCGCCCAACTCCTGCCCATAAGTTCAAAGAAATTCATAACTTTGAGTTTTTGGATGTGGAGGAAAACGACAAAGTTTTAGAAGAAGAAATGAAGTGTAGTCACGAAGATGCCGCACGACTTGTGGCTCTTTTACAACACGCTTTGGCTAACAGAATGAATGTTGTTGTCCATTGCTTCGCAGGAATTTGTCGTTCGGGTGCTGTATGCGAAGTGGGCGTGATGATGGGATTTGAGGATACAGGGCGTTTTAGAAGCCCTAATCTGCTCGTTAAGCACCGTATGATGAAAGCCTTGGGTTGGACCTACAATGCGGACGAAAAGCCTAACATCGACGATTGGCGCACGTTTAAACCTGTCGTATAAAAACAACACTAGCCAGTAGCCGGTAATCTCTGGTTGACTGGCTAGCCGTTTGAGCTTATAATATGTATATAAGTTAAACAAAGGAGCGACAAATGAAACAAGATTTTACAATGTATATCTACAAATTGGACAAGCGTACCAAAAGTGGTGAGCGACTTGTTTCAACTACAGTTTGGGCAAACCGTGATGAAGAAGGTATGGCACGTGAAGTAAAAGAACTTCATATCCATCACTACCCACGTGGCTTGTTTCGAATTGAAGCGTTGCCAAAAATGAAAACAGTTACCAATTTAATGACTGGTAAAGAAATCCAAATTGAAAGCGACACACCCCGTTGTTGCGATCCTAGCTCGGAGCTCTACTGGTCAATGTAAAGGAGATCAGTATGATGGTTGTTGCAAAGTTTAATGGTCGCTGGGTACGCATCGTTAAGTTCTCCCGCGATGTTGCCTTCAGCACAGAAAAAGAATGGTTTATGGTTAACTTTGACTTTGAAAAGGCTAACCGTAAGCGTGAACAATTTAAGTGGATTCCTGCTTCAACTCGTTTTGAAGCTGTTAGAGAATTCGTAGGAGAATAATATGAAGACTTGGATAACAAGTGACTTGCACTTTGGGCATAAGAACATTATGAAGTTCTGCCCACAGACAAGAGCACGATTTAGAGATGATGTTAGCTATATGAATAGCGCAATGGTTGAAGAATGGAACGACAAGGTTGCTCCAGAAGATACCGTTTACATCTTAGGTGATGTAGCATTTATGTCGGGCAGTGATGCCGGACGTACAATGATGCGTTTGAATGGCCAAAAGATTTTGATTGAAGGCAATCACGACAAGAAGACTTTGAATGATGTAACTTTTCGAAATGCTTTTAAGGAAATTCACAAGTATTTGGATTTGACATATGATGGTCACAAGATTGTTATGTTTCACTATCCAATTGCCGAGTGGGATCAAATGCACAGAGGAGCTTTGCACTTTCACGGACACTTGCACGGAGGTACAAGCGGATTGGAAAAGTACCGTGCGTTAGACGTAGGTATGGACTCAACTGGAGAAATTGTAATCTCTATGGAACGTGCTATCAATCGGATCAAAGATAACGAAGTAAAAGGACACCATCAGAAAGGGGATTGATATGAATACGCATATGGTAAAACAGACATTCTTTCAGTTGAGGCCCGGTGACTTTCTTACTTTGGTAGGAGAGTCTCAAACACAAATGTTTGGAGAGCCCGAAAAGCTCTTCAAAGATTTTAAAGGCGACTTATGGAGTGTTCCTGTCAGCAGAGTGGAGGCGTTATGAATATTAGCAAGTACAGCAAGAAGAAGTTTTACGAAGGTATTGTACTTTGGAGGGTAGACGATGAGTTTGCCGATCCTATGTTCAATTACCTAATATATGGATTCAGTCCAGGTAGCTTCTTTACGTCTGTGCTGGCTAATGATTTTCTAGGTGCCGTGGCCCGTAGTCATCCGTCTAACACTATCACGGCCCTTAAGGCTCTAACAGGTTGGATACAGGATTGTATGCCACGGAGAGCGTTTGGTAGTTACGAGGCTGTAAAAGAATGGCTTGATATGGATGAAACAACACGTCGTGAAATCCTTATTATGCACAATTTGATATGTACTCCAAAACAAGAAACGTTCTTGGAGATTAAAGGAGAAGAATATGAGATATGAAGATGAAAGTCATCTGCCCGTAGCAGAACAAAGCCTAGTATTTCGTTTGTATAAACGGGCAGAAATACGTAGACAGATTCCCGATAGGTTAGCAGTCAAAGAAGGGAAACCTGATAGGATTGCTAATCTGTTAGAAGAAGCCGCCTTACGTATTCAACAGTTAGAAGCAACGTTGGCATATTTAGGTTCCAACACAAAAGGAAAGGACAATTTTCAGCCGTGAATAAGTTATATGTATTAATAGGAGTACCCGGGTCTGGAAAGTCTACTTGGGTTGCTAATCAAGATTGGGCCAAGGATTGTGCATATATTTCTACCGATCACCACGTGGAACGACAAGCTAAAATTGAAGGCAAGACCTATAGTGAAGTGTTCACAGACTTTATGCCTACTGCTGTAAAAATGATGGCGGACGATGTTGTCAAGGCTCGTGAAGCAGGCAAGGATATCTTATGGGATCAAACTAGCACAACTCTTGCTAGTCGTCAACGTAAGTTTGTAATGTTGCCTGACTACTACAAGATAGCGGTAGTATTTCGCACACCCGATCGTGACGAACTGGATGTACGTTTGTCTGGTCGTCCAGGCAAGCACATTCCAAAGAAAGTTGTAGACGATATGATTGCCAATTGGGATGAGCCAACCAAGGACGAAGGGTTTGACGAAATCTGGTATACCTGATATAATAAATACAAGTATGAAAGTACAAGATATTATATCAGAAGACGAAGAACAGTTGGACCCAGAAATGCAAGAACCGCAAGCGGAGGAACCTACGGCAGTACCCGATCCTCAACAACAAGTCCAGCCTGCACCAGAACCACAAGCTGTACCTACACCAGTAGCTCAACCCGTATACGCAGATAATAAGCAAAATAATGCAGCCATTGCCGCATTACAAATTGGTTTACCGCACGGCAATTTTAAACAACAGGCCGCAAGTGGTGCTAAAAAAGTTCGTAGCATTCGTGCTAGATCTGTTAATTTAGCAGAACTTAGAACAGCTATGACCAACTGGGGAGCAACTCCGGCGACTACAGATGGTAACCAAGCTACAGCAAGTAGTAGTTTTCCCGCACACAGTTTTAAGAAAGGCGATGTTTTGTACACGATTGTTATCGGTATGAAAGGTCAAAAAGAAGGCGATGATACTAGCACTGGTATTGGACGTAAAGAACTTACACCAGCAGGGTTAGGTATTAATGGCGGCATCTTTAATAAACAAGAGCTAATCGATAAAGTTAAACACGCAGTTAATCAAAAGTTTGGAAAGCGTGATCCATTGCTTGCATCCACATTGATTGCCCTAGTGGACAACGCAGATACCGGAGGACAAACTCCTTTACTACCTGAACAAGCAAGACATATTGCCAGCTACTTAGGAACAGTTAGCCAAGACTTCGGCGAAATTCTTGCACCCATTTTAATTATGAAGCCCGAGGATAAAGCAGAATTACCCACAGGCAACAATCCTTTAGTAGACGTTAAATTACCAGGAATGAATATGAGCGTAAAAGCTCTAACTGGATCTGGAACTAGTTTTAGGGCTATTCACGATCTAATGGACAAGTATGAAAAGTCTATTAGTAACGATAAAAACAAGAAGGCCAAGTTCAAAATTTTAAAACAATTCCACCCTACTAACGCTGGCAACAATAAAGATAAAATCATTGCGGCCGCAGCAACAGCAAAGATTCCAGAATATAAAAAGCTAGTGGAAATCGCAGGTATCAGAAGCATACCTAACTTTCAAGTTATGACTGTGGCGGTTGCTAGAATTTTAGACGAAACTACCGAAGATTACACTACGTTTTTAGCGGCAGTATATCCTGCTATGATAGCTGGCGACTGGGGCAAACCAGTTGGACTTCCAGCAGACGGTGCTTACTATTTAGGTATGAGAGAGAACGTAAAGCAGGCCAAAGCCGCAGGAAAACCTAGCTTTGATGCAGATCCAGTAAACGGCGGCGCAGACATTCTTACTTACGTACTAGGTGTAGGATTGTTGAATTACATTACTAAGGGCAAGCATTCCGATGAATACAAGGAAATGATGACTAGTATTGTTAAAGAAGCTGATGCTGTAATTGGGCATATTACTATTAACGCTGATGGCACACTAAAGCTAAAAACACGCCCATTTAGCGATATGAAGTTTGAATTCCAATATCACGCTCCTAGCCATATTCCAGGTAATAATTTACCAGGATTTATAGGAATTTTAGATTAACCAAGGGCCTTAGGGCCCTATTTTTTTGGCTCTAGCATCTGGTACATTCGAATAAATACACTATATTAATCAGTGAATGATTACAGAATAACGGAGATAGCTTATGTCGCTACGTATTAGACGCGGAACAGATACAGAAAGAAAAACTAAATGGTATGATCAAGGCGAACTTATCTGGACTACAGATAACCAAAGATTGTATGTTGGCGATAGCACACCTGGTACTACTGACGGTACACAAGGTGGTGTTAACATTTTAGCTAATTCTGTTCTAGCTGGATCTGGATTAAGTTTTAACGTTGAGCAAGATGCACTACAATTTAATATTTTAGAAGCTACAAACTTGTCATCTCAAATTGTTAGCGAAACACAAACAACAACATACACAGCTTCAGGTAGCGTAGGACAAACACTTAAAGTAGCCAATTCAATTGGTATTGTAGCTGGAATGACTGTACTACACAACGGAACTCTCGTTGGCACTGTAGCAAGTGTAAGCCAAGCAGACAGCGTAACAGTTACCCTAACAGCAAGCCCAGCAATTGGTTTATCCAACGGGGATTCTTTAGTTTTCCAATCTGGCAATTTATATTTTACAAAACCAAGAGCTGTCAGTGCAATAATAGACGCATTGGGAGAAGGCACTCAAACTGGATTGAGCTACACTAGCACATCAAACAGTATCAGTTTTACAACCAATGTATTACCAAATTATACAACTATTGAAATCAACGCGATGGAAGGAATGGCTTTGGGAACTATGGTATTTGATAGCACTCTCAATCAATTTAAAGGTTGGAACGGCACGAATTGGGCTACATTGGGCTAATTCAGCCATTGACTTAACAGCCTTTCTACGTTATAATTAGTACGTGGACGTGAGTGTAATTTGGTAAACCTCCTCCTAGTAAGCTACCCCCAGCTGAACGGAGGGCAAGGGACTTGGTCTTAGACTGTCTTTGTAGGTTCGAATCCTACCGCCCACACCAATTTTTAACAGGCACAGAAAGGCACGTATGAAAAAGGCAATAGTAGTAGCACTAATGTTAGCAACCACTAGTTCATTTGCATATTATGAAGATCCCCATCAAGAATTTGATATGACACACAATATGTCTAATCAAACTACTATCACATTCCGACCTGTAAAAAATGTTCAGGCCGAGTGCGAGAAAGAAAGTCGCAGTCGCGGTCTTGGAGGTTTTGGCTTTGGAGTCGAAGCCTGTAGTTTTTGGGATCGTAGCGTATCCGGACCAGACACTTGTACTGTTATTACAGCAACTCACGCTAACTTCCATACCATCGGACACGAAATCCGGCACTGTATCCAAGGCAATTTCCATAAATGAAAAAAGTAGCAAGTAGTCCAGAACGCCACACCTTTCAAAAAGAAGGGTATATCAAGCACTGTGAGGAAGAAGGCAAAGACCCTAATCCAGCTTATGTTAATATGTATAAGACTTGGCGTGAGCAAGATGAAGAAAATCTAAAAGATCCTGCTTGGCAAAAGAACAATATGGAATACGATTTGCGCAGTTCCAAAGAACTATGCAACAAAGTCAAAGCCAGTGATAGCTATGCTCAAAACTTATATGCGGCTATGTGTAATATGACTTGGCAAAGTAGAGAGTTTTGGCAAGAAATGAAAGGTGAAACTTGGTCTTGCTCTTGGCGTCACTCTGGTGGTATAATTGCTGATATGCGTGAACAAGGTGACTACATCGATTGGTATTGTAGCGGTATTGGAGGTGGCCTCGGCAATGGGGACGAAGAGGGTAATAAAGGCTATGTACCAGAAGGAGTAGTCACCGAAGAAATTGAATTGGACTTAAACCGTTTAGGCTGGAGACCAATTCCTTATAACGATGACGAATAACTGAGTAAATAATATTATGACACATTGGACTGTAACTGTAGAAGAAGCAAATGATGGTAGCGGAGATATTGTTCTGCCCTTACCGCAGGAACTACTAGACTTACAAGGCTGGAAAGAAGGAGACATATTGGAATGGACCGATATGGGCGATGGCTCGTGGACTATTGCAAAGGCAAAGAATGGCTAAAGACGATATTATTGAATTAACGGGCACAGTTGAAGAAGTACTTCCTGGCAATATGTTTAGAGTGTCAGTTGAAAATATGCCTAACCCATTGCTATGCTACTTGGGTGGCAAATTAAAACAAAACAAGATTCGCATTATCCTAGGAGATAGTGTAAGGCTAGAAGTCAGTCCATATGACCTCAGCAAGGGTAGAGTAACTTATAGGTTATAAAGATGAACATCATTCTCGGCCGTGTATATGACGTTTGTAAAAGTGTTCGAGATGAAATTTCAAAACCAACTAATTTCAAACAGTTAATAAAAACTACTCGCAAGACATTCAAAAATCACAATTTTGATATTGCAATTAAAACTAAAAAAGACAAAGACTTAGATGCCGACAAGTGGTATGTTATGGCATACTACGATTCCGAGAACGATTTTAATTTAGAAACAGCCATTGAAGTTATTGTCTATCATAATTTAAATGGCACTGAAGAATTAGGTGAATTACAAATTAATTTATTCCTAATGGAAATTTATGACGCTACTGTACACGAGTTTCGTCATCAATATCAAAGTATGCGTAGGGATCACAACGAGTACGCAGAACCAATAAACAGTCCTTACGAAGAATATCTTGCAACATACGACGAGCTAGATGCGTATGCTTTTAGTATTAGTATTGAGTTGTTGCGTACAATGGATGCTCAAAGAGCTAAAAGAAATCTAAGTAGAATAAGTGTAATGTCCAAAATGCGGACGGGTGCGACTTACTCAAGTCCTACCCTAAGAGCATACATTGGGCATTTTGGACTAAATCATTTAACCAAACGTCTTGCCAAAAAGATATATTTCCATTTGAACACGATTGACAAGAGATACATATTCGTGTAAAATACTTGTATATTAACTAATTCGGCGAGCGAGATGCAACCAAAAGAATTTCCTACACAACAAATATTAGAATTGGCCTGCGCCGCCCAACGTACTAATGGTGCATACCTTAAAGAACAAGAAGCCGTCTATGCCAATGATGGAGTCTTTATGTACACTAAGTATCCAAACAAAGTTCTAATGCTTTATACTTTGGATGACAAGATGATTATCCCTGATACTAAGGCACTTAAAGTTGAACCGGAAGATGTTGCTCGAGCAGAAGAAATTCGAAAGTATTACAAGAGATTGTTGTTTGCGGCCATTGACGGCGAAAATGAATTCCTTACCAAAGTCAATTCGATCCTTGGTAGCGATACAGTAAAAGAAAATGAATTTGGTTGGGTAGCTTGTTTACCTAGTGTGCAGGCCAGAGATGTTGTACACAACCAAATTAAAAAAGTTGCAAGACAAGTCGAAGAAGGATACTTAGGCAACGTTGGTGAACAGCTCAAAGACTTAGACTGTGAGATACTTGAGGTAATTAAGTCAAAACAGTTTGAAGCTTTCAACGTTTGTGCTATAATACAAAATAAGATGGCGTCTTGGATGAGCCAGAAAGAATTGAAAAGGGGACCGTGCGTCATTGTTAAAGCTAAGGTAAAGCAACATAGCAAACATTGGAAACACGGTAATGATGAAACTAGACTTAACTTCGTAAAGGCGGCACAATAAATGGCAGGTACAGCAAAATCGGTTTACTTAACAATTGCCAAAATTGGCAGTTACAAGACAGAGTTCACTAAGGTATTTTTTAGTGCTAAAGAATACAATGACTATGTTAAAACAGATGAGTTCAAAGCCAAGTGGCCCAAAGAAGAGTATGTTATAAACAAAGAAACTTATTAAAATGAGCAAAGCTAAACATAAACCCTATCAATGGATCGATGGCGAAACTGCGGACCGTATTACTAGTCTTAACTTAAAAGACTATCGTGCGTATCTTAAGAAAGAGTTAAAGCAATGGAAGAAGAATCCAAAGACTGATAGTAATCCAGATGGCTATTGGATGCACGAAGGTGATGTAGCAGGCAATATACGTACCATTGAAGCACTGGATCTAATTATTAGCCATTTCATAGAAACATCGGATGAGATAAAATGAAAAGAGAACTAGACGAATACCTATGTAAGGTTTACCCAAAGATGATGGTTAACCGCAACAAGTCAATGCAAGAAACTTGTATGTGCTGGGGCTTTGAATGTGGTGATGGTTGGTTCCAGATCCTAAATCAGCTTATGGGTAATATCCAACATCACATCGATTGGCGTGAACGTCAGCGTGAAGTTGTTATTAAGTTTAACCGGATAGCTGAACAGCTTAAGGCTGGTGACTCTACGCTGTTCGATGAAGAATATAAGGATCTAATAGGGTTAGACTTTAAAGAAAAGCGTAGACAAGAAATGCTTGAACGTGATCCGCAAACTATCCCAGAACCTATCACACAAGTAACATTGGATCAGGTTAAGGAAAAGTTTGGCACACTGCGTTTTTATTACTCAGGCGGCGATGATTATATTCGCGGACTAGTTTCTATGGCAGAATCAATGTCAGGTGTTACTTGTGAAGAATGTGGTAATCCCGGAACACAAACACCTGGCGGTTGGATTAAAACAGTATGTAAAGAACACGGTGGTCAAGACTATGACACACCAGAAGAGGAATTAAATGAGAATCAAATTAGTTAGCGATCTCCATTTGGAGTTCAGTGACATCAACATTCAGAACGACGACAACTATGATGTGTTGATCTTAGGCGGCGACATTATGATCGCACAGGATCTCCACGACCATCCTGAGGTGAGCAATACTGCCGATCAACGGGCTATTGCCGCAGGCACCGGCTTGGGTCGTAGACAAGAACGTGCTCAAAGGTTCCGTGATTTTTTCAAACGTTGTAGCTTCCAGTTCCCACACGTCATTTACATTATGGGTAATCACGAATTCTATAATGGAAAGTTCTACGCTGGTATTGACTATATGCGTGACGAGTGCGCTAAATTTCCTAACATTTATATGTTGGAGCAGGACACTAAGATCATCGACGATGTTGTGTTTGTAGGTGGAACACTTTGGACTAATATGAACAAACGTGATCCGCTCACAATGCACGCCATTGAAGGTATGATGAACGATTTCCGTATCATCCGTAACGATTTTAGAAGCTATGCTCCTATGAGTGCGTTGGATGTTGCCGTTCGTCACGACAAGACTCTAGCCTACATCAAGATTGTTGTAGAGCAAAACAAGGACAAAAAGTGTGTTGTAGTTGGACATCACAGCCCTAGTTTTCAAAGCGTACATCCGAGCTATGCTCACGAAACATTGATGAACGGTGGATACCACAGTGACCTGAGTGAGTTTATTTTGGATCATCCGCAGATTGTCTTATGGACACACGGACATACTCATCATCCATTTGATTATATGATTGGTGAAACTAGAATTGTGTGTAACCCACGTGGTTATGAAAACGAAGGCTACAGTGAAGACACAGACTGGAACCCTAATATTTTATTGGAGATTTAAATGAGTGAAAATTTGACACCGCCAAGCGTCCCAGAGATGCTACGCACCACAGGTGCTAACACAGCTGAGTTTATGGAACGTGTTGCAGAACATATTGACAAGCTAGAACAAGCTGTTGTACAATTACAGGCTCGTATCGAAGAATTGGAGGCCAGTAATGGCAACAATAACACGGCACAGTGATACGTGTACCATTAAGCAGGTTGCTAGTGGTAGAGAAGTAACAGGAGAGATTATGTCTTTCAACGAAGGGCGTAATCTCACTGTAGTAATGAACAAATCAGTTAAGATAATGATGACCTGGAATGGTCGTATGTACGAAGGTCGTAGTGCTGGTATGGATTTTATTAGTGACGGCCCTACAGTAAGCAAAACACAGACTGGAAGATAAAATGAAAATTGGACTTAGTTATAGCCGTTGTGTCAGAGATATTGTAGACGGCAAGGTGGATATTGCAGATGTATTGATATTGATCACTCGTACGGATTTTGACCCACACGATGACAAACAGTGGGAAGGCATTTGGATCGGTTACGGCGGTGGTAGCGATCTGACTTACAGCCGTGGACTCTTTAGCCAAAGCAATCCAGAATGGGCTGGTTACCACGACGAGGATCAATTCCGTAGTATCAGCATAGAACTTTGGGAATCTGGCAAGTTGCACCAGCCTCGTAAGTTTGGCGCACATCCTGCTCGTCGTCCGGAAATTTGGTTAGAAGCAGTTCTCCCTAATAGTGAGTTGGATAAGAATCCTGCCGCTAAGAAAGCATTTGAAAAGTTCCAAACCATTGCTGGACTTTCGAGCGTCGAATTGGATGACAAGTACCGATAGTTCTGTTATAATACTTGTATTGTAACAAATTAGAAAGTACCCAATGAAGTATGCGTTATTGCTTTCCGCATTATTACTAACGGCTTGCGATCAACCGCCGGCTACCCCAGTCGCTCAAACACAGCCCGAGGCTCCAAAACAATTTGGGCCGGACGGCTGTAATGTGGATACTAGTAGCAAATTGGTTACTGAGCATCAAGTTAGTCCAATTCGAAATTTGGTAAAAGAAGAATTTGAGTTTGGTTATAAAAACGAATGTACAGTTCGATTCGATATCGAGGTAGATGGCAAAACTTACCATTTGGAAGAAACTGAAACAGGGTTGGAACAAATGGCCAGTGTATGCTATTATGCTCGTGAACGTGCCCGTAAGAATCTACTGTTAGATTTGGGTGGCAAATTCAAAAGCGAAGCTAATATACAATGCCAATATCACGACACAATTGGCAAAGCTGAACGTTGACACTTTGATGTACCTAGTATATAATTAACACATACAAACACACACACACAGAAAGGCGTATTATGAAGGCATTTATCGCAGGCACTATCTTTGGATTGATACTAGCAACAGTTGGGTTTTCCGGCATCGCTCGTATGCTTGACAAAGGCGTAGATACAGTTAAAACTCAATCAACGGAGTTGGCAAAATGAAAACCTTAGCATTACTTATTTTAGTTTCAGCCCTTGCCGCTTGCTCAACTGTAGCAGGCGTAGGTAAGGATATTCAATCGTCCGCAGAATGGACAAAAGAAAAGATGGGTGGAAAATAATGAAAAAGATTTTATTGCTAGTTCCTATTGTTGCTATTCTAGCGGCTTGTGGTACAACCAAAGATGCTTACGAGCGCCGAGCTGATGATGTTCGCGAACGTCAAGAACGTTATGTTAACAAAGCTATTGACCAAGCACCTAAGTGGATGTCGCAACCACCACTGAGTAATAGTGCTGTCTACGAAGCTGGATCAGCTGTTAGTGCAGACTTTAGTATGGCCGATATCAAAGCTAAAGCAGATGCTTATGGCAAGATTTGTATGGCCGCAGGTGGTACTGTAAGTCAGCGTACAAAAATCTATCGTACAGATAGCGAACGTGCAAGTACAGAAATGTCAGAAATGGCTATGCGTACCAGTTGTTCAACCGTAGATCTTACAGGTGTTGAAGTTAAAGAAATCAAACGTGTAGCAGAAGGAACTCGTTTCCGTGTATACGTGCTAGTTGCCTTGCCTACAGGTGATGCTAACATTTTGCGCCGTGCAAAAGAAGAAGCTAAACAACGTGAGTTTGCGGCTAGTCGCCAAGAACAAGCATTCAAAGAACTTAACTAAGGAAAAATATGTTCACAATCGTTCTCGGAGTATTACTTGGTATTGTAGTCTTAGTGGGCCTTGGCCTGATTGATTACAACAACAAAACCAATTATGAAAACGCTATTGAGCGGGCACAGCGTTACAAGGAAGATACAGATAGCATCAAAGCACATCCAAGTATGCTCAAACGTCTTTGGGTATTGTCTTTGTTGCCTGTAATCTTGTTTACAGCATTTGAGTCATTTACAATCGTACCAGCAGGTTACATTGGTGTACAGGTTACGCTAGGAACTGTTAATCCAGAAACACTGAGTGAAGGTTTGCATTTTGTAAACCCAATCAGTCAGGTTAAGGAAGTTGAAGTTCGTGTTGTAAAAGCGGACTTGAAAGGTGCTCAAGCAGGTACTAAAGACTTGCAGGTCGTGCATACAGACATTGTGGTTAACTATCGTATCGATGGCGCCAAAGCGGCTACTATGTACAAAGAGTTTGGACTAGATTTGGAAAACAAGATCCTGTTGCCAGCCATTAATGAATCATTCAAAGCTACCACTGCTCACTATAACAGTGAAGAATTGGTAACCAAACGTGACGAAGTTAGCTCTGCTATCCATACTGAACTACAAAATAAAGTAGGCAAGTACGGATTGGACATTAGTGAAATCAGTTTGGTTAACTTTGGATTCAGTGCTGAGTATCAAGCGGCGGTTGAACAGAAAGTTATTGCTACACAGAACAAGCAAAAGGCTGAACAAGACTTGGCTCGTATCAAAGTAGAAGCTGAACAACGTATTGCTCAAGCAGATGGTGAAGCTAAGGCTATTGCTATCCAAGCGGCGGCTATCCAATCTAACGGTGGCGCACAATATGTTCAGTTACAGGCAATTGAAAAGTGGGACGGCAAGTTGCCTAGTACAATGGCAAGTGGCGCAGTTCCATTCTTGAACTTGGGCAAGTAATATGAAATTGTTTGACCGCACCGGAGGACATTGGCTCTTCTGGAGCGGTCTTCTTTATCTTAGTGTAACCGTATTGGTTGCTCTTAGTCCTTACAGAGACTATACTATGCTTGTAGAGTTAGTATGGCTTGTTATGGTAGCTTTACCGTTAGTATGTAATCCGCTGGCTCGCTGGCTTAATATGAAAGAGAATCATATGTTTGATTTGTTTAAGAAGAACAAAATGCCCAAAAATGTAGTACCGTTTCCTGCGCCGGCCCCAAAATTGGTAGAGCCTCCTCCTGAACCTAAGAAGCCTCCAGTTACCTATTACACATTAGGAATGAACAGTGATAATAGACTAGAGTTTAAAATGGGCTATAGTGCTATTAGTATGAACTATGGCGGTGTTACTAATTTGATCGAACAATTAGAAACATTTAAAAAACAACTTGCCGAATATGAAGGCATCGAGGAAAAAGAATGATTAGAGAATTTATAAACATTATAGAATCTATGCAAGGTATTACAGACGAATGGTTCAAGAAAGGATCATTCAAAACATTCAAGCATCCCACACCTATCCATTATAAAACCGCTATTGCTAGTGGTACAGTTGATACACTTGAAGGCCCAGTAGATTATCAAGCTGGACATAAAATCATTACAGGTCCAAAAGGTGAACAGTATCCAGTGGATCCAAAAAAGTTTGCCGAATATTATGACGATAACGGTGACGGTACTGCTACTCCTAAGAAGATACATAAACACGCCAAACTGGCAGACCACGATGGTGTGGTAAAGGCATCTTGGGGAGATTTAAATTATAAAGCAGGTGAGGACTACATTGTACGTCACGGTCCAGGTGATTATGGTGTGGTGAAGAAAGATATTTTTGCTAAAACATACGACAAATCACATATTAAAGGATAACAATGCCAAATTTAGTACCAATGGTAATCGAGCAAGAAGCTCGCGGAGAACGCAGTTATGACATTTACAGTCGCTTGCTCAAGGACCGTATTGTTATGCTGGATACAGATGTAAATGAACATTCAGCAAGTTTAATTGTAGCACAACTACTATTTTTGGAGAGTCAAGGTAATGAAGACATTAATTTCTTTATTAATTCCCCTGGGGGCGTTGTTACTGCTGGTATGGCTATATACGACACTATACAATTTATTAAGCCCGATGTTTCGACTATTGTAATGGGTCAAGCCTGTAGTATGGGTTCTTTGCTTGCTACCGCTGGGGCTCCTGGCAAACGGAAAATGCTTCCAAATGCTCGCCATATGATTCACCAACCTAGTGGCGGCGCTGGTGGACAGGCTACAGATATGGAAATCCAAGTAAAAGAGATTTTGAAGATGAAACAAAATCTTACTCAACTGTATGTTAATCACAACAGTAAGGGCAAGACATTTGAAGAGTTCTATAATGCTATGGAACGGGATAACTTTATGAGTGCAGAAGAAGCATTAGATTTTGGCTTGGTTGACGAAATAGTTACCCGAAGAATTTAATTTTTCTTCTTACAGTTATCACCGTGGTGTTGGGGAAAGTTGTTGCTTGCTACTGTT
>Ga0208740_1000321_pt1 | contig 15403 bp, 17 predicted proteins | sample CryBogCBE08Jun09_FD_184567 | JGI IMG/M metagenome (GOLD analysis project Ga0208740, IMG submission 184567) | Freshwater microbial communities from Crystal Bog, Wisconsin, USA - CBE08Jun09 (SPAdes) (version 2) | ecosystem: Environmental > Aquatic > Freshwater > Lake | place: Crystal Bog...
AGAATCGGTGGGAACACCGGTCAATTGACTGATTCGGGTGAGTCAGTCATGAGAATCGGTGGGAACACCGGTCAATTGACTGATTCGGGTGAGTCAGTCATGAGAATCGGTGGGAACACCGGTCAATTGACTGATTCGGGTGAGTCGGTCATGAGAATCGGTGGGAACACCGGTCAATTGACTGATTCGGGTGAGTCAGTCATGAGAATCGGTGGGAACACCGGTCAATTGACTGATTCGGGTGAGTCAGTCATGAGAATTCTCATTACCAACTTATCCGAATTAGTAGAAGTCAATTCCACTGACTGGTGGTGTTTAATTGCCTGCGCCACTTAGTGTTTTATCGATTCGCTCATTTCGTCCCACATTTTGTCGCTGCCTAGGCTTTCTCTCTTCCTTTGATTGCTGCCCCTAAACTACCTCAATGTGCCTCACTCCACTCTTGGATGTGTCTGCATGTGTGGAGATTCCCCTTACTTTAGTAGGGGATATTGTCGAGTATTAAGCAACTTCCTGGGGTACATAGGGGATAGTTATTGACTTATTAGTGGTGTTATGATGCTGTCTAGTCCCTCTGTCTGACTTCACTTTCATTTTATTTCTATGCGTAGATTTTCAGCAAAGTTCAAAGTTCCCTAGCCTTTTGTCTTTCACGGAGACTATATAACCTAGTAGTAGATATATGGTATGCCTAGTGCACCGCTCCCTACTGTCATCCTCCTCTGCAGTTAATGGGGGATATCGAGGCATAATAATCCACTCCCCTTTGCTGGAGGAACTTCCCTTAGTGTCCTAGGGCCTTCGGCTACTGGATTTTCGGCAAAAAAATCAATAATATTGCCTATACATCCGCTTTAGCCGCAAGGTAAATATACTACTAAGGAAATTATTTACTCTTCTTGCATATATATATCAAATTATCAAGGGATTAAAATTAGCAAAAAAAGGTTGCTTTAAGAATAAATAATGTCTGAGGCGATAAGGTAAAAGAAAACATTCGAAGATACCATTTAAATGTTACAAACTATATTCAATAAATATTACTTTGGTTGAATGATTAGGCTCAAATCCTATATTTTCCTATAAATAATGAATTTGCAAAAACTTGATAGAAAGTAGAAAGCTTATAATAACAGAATTATGGCAGATTCAAATATATAGAATGATGTATGGCAGCAACAATCCATATAACCATGATGAAGTTTATAATAAGAGAAAAGTCGCGAGTTTGTATGAAGTTTATACCAAGAGAAAAATTGCGAGTTTGTATCTAAATCAGTTAATTTGAAACATATTAGTACTAGCGACCATCAATTAATAAGTGATGATTAATTGCTGAATGAAGATACCATGAATGAAGGCCAGAATGAAGAGATAAGTCCACTAATGAAGTACCAAGAAAAATTTCTATCTTGTTTGTATGGTATTGGTACATTAGAAAGTATTTCTATTGAGTCATTTATGGAAAGCATTAAAGTTGTAAATGATGACTATCCGGTTGATACCTATAATGATATGATAGCACTAATGAATTTGTCAACTGAATGTGCTATGAGTAATTCTAGAAGTCGACAGTTGCTTCAAATCGTGAATGGAATTTACAAAAGAGTTCATTTGAAATTGATTCCCAGATCTTTACCTGGATTAAAGAGTGAAATAAGTAAAAATTTAAGTCATTACAAAATTACAAATATTCAGGTTGATTGGTACGAGCATTGGAAAGTTCATGAAATCGGCATAGAGGACCCAATATTTATTCACGTTAAAAACTATATTCAATAAATATTATTTTGGTTGTATGATTAGGCTCAAATCCTACATTGTATTATAAATAATGACCATGCAATAATTTGATAGAAATTAAAAGCATATGATAACATGTTTGTATAGCAGCATCCAACACGTCGATTGTTGTCAGCCAATTTTTTAATATGGCTCGACATTAACGTGGAAATATACTTTTTCATAAAGTATATGAAAACAAGGCAATCTGTGTACTAATAGAGAAAGCGATGAGGATTTGTAGTATATTTGTTATGCAATTTATTAGTATCACATCTCTTCAGGATATTGATATTTATTGTGGTTAATTTCAAACTAAAAGAGACTTAAGAACAAAATAGTTTAATATTACATTAAAATGGCGTATGTTTGCGAAGTTTGCCAGCAAATCGGAAACGAATCTTTTTGTTTTAAGCGAAAAGAGGGATTAAGCAGACATCAAAAATCAGAGAATTGCTTGAGAAACAATCCATATTATGACGAAGTTTATAACAAGAGAAAAAATGACCAATCGAACGCCCAAAAGAATGAGAAGAAGAGAAAGTTAATGTATGATAAACAATATAATGATATGTTGCAATATAAAGATACTAAAGATAAATCCCTTGCATATGAAACTATAACTTTCAAAAATTGCGAGTTTGTATCTAAATCAGTTAATTTGAAACATATGAGTACTAGCGACCATCAATTAATAAATGATGAGGATGAATTGCTGAATGAAGATACCATGAATGAAGGCCAGAATGAAGAGATAAGTCCACTGATGAAGTACCAAGAAAAATTTCTATCTTGTTTGTATGGTATTGGTACATTAGAAAGTATTTCTATTGAGTCATTTATGGAAAGCATTAAAGTTGTAAATGATGACTATCCGGTTGATACCTATAATGATATGATAGCACTAATGAATTTGTCAACTGAATGTGCTATGAGTAATTCTAGAAGTCGACAGTTGCTTCAAATCGTGAATGGAATTTACAAAAGAGTTCATTTGAAATTGATTCCCAGATCTTTACCTGGATTAAAGAGTGAAATAAGTAAAAATTTAAGTCATTACAAAATTACAAATATTCAGGTTGATTGGTACGAGCATTGGAAAGTTCATGAAATCGGCATAGAGGACCCAATATTTATTCATGTTCGGAACCCGATTGAAATTATTTCTGAAATGTTAGTTGACCCAGAAATAATGTATAAGTGGAAAGAACATGTTCATTTTGAGTACTATAATGATAACAATAGAATTGGAAATGTAATGACTAGTCCTTGGTGCGCTAATACACAAGCTGAACTACGTCAAAGAAGTCCTCAAGGAACCTTACTAGCAATAATTTTATATGCGGATGGTGTAGCTTTGACTGAGAATATTCATAATCTAATCACGCCTGTAATTTGTACTCTAGGGAATTTTTCTCAGGAGCTTATCACGAAAGATATCAGCAAAGGAACAATATCATATATACCCAATTTAAGGGATTTACACGAGGATAAAATTGTGAAGCATTTACGCAAGATCTATCCCACTTTGGATAGCGCTAAAAAAGCTTATAGAAGCTTCGAGCGCCACATAACGAGAACTGTTTGGGACTATATCATTAAGGAGATCAACTCATGGTGGCAAGTTGGTATAAATATGTATGTCTTAGGTCAGGGTGTTAAACTTTTTCATCCATGTGTGAGTTTTATGGTGGGCGATATGCCATCTCAGAACGATGCAGCAGGGATTAAGAACAGTGCAAAAGTTCGATATCCTTGTACATTTTGTTTATATGATGCCTGGAAAGCAAAGAAATATAGTGTTAGGACAGATGTTCAAAGAACTTATCGGGACTCAAACATATTGGAGAAGGTGAAGAAAGCAGAAATTATATTGAATAGAGTAGGTGATAACATGGACGGAACTATGATTTTGCCAAGTGATAAGGAAAAGAAACTGTTGGATAGGGTGAATATTCTTTGTATGGTACCAATGCGTAATGCCTTTCAAGATGCACCGATGGGATACAAAGGTGACATTTTCAACGCTACCCCTCCTTGTTTGTTGCATGTGTTTTGTGGAGGATTAATGAAAACCCTAACTAAATTTATAATCTCCATTGTAGAGGGTATTTGTTCCCCTAAATATATTACTAATCTCACCACAAATATGACGCATGGGGAATATTATAATAAGCATGTACTCTTTAATGACCGTATAGATTGCTTTCCATATACTACTCGCATGCCTCATCTCAATTGGACTAGATTTAAAGGAGGGATTTTAAAACATAACTGTAAACCAAAACAGGTATTATATGCTACAGGGTCATTCGGGGGATTCAGATCTACCAGTTTTATATCGTTACTAGTGCAAATACTTTATTCATTGGGAGACGATATCATACCAGAGAGCGGGCATTACAGACTGAGGAATGGTAGGGAAGCAAAAGATCCTGGAAAAAGAATTAAAGTTGCTGTTGTGTTGCTTTTGGATGTGTACTTTGACAGTAAACGAAGACAATGGAGTGATGATAATATTAGCACTTTCCGAGCGAACGTTACAAAGTTGTATGATAGCTTTATTAGTGTTTGGAACCTGCTTCACGAAATATATAATGAGGGAAAATTAAGAAAAAATCCTGTTATTAAATTGCATAGTATTATGCATATTGCGGACTTCATTGAAAGCAAAGGAAGCTCAAACTATTCAAATACTGATCACTTAGAGAGATATCATCACTATGGCACTAAAACAGTGTATGCCAGGACAAGCAAAAGGTATGCCAATCTGCCGTTTGAAATGCTTAATGGTATAGTGCTAAAGGAACACAACCGAAGATTGGCGTTACTGTCTAAAATATCGCAGGATCCAATTAAAGTACAGAATGAATATCGGAATACCGAGAAAACTTCGGTTGAATACAGGGTAATACGAAAATTCGGAACAACATCAGTTTCATCCATAGATTGGGTAAATTATTCTAACCTGGAAGTACAAGCACGATGGGAAATGATTTGTTTGCATGATTGCTTAAACGAACCTTCGAAATTACTTGATGTCTTAAAAGAGAAAAATTTTTCACAATTGGTAATGGAAGATTTAGGTATTGATTTGCTTGCAGTTGATACAAATTTCAAATTGTACTTCGCTGGCGGCATTTCATCTCGCGATATAACGTTATTTGCTTGCACCAAGTACAGTGGAACAACGTTTAAATCAAGTAAACCAAGATATGATTTCGTTTTGATCAAAGAAGACTGGACAGCTTGGAATAAAGGAATGGTGCGAGTTCTTGCCCAAATACTTTTATTCATCGTAATCGAGGTGAATGTTAAATGCGACAGAAGGAATTGTGATAACGGCAACGACCAATTAAAAAAACAAGGATTTTTTTGTGTTGTGCAAACTTTACAAGAGACATCCGCCTCAAAGAAAGAAATCAATCTTGGGCGATCGTATACGTGGCAACGTGGTAATCATAATAATTTTAATTTAAGTGTTGTCAATGTAAGCAGTATCGAAGAGCCTGCCTTTGTTGTACCAGAGTACAAAAGAAATAGGATATGTACACCGTACGCACCTTCATTTAGTGATGTGTATAATATGATTCCCTTAAATTTCTTTGATCGGGAGGAGTGGGAACAAGACGATGATTTATCTGTTATATTGGAGTCTCAATGTCAAAGCATGAGTGAAGAAATAAATTACCAAACTCAAGAGACCGAATCTGACGAAGATTCTCGATCTGATTCAACTCATTCTAATATCTCTGATGACAGTTCTAGGAGTTGTATGGAGTACTGTGATGATATATCTGATGTTGGTTACGAAAGTGATGATGTTGTCCATTAAGTTCGCCAACTATATATTCTGTTTTTAAATTAGCTGTTTTGCTTTGCACGTTTGGGTCTTTATATGTAATTCAGATTACTGATTCAGTTGTAAAAATTCGTCTACAACAGCTTTCCATTCCGAGACCTTGGTTTGCTCAATAACGTGGTTCTGTACGTGTATTTCCTTCATTATGTTTATGCGTAATGTAAATAAAATATTATATCTCATATTGGCTTCAAACTTAGTAAACATTTGCTTTAAACTTCAACCTGTACCATGCGATAATGTGTCGAACCTAGTTTTTTACCAAGTACAGCGCTACTCTTGTATTATTTGGTTCCCCGTCGTCCCCACATTACGGCGGGAGCTGAGTACACATTCACTCGGATCTCTTCACTCGGCACCTACCATCTAGTTCCTGGAAAGTTGCTAGTTTGAGGTAGATATACGAGGTGACCCCTTGCGGCGCCCGAAACGACGTCGGCGAGTCCCCACCTCCTCTTGGGACCCTCTATAAGGCCACACTGCGGCCCACTGAGTAGTTCTGTATACTAAGTTAGCTAGTGCGTGCCATGCCCGCTGCACACCTGCTACTGTTTGCTGTCTTTCCCGTAATTAACTACAAGATTTTCGGGAAGTGATACGAGGTGGTGTTCTTTTCTTTCAGTCTTTAAACTGGTGCGTTATATATAACTACTGGTTAGCTTAGAGTAATTATCGGTACAAAGATTAAAATTACCGCAACGACTTAGAACACAATAAAAATACACATGTACTGTCCTGGGAAACCACATAAAACTCAAACCATACGCACGATAAATTCTCATACATTTCAGCCCCTCCTGTTTGGTCAAATACTAACCTACTTTGAAAGTTCAGCGGGAGAAAGAAAAAACATATATGCGCCGTTTGGAATTTTTCGACAAAGTTGAATCGCACCCAATTCTTCCTCAATCGAAGCCCTATCTGCTTCGTTAGGATTATTTTTCTTGGCCTCCATCAGTTTTGATTTACGCAATGAGAAAATTTCAGCATTCCGCTCATTAGGATATATGTAGTCCGCATCGTTGGTTCGAAAGGAGCGGCTGTCATCAACGACATGGAAGGCCTCGCGTTCTGTATAGTCCCTTATAGCCGCAATATAATGTCGTTTAGCGGGCAGATAGCAAATTAATGCATGAATGTGATAACTGCAAGGAAATTCCATAGAAAGCCTTTCGTCGTAAGAGTATAGAGAGTCACTTTGCTCTTCTCCATATGAGGACTTCAATTGGAAAAAATCTCCTTTACTGAAATTAACTCTTGCCGTAATGGGATTATTTTCACTAGCAAATCTTTTTAGAGATATTACTAATACTGGAGGGGCCCTCAAGATTCGTGTAATTTCAGTATGAGTGGTACTAGGATTTGCGGATTCTTTGTCATAAGTAACATCACATTCCGAACAAGTCATACAGATTTCTTTTGGAGAGAAAGATTCAGCAAACATCTGACGCAAGGAGTAACCTTTAGATGGATGCTTTCTGACCTTTGGAAAATGCAATCGTACTGCATCCCATGAGTCCGTTACCTCCGATGTATGTCGGCAACCCTTGCATGTTCTAACCACTTGTACGATCATCAACATATTGTTTGTCGAAAAGTTGAAGTTTGTTCCAGGATACCTTGCTGCTTTAAATTGGGCAAAGGCAGCGGCACTTAGAGGATTCTTAGTTTCAATATTACCCGTGTAGCGCAAACAGGACATTTGACACGTTACATTGTCGATGAGATTGAGCATCGCCGAAAGCGCTTCGGCAGCATCTTGTTGTGCTTCTTGAAAGTTCAACAAATTTTGAATGATTTGTAATCCTTTGAATAACTCCACAAATTGTTTCATTCTGGATTGACGATATTCTTCAACCCACACATCCATCAGATCTCTATTCAATAGCTTGAACTCGTTGAAGAAGTTGCAGACGGTATGGTCAGGTACTATAGGAAGGGCTTTAACTGCTTTTCTGAAATGCTTAATAGAAAAGTCATTTTAAGGAAGGCAAGGAGGGTATGGAATACTTACCGGCAGTGAGTACAAAACCTCTAGGACTACGTTCAAATAACAATTCGATATAACATTAGGAAGTTTTAGCGGCGAGTAACATTCATTCTCCTCTGCAATCGCTTGATAATTCTTTTTATCGTAATATTCGTCTGAAAGAACCAAGGTGTTCAACCCACTAAGGACGTAGTTAGGATTGCTTTGAACGAAGTGAGCACGTTTGTCTTCATTTGTCTTCAATTCCTCCAGATAATCCATTAAACATACTGTTTGACCTAAGACAGTGGCAACGCTTAACCTGACCTTGCTTCGTGTATCGGCAACAATATCGGGAGTTGCAGCAGGAACATCACCTAACTCACTGACAGAGGAAAAAACAGCAGTTGGTTTGAGATACTGGGAAATTTTCTTACAAAGATCAAGAATAGACTCATCTAACTGTTCTCTTAGACGATAATGAGCGCGGTATGGATAAAAGTGGTCAACATCTAATACAGCAAAGTTGCATGTATCGACAATTTTGAGCAACTGCGAGTAAGTAAATTTTTTCTCAATGTTTAAGAATCGCGTGTCGTGTAGTAAGTCAGAGTAAGGGGCAACGTCAGAAGCATGAAAAAATAAGGAATACGGAGTACTATCGTTGAATCTAAACAAGGAAACATGTTTATCCGAGAGCCATAGGTCACGAGGTAGGCGTTTGCGGTTCCCATGTTTTATAAAGCTAATACATCCCTCCAATCTTCTCCTCCAATCCGGTATGCAACTAGGATGTACAAATGCATCGTGATTAGTTATTTTAGCATGATACACAGACTCCAAGTACTTTAATACACTGTCTCTCTCCTCTTCAATGGTGATGTCCACGAATGGCGCATCTGTAGGCATACCATTTTTCTCGTCTACCGACATTTGAAATCGTTTGGTTGTCATTACGTAATCCATCAAATATCCACAAGAACCATCAGGACTTATTGTTTCATAGAATTCACGATCGTGCTTGATGCCAAGTTCAAACTTCCACTCTGATTCCGTTGCAACTATCAGGGACATTATAGCGTTCGCTAATGATTCAATGTCTTTGTGACAATTCGCTATTTCGGCTATCTTCTTTATACATTTGTAGGTTTGTAAAGAAACGCGAATGTGAGAGTTGCGCGAATATCCACGGATATCGCGGATGAATTCAGTTACTACGTACATTGATGCGTTTTCGCTTGTTTGCGGTGGGCTTGACCCCAACCCTTCCACTTCAGAGGTCCCTTGCAATACAAATGCGGCTTCGACTTCGGCTTCGGGTGAGGCAGGTGTTATCTCATTCGTTTCCATCCGCACTGAATGATTTGACATCGTTTCATGGACTGATCCTTGTGTGCTCCCTCTGGACTTTAGGGAACATAAAGCGCACTGCCCAGTACTTCGGCCGTCGGCGACACCTGTGGTTATAGTGTCGATAGCTTGCAACTTTTGTTCCAAATTAAGTTTTGTTGTCATTAGGGCGCATAAGTCGATGAATTCTGTTTCCGTGAAATCATTATTCTCACGTTTGTTAGATTTTGATCGGACCCCTCTCGTCAACCGTTTGCTCGCATACGTATCCACCACTTCACTAAGGTCATCCTCCTCAGCAATAAAGTCATCTGACTTAGTATTAACAGCACTTCTGAATCCAAAATCAATTTCTGGTACTGGAGACGTATGCAATCTGTAATACGTAATTATATGAAACGATTCTTCCTACAAAATAATAATGGTAGCTAACTTCAATTCGACAAATAATTTGCTAGATTACCTCAAATGCTAAAGTTCCAATAAACTGCGATTTAAACCGCGAATATCCCATCTTTTGTAACCACTCGTGGTGAAGCTTGCTGAAGTTACCATCTCGTTTTCGGAACATAATGATTTTAATATGACTTTTTGGTAAGATGGTTTTAATCAATATCTCATCTATGCTCACGCTACCAATAAAATTTGTGATAACATGATACACAGTTTGCATTTGTTTCAAGAAAGACGCTTCTATAGGTCGCTCGAGATCACACGACACAAATTCAATGGACCGAAGGATTTGACATTTCTTTCCGCAAGCCTCCAATTTTTGTTGAATGCAGGTCACAACTAAATGAAGTACATTTAAAAAACATATTAATTATGCAATCAATCAAACCTGGGTCCAAATCGATTCCAATAGCGTTTGTATCGCTCCAAATCTTCTTTAGTGAAGCAATCAAGTAGGGACTCCCTACACCAAAGTCAAGTACTCCTTCAGGCTTAATATTTACAGACCCTACACCGAAGTCAGCTACTTGTTCTGGGTGATTTAATATACTAAAGATTAAATTGATCACTTTTCCCGTGGTATCTTTCGACACATAATGAACGCCTATTAGGTTCCCTACATATATTTGAATGACCACATGTATTTACAAATTTATATCAAGGTACCTGAATTGGTTGAAGCATTCATGTTATGCCATTCACACTCATTCATCTCATCCCATAAGTCATCCAGTCGTTTGGCTATGTAGCAAAGGTTCATATTGTAATCAGAACTATACCGCAAAGCATTGTCGGTAATATCAGGCAATTGTTTTCGAGCGGTTTTAAAAGGGACAATAAAATTGGCGTTCGCAGTTTTCAATACTAAACGTCCTAACTTGAACATCTTCGCCGTTTTTGATGTTAAATTTTGTAGCATACTTAAGTCGCTGTCATCGTCACTAAGTTTATTAAAGTGTCCCATCCTCTCTTGCAACTGATTATACAGAAAGTAGTACGAAGCAAAGTATTCATCGTTTACAGAATCTGCAAAGGTAAAACCACCCTGTGCGACAGGATGTCTGTTCATCGACTGTATGCACATATTTATCTGCTCGGCCACCTGCTCCAGCTGATGTACATTTGATGGACTCTTTGATGAAATATTTGCCTTACTTGTAAGCGTTGTCGACAATTCCTCATCACTTGATATGCTGTCAGTCTCTTGTCCTAATTATAATAGTAAAATATCAGGCAGGTATATAAATAATTTTAGCAAAATTTATTACTTCCTCTGCGCAATGTTCGATTCGCTTTATGTCCACCGTAGACTCGTGTGATGTGGTCAATAAAGTTCTGATTTGTTTTGTCACGGTAAAAATTCTGCCGCTGATTTAGCCAATACTCACGGGAAAGAGGTCTTAAAATTTCAGTGTGGGGAGGAATATCTTTGGCAGCAACAATACTTCCATCGGGTTCCATGATACAATTGTTATCAAATTTTGGTAAGAACAATGCATCGGTTATGAATGAGAGTGGAGATTGTACTTGGTTCTTGCGATGATTGAATCCGTCTAACCAATGCCCATCTGCTAGTGGAAAGATGTATCTTTGCTGCTTGTTCTGATCAGTCAATTTATCTTCTGCGATGCGGCTACCCCATAATACGCCTATGCAGTCATTGGTATGCAGTGGAGTTGAACAATAGAGACCAAAAGACAATGTATTGGAATCAAAATTCTTGTAAACTTCAGATGTAGCAACATAGAGTGAAGGTGGGGAGTCTGCGCACGAAATTGATCTCCATGAGGGTAAATTCTTTTTCCAAGCACCGATTAGTTCCGCAGTAAGGGCCGCGTCATATCCTGCTTTCATCCGTGGTGTCCTCGCCGTAACAGTACTTGGAGTATCTGGGATTCTTCGAGTAGGTGCTAAAAACACTAATATAATTAACAATATTTGCACAGCACTTGCTCTGGCACGAACCTTGATGCCTGCGTACTTGAACCTCATCAGTTTCAGGCATGGTGCTACTTGCCTTTACTAACGAAGGAGTCATTGTTATTTGACTGATGTTATCATCTGGTCCTGTTATTCGAGATTTCTTGACCGATTCAATTGTATTGCATGAGACTAAGATAGAAAAATAATATGACATAGAAAGTAACAATTTCATATTGTTTATTACCTGGAGAAATCTCTCGTTCCCTTTTCGCCCTTGCAAGCCGCAGTTCCGCTTGAGAATCATTATCCGACAAATCGCCGTCCGAGGAAGAGGACAAATATTCAGCGTCTTTAGGCCTACTACCTGTGTGGGAAATTTCTCTATGTGGTTGGTTACCCGGCGCTTCCGATAAAATTTCCATCGCGACTTGCTGACCCGAAAAATCTATAGCGATTGATCCTGCTATCGATCCTTGTTCTCGCTGCTCCTTCCTCTTTAAAGCGGTTCTGATTTTACTACGAAACTTTTGATACTCACTGATGCCATTATTGTATATTGTAATTAATTCGATGACTTTATGGGAGTGATCGTAATTCAAAAAAGGTATTTTCTTAAATTGACTGTGATTGAGGTGATAGTAATGCCAGATAATATGACTATGATTTATGTTGTGTTGGGCAAATTCTGGGTTGAACGAAAATTCCTTCGAAGGAAAGCGGTATTTAGTGTATTCATAATAGTATGATATTATTATAGAATTTAATTCTTCATCCGACAAATTTACGTTATTGTCAAGAATCACCGATGCAAGCTTTGCGTATAAATTTGATCTCTGCAAATTTAACGTCCCCAAGATTTGTAAATTATTTCTGGTCTCTGGATCAATATTAATTATAAGATCTTCATTCTGTTTTTGTTCATTCAAAGAATCAATTGTAGGTATCAATGACAATGGCGAATCCATAATTTTCAGCTATAATAACAATTCTCACTTCTTTCTTTCTCAGTAGCCGTTTGTTTTCAAGAATATCTTAAGAAGGTTTTTATCACTCATGAGTGATAAAAACCTTCTTAAGATATTGATTGGGCTGTTTTAAAATTCAAAAATAGGTTCACATTTTTGAATAACCAGTCAATTCAGTGGTGATGGGAAGACACAAGAAAAGCAGGAAAGATGTCGATATGGGGAATTCGAGTAGCACATTGAAGACTTCTATTGTCATGGAAGGGGAAGCGGAGTGCAGCGCGCACATGCTTGATGATATAGATGCGGAGAGAGTTAAGAGGAAAAGTAAACTGGTAGGAGCTCAACCTCCGAACCAAGAGAAGCTCAAGAACTCCTCGTTGCTTGGTTAGTAGCTCTATTGCTCTCTTCTACAAATAAACCTAATAGATATTCTTCCAAACAAACACTTAGATAATGATCAAGATGCTCGGATGAATTCAACCAAAGGTTCGAAACCAGTGGCCACTAGAAGAAGCTCAACACTTGTAGGTGCTAATCATTCAGCAAAACAGGCGGAAACATTGCGACACGAGCGGAATTCCTTAGAAAATAATGGGAACAAGATGGCCTTTAAAGACTTAGGCGAAGAAACGAACAGGAACGAACCGGTTGAGGTGAGGAACAAGCTAGCCCCCAAGGTTATAGGTAAGTGTAATTTGCTGAATGAATTGTAAATTAATGATCTAATCATTTTTTACAAAGGAATGATAGGTTCTATTCCAGTTAAGATTCATAATTACCCGAAAGAGGAGGCTGACGACGAGGATGCGAGTGCTGTAGGGGATTTTGGGAGCAGTGACTCAGAGAATTCCGTTTCCAAGATTGATGAGTTTGCGAAGGCGGCGGAATACAGATCAGTCCCGGTCGACCATGACGATAGAATGCGGTCTCTTCTCGATGTTCCCCATAGTTTCCAAAACATTAGTGCAAGCGGCCTAACTTTTTCATGGGAACTGACTAGAGTCCTCGTAGGTTCAGATGCTAAAGAGCAACTCTTGGATGTGCCGAGATTTAAGACAATTGAATCGCACAAAAAACACGGAAAGTTTTTTATCAAATTAACATTAAACGGGAAGTGTCGGCTAGATGAACACATTGACTTGTTGCTGAAACTGAACTACGCAATACAAGCAGATAAACTTCGGATTGCTAAACCATCAATACAGGTAAGTCTCAATTTGTTTAATTTCCTACACAGTAATGACATAAATTTAGTTGCTTAAGGATTACTGCTGCCTGAACGGAGATGATCCCAAGTTTAATCTTATTGATCCTGATTTGTTCGATATCATCCTAGGGAATCGTACGATATATGAAAAATTATCTAATGCTCACAACAACTTGAAGCAAGGAATTAAGAGTGCATTTGAGAGGTTAGGAGATTCTCAGTCAGGACTACTTAATTTCTTGGATAGTGAGTCGCGTGTATATTTTTTATCAATTATACGGGATCATAAAAGGCTCTTTGATTCTGGAAAACCAACTTCCTTGCGTGCTTCTCAAGTATCGGATAAATCTCTTAGCCTGCAGAGGTATATGAATACCTGCAACTTTATTTGAGGTCAGGAATATAATGGTATATTTATGTTTTGTGATGTTTAGGTTTAAATGCCAGACTATTCTCGAAGCTATTGCGGTCAAACTTAAAATGTATGATCCTAGAGACGAGGCTAAGAGTAAAGGTGAGCTGCCTTTTGTAATTATGACGACATGATTACGAAGACGTCTCTTGAGTATGAAAACATAAGTCAATTAAAGTTTGACTAATCAAGTCGAACTTTAATTGACTTATGTTTTCATACTCAAGAAGCGCATCGTTTGGGGTTGTTAAGTCCGGAAAAAGCTTTGCTAACTTTTTTAATTTAATGTCTTGCAGCACTGGACTTTCTGGACTTAACAACACCAAATAATGAGGCAGTCATTTTAGCTGGATTGTATCTAGGGGACGCGACTCCAGGTACTATTGCATTATCAGATTTGATTGCATACGCCGACAAATTAACTCCGGTAATCATTGAGCAACGAAAGGAGTGCATGAATGTTTCAATGGACCAGAGGTTAAAACACGGGCCCCAATATACTACAGACATGAAATATTTGCGAGAATGTCGGGAGACTCTGTTTAAAACGTGGAGGCTTGGGAAGGAGAAACGCGTACTTGCTCGGGATGGATATTCTGGCAGGTTTTTGTCGTCTGGTGCTTCTGGAAAAGAGAATTCTGCAGACAGACAGGGAAGTATATGGGCTTGTCAGAAGTCGAGAAGTAGGTTTGAAACAAGCCGCCGGCAAGGTGATATGTATTGCAGTTACGGATACTGATGTCGCACGGTAAGCCCTAGAAATTGATGTAAATGCTGTCTGTGTAATTTACTTTCTGTTAGTCCCATTGGTAACTGAATGAGTCCGATTGGTCGTCATGGTTCTCAACCGACGTGTATTGGCGAGTGCAACCCAATTAACTAAATAATGCGTATTTAAATTATGCCGTGTTTACAGCGTATTAGTTGCGGTACTAGATTTGAAGCACCGTAATTTATTATCACCGTATTTATTACGGGAGTCCGTATTTATCAGGGACCGTAATAAATACGGATTTTACCGCATTTATTACACCGTAGAGTATTGTGCGTGGCTCCGTATTTATTACGGTAATTAGTCGAAAATAGCCTACCGTAATAAATCACGGTACTAGAATTGAAGCACCGTAATTTATCACCACCGTATTTATTACGGGAGTCCGTATTTATCATGGACCGTGATAAATACGGATTTTACCGCATTTATTACACCGTAGAGTATTGTGCGTGGCTCCGTATTTATTACGGTTAAATTTACCGTAATTATCATGATAATTATGGTAATAATTACGGCAATAAATACGGTTATTTCTTTCCGTGATTTATCACGGTGGTCCTGTGATCACCGATGTTTTAATGTGGCAGGCTGTTGATATGGATGATATTCATATCAAATCGAGTGGGTTGAAGGTACTAGTAAACAAGAACATATTTACTGACACTACATTTAATTTTGTGTTATTTAGCTCCTAAATAAGTC
>Ga0208740_1000336_pt1 | contig 14774 bp, 15 predicted proteins | sample CryBogCBE08Jun09_FD_184567 | JGI IMG/M metagenome (GOLD analysis project Ga0208740, IMG submission 184567) | Freshwater microbial communities from Crystal Bog, Wisconsin, USA - CBE08Jun09 (SPAdes) (version 2) | ecosystem: Environmental > Aquatic > Freshwater > Lake | place: Crystal Bog...
TTACGACACGCAACATTGAATACTCCAGCTTGCCAGGAGTTTTGCGGTACTGCTTCGTATGGGCTATCTGGTGTTGGGTTGGTAGAAACTAGCTTACCACCACCATTTTTACCACCGAATTCCTTGAACTCAATTGGTCGATATGTTGCGTTAGAGCAGTTGAATTCATTTAAGCCAATAATTGAATTGACTGGCTCTTTAGTTTGTTTGTTTTCACCAGGCTTCTTGAAATTCAACATCGACATGATTTGGGCTTTATCACCACTACGTTGCAATGTATCGACATCTACTGAAACACTCATCAGTTCGTTATAACCGAGCTCTTGCCAAGCAGCTAGAGCGCTCATCATTGGTAAAAGTGAGAGGGCGGTGCAGATCGTAATAAATGATAGTTTTTTCATGGCGATTTCTAGTAATGAACAGTGATATGGCTATTCTAAACAGGCTCGATGACGCTCAACACATTTTTAGCGATGATTCAGTTCAAGCTGGCGATCGATCTTTTCTGGTTTCATCTGCAGAGGTAGGTACTGCCCATTGGCCCAAAGCGCCTGCATATTACGATATCGCTGGCTTTGGACCCAGCCCGATTGACCGGTCTGATAGATAAAGAGGGACTTTTCCAGATCCGATAAATCATAAATTGCTTTCAGGCTGGGAGCTTGCTTGGTCTCATAAGGGTTGACTGATTTGATCAGCTCCAAGCGCCCAACATTAACGGTGTAGTTGTCACCTGGAACGGGAACTTCAAGATCAAATATTTTGGCTAAGAATGGCACTTGGCTAAACGGGCGGTGCTCAGAGACGGCGATATGGGCTTTGCCCCATACCCAATTCTTGGGATCATTACCAAATTGCTTGCTTAGCTGATCTAGGGCTTTATCAAAGGCAAGGTTGGCGGTATCTGCACAGGTCTCGGCTTTGTCAGTCTTGGAGTTATCACACCAAGGACTCTCAGGATTTTGGAGTTGTAACAGTAGGGCCTGCCTAAAGCTACGTGGACCGTAGTATTCGGTAAATAAATCTCCTAGGCGCCCAAAAAGTTGTCGAGTGAGTTGATCCGCCCAAGCGCTAAAAACGAGTGCGCCAATACTATCTTTTTTCATATCACCGTCAAAGTCTTTAGTGAGTGCTTGTACTTGCGCTGCGAGTGGATGATTGGATTGAATTGATTTAAATAAGCCGAGCATTGGTGTATTACCCAGCGAAAGTGTATCGGCCTGCATGGTTTTCATGCTTTCCATATTGTGGATATCTTTTGCTTTGATCAGCTGAACGATGCGGTCATAGCGTGCTGGAAAATCCCAGTCAGCAGTGAGAGGGTTGGGATTGTTGCTCGCAATAATTTCTTGGTTAGCAGTAGCAATCCACCCTTGCTCGGGATTGGTGCTGGCGGGAAGCTGCTCAAAGGGTATATAGCCAGTCCAGTCATATTGCTTTTCCCAACCGGGAGCTGGTGCAACACCGTAAAGACCTTGATACAAAATTCTCTTTGGAGCCATGCCTGCTGCTTGGTATGCAATATTGCCATCGAGATCAGCTAATACTACGTTTTGCATCGGTGCATAATTTTTGCGTAAGGCTTTTCTGAATTCTTCAATGCTGGTGGCGCGATTCATTTCAAGCAAGCCGGCGACAGATTGATTGTCATCATCGAGCGCTGTCCAGCGTAAAGCGATTGCAAACTTATCGGTATTGATGAGGTTCTTCAGCTTGGAAAAACTATCTGAAATCACTGGACCGTGGCGTGTCTCTTTGACTAAGAAGCGCACTGGCTCAGTGCCTTTAACATCGATGATCTCTTGGCGGACTTTAAAGGGTAGTTGCTTATCTGGACCGCGATACATCACGGGATTTTTTTCATCAATCTGCTCAATGTACAAATCTTGAACATCGGGATTGGTATTGGTAAAGCTCCACGCCAGCTTGTCTGTTCTACCCAAAATCACTGCCGGAATGCCGGGGAGTGTGCCACCAATGATATTCAGGCCAGGCGCCTCAAGATGGGCAAAGTACCAGACAGAGGGTACGGATAAGCCAAGGTGAGGATCATTTGCGAGGAAGGGTTTGCCGGTGTCTGTATGTTTACCAGCAATGGCCCAGTTATTTGAACCAATCCCTTCCTTGCCGCCTGGAAAATATTCCATCGCCATTTTCATGGCAGGACTGATTGGAGCTTTGCTTTGCTGATCGTTTGCATTTTGCTTATAGATGCCCATATCTTGATACAACTTGGCAAAGTCCATTTTGGTGACTTGTTCACCTGAGTCATAGGGCGGCATGACTTCCCAGATCTGTTTGGTGCTGAGATATTGTGAGAGCTCAAAGCGTTGCACCTCTCGTTGCCAATTTCCGCCCAAATCCAAATCCATCATCAGCATCCAGGCCAGACTATCGCTTGGGGTCCAATAACCTGGTTTAGATCCCGTCAGAAAATATTCAATAGGTAAAGCCCAGCCTAATTGCGCATTGCCAGTATTGACGCCATCAGCGTATGCTTGCAATAGCCGTTTAGCTTCAACTGGGTAGCGATCGAATTGTCTCTCGGCGGCATGTTTAATGCCTAGGGTTCGAATAAAGCGATCAACTGGAACGGTTTCGCTACCGAGGATTTCTGAAAGGCGGCCGCTCGCAATACGGCGATTCATTTCCATCTGCCAGGAACGTTCAGTCGCATGCAAATACCCAAGTGCAAATACAGCATCAGCTGCATTATTGGCTTTGATGTGGGGGATATCTGCTTCATCAAAAGTAATTACGACTTTATCGTCTACACCTCTGAAGCTGCGTTTACCAGAGACGTTAGACTGTGCTGAGACTAGATAAAACACAATCGCAAATGAGGCAATTGCTAGAGTTGCACCCAAAATCATGAGGGCGACTCTCAAGAAGGGGGCGAACCCCTTAAATTCCAAAATGCGTTTCATGCTGATAGTTTAGTGGTTTTAAAACTGCTCTCCCTTGCAAGAAGCCTTCTAGACGGGGCTCTAAGAAGGAAAACCCCTTTCGCATGCTAAAATTCGCAGGTCTTGATTTATTAGCGCGGCAGTTTCTGCTAGTGCGAGCCCGAGTGGTGAAATCGGTAGACACAGCAGATTTAAAATCTGCCGACTCAAAAAAGTCGTGCCGGTTCGATTCCGGCCTCGGGCACCACGGTTGGATATGAGCTTACAAAAGCGCACAATTAACTTCGTAATACAAATCGGCTTGATCAGCTTGGTCAGTGCCTTTGGAATCGTTAAAGCTGAAACGATTGCATTTACATGCGTTCGCTCTGAGGGGGCCTACTCTGAAGAGTACGATCTGAAAATCGTATTACCTGATCCCAAAAATCCTAAAGCAAAAGCCAAAGTCTATTTGGATGAGCGCGATCTCGATCAGCGTGACGAGCAAGGCTATCAAGAAGTCAAAAATATTCAGGTCAGTAAAAGTACCGTGTCTTTTTTAACGGATACGTATTTTGAGTCTGAAGTATTTGATGGGGTGAAATATCCGCCTGGAACAGTCGTCGCAACGACAACGATCCAACGAGAAACTGGTCAGCTAAAAAGAGTTGAAACGATTAAGGCGGGAATTCTGGCTAAAACTTTGGGTGAGGGTACCAAGACCTATACCGAAAAATGTGGCCCCATCATTAATCCGGCTCAGTAATAAAGCCCAGTTTTGTGAGCCCCGCTCTTTTAGAAGCAGCCAATACCTTGGCAACATAATCGTATTGCACTGATTTATCGGCCCGTAAATTAATTTCAGGTTGTGGATCCTCTTGCGACGCTTTATCAGCATTTTCGTTATAGGCCTTCAGAGTAACTGGAGTGCTATTCCAATAGATTTGACCCTTGGCATCAATTGATACCTGAACTGATTCAGGCTTCACTTCATTACGCACACTATTCGCTTTTGGTAAATCCACCTTTACTGCCTGCTGAATTACGGGGAGTGTAATGATGAAGATGATCAAGAGTACCAACATGACGTCCACCATCGGAGTCATGTTGATCTCCGACATGATGTTGTCTTCGTTTTGATCGTTCTGAACGTTAAAAGACATGCTTATTCTCCGGACTTCACGCGAGCACCAGTCACAAAATAGGCCAAGAGATCGTTACCAAAGCGGTTCAGATCGGCAATTTGCAATTTATTGGCGCGATTGATCGCGTTAAAGCTCAACACTGCTGGGATCGCTACTGATAAACCGAGCGCAGTCATGATCAAAGCTTCGCCAATCGGGCCGGCAACTTGATCGATCTGCGCACTGCCTGAGCTACTGATCGAAATCAAAGCGTGATAGATACCCCATACCGTACCAAACAAGCCTACGAATGGCGCGATCGCACCAGTTGATCCCAGGAAAGTTAAACCCTTCTGAAATTGCGCCGCTACACCATCAATGCTATTTTTGATGCTGCGAGCCATCCACTCTGAGTAGTTCAAGGTTTGGAGTAACTCTCGATGATTGGTAGATTGGCTTTGATGATGGATGGATGCGGAGGATGCTTCCTTAGCAATTTTGTAATAGGGATTAAAGCTGCCATTGCTAAAGCTATGGAGACCATCCTCATAAGAGGTGGCGCGCCAAAAGCGCTCTACCTCAGGCATGAGCTTGCGCAGTTTGCGCAAATCCCAGAGGTGATTAAAAAGAATGACCCAGGTGACGATTGAGCACGTCAACAGAATGATTGCAACAAAGCGGGTTGCGAGGTCACCTGTGATCCAAAGATTAGCGATGCCAAATGGAGTATGCATAAGATTAATTTTTCAGATTGAATTTGATTAAAAGGTTGGTAGAAATTCTGCTGGGTACACCATTGACTAAATACGGCTTGAAACGATAACGCTGCCCGATCTCTTCTGCAGCTCGATCTAGACGTGGAAAATTACTAGAGCGCAGTAGGGCGACATCTTCTACATTTCCTGCTTGATCAATGATCAGACGGACCACTACAGCCCCTTGCTCTCCTGAACGTTTAGAGAAGGAGGGGTAGTAAGCATCAGCATCAGGCTCATAAACGACTTCGAGTTTACCAATGTCAGTTTGAATCGGAGTACCAGTTGCTCCTGGCGCAGAGGCAGGCGCTACAGCAGCATTGGGAGGGGCATTGCTTGGCGCCTGTTGACTGCTTTGCGGTGCAGGAGGAGTACTTTGTTGCTGAGTCTGCGGTGGCTTAGGTGCCTGACTAGATTTATCTTGCGTCGTTTTCTCTTTGGGCTGTGGCTTAGGCGTTGGCGGGGTTGGAGGCGTAGCAGGTTTTGGGGGTGGCGTTACAGGTTTTGAGGCAGCAGGAGGCGCCGCCGCTGGCGATACTAAGTTCACTGCGACACGTTCTTCGTCTGGTTTATCTGCAGTGAAATGAAATTTCAGCAAAACTGCGACACGTTCTTCGTCTGGTTTATCTGCAGTGAAATGAAATTTCAGCAAACTGAGCAATGGCAAGCTATGCATCAACAGCACAATCAAGATGATTGTACGTTCCGTTTTGTTAAACGGCAGATGTGCATCGAGGCGATTGAGCAGGGTTCCCATTAAGACCTCAGATCACTCAAGAAAGCAGCACTGAGGCGATGAGCTTGTAAATCAGTTGACATCAATTCTTTTGCCATTTTCAATAGTTTTGTTTCATCTTTACTGCTTATAAAACAGACTGAGCCAGCATCCGTATTAGCGCAATCCTGCTTTTGAGGATATTTTGCCTCAAGCTGCCGCTTGAGCTGGCGAACTACTGCTTCACTAGTATCAATCAGCGTAATCGAGTCACCTAAGAGCATTCGAATCGATTGTCGTAGAAAGGGATAGTGGGTACAACCTAAAACCAGAGTGTCAGCACCCGCTTCTTGAATCGGTAGTAAATGGGTAGCCAAAAGTTCAAGCGTTTCAGAATCATCTGCAGAGCCCGCTTCAATTAGGGGCACTAAACCAGCCCCAGCTTGTTTAATGATTTGACAGTGCGCTGGAAGGGTAGCAAGCAGGGCATTGAACTTATCGCTATTGAGAGTGGCTTCAGTAGCTAATACACCAACAACCCCATTTTGAGTTTGCATCGCAGCAGGTTTGATGCCTGGCTCAACGCCAATGATGGGGATTTCATGTAGCTCTGCTCGAATCTGGGCAATCGCTTCTGCGGTGGCGGTATTGCAAGCCACGACGATCGCATCACAACCTTCTCGCACTAAGTGACGACATAACGCGCTTCTGCGGTGGCGGTATTGCAAGCCACGACGATCGCATCACAACCTTCTCGCACTAAGTGACGACATAACGCAAGGCTTCTGGCACTAATCCACTCGCTGGATTTTTCACCATAAGGCGCGTTAGCGGAGTCTGCTAAATAGATATAGTCATGCTCGGGTAATTGATGGAGGGCTTCATCCAAAATGGATAAGCCTCCTACACCAGAATCAAATACGCCGATGAGTGCCAAGTCATTAATCCAAAGAGATTGCGTACTTAAGCAATCGTGACCGGAATGTTGCCGATCTTGGCTGACCACTCCTTAGGTCCCTCGATATGCATCGATAGACCATGAGAATCAACTGCGACAGTAACAGGCATATCTTTAACTTCGAACTCATAAATGGCTTCCATACCTAAATCAGCAAAAGCAAGCACTCGTGATTTTTGAATCGCCTTTGAGACCAAGTAAGCTGCGCCACCCACGGCCATCAGATAAGCAGACTGATGCTTCTTAATGGCTTCAATTGCTACAGGACCGCGTTCGGCTTTACCAATCATCGCAATAAGCCCGGTCTTAGCAAGCATCATCTCGGTAAATTTATCCATACGAGTTGAAGTGGTTGGACCAGCCGGACCAACGACCTCATCTCGGACGGGATCCACTGGACCAACGTAATAGATCACACGATTCTTGAAGCTCACAGGAAGTTCTTCTCCCTTGGAGAGCATATCTTGAATACGTTTGTGAGCAGCATCACGACCGGTCAAAATTTTGCCATTCAATAACAGGGTGTCACCAAGTTTCCAGCCAGCTACTTCTTCAGGCGTTAAGGTGTCGAGATTGACGCGTTTAGACTTCTGCGCATCCGGCGTCCATGTCACAGCAGGCCAATCAGATAAAGATGGCTTCTCAAATACTGCAGGACCATCACCATGTAAGTGAAAATGAATATGGCGAGTTGCTGCACAGTTTGGGATCATAGCTACTGGTAATGAAGCAGCATGCGTTGGGTAATCCATTATTTTCACATCCAGTACTCCAAGTCACAGCAGGCCAATCAGATAAAGATGGCTTCTCAAATACTGCAGGGCCATCACCATGTAAGTGAAAATGAATATGGCGAGTTGCTGCACAGTTTGGGATCATGGCTACTGGTAATGAAGCAGCATGCGTTGGGTAATCCATTATTTTCACATCCAGTACTGTTGCAAGACCACCCAAGCCTTGAGCGCCAATCCCAAGTTTATTGACCTTCTCATAGAGCTCAAGACGGAGTTCATCAACCCGGTTCTTTGGACCGCTGGCGATGAGTTCTTGAATATCAACCGGCCCCATCAAAGATTCTTTGGCGAGTAACATCGCTTTTTCTGGAGTGCCGCCAATACCAATTCCTAAAATACCGGGAGGGCACCAACCGGCACCCATGGTTGGAACAGTTTTTAAAACCCAGTCAACGATTGAGTCAGAAGGATTGAGCATTACCATTTTGGCTTTGTTCTCAGAGCCACCACCTTTGGCTGCACAAATCACTTCAACGCCATCACCGGGAACGATTTCATAATGAATCACTGCTGGCGTGTTGTCGCCAGTATTGCGACGTTTACCAGCAGGATCTGCTAACACAGAGGCGCGCAAGGTGTTGTCGGGGTTGAGATAGGCGCGACGCACACCTTCGTTCACCATATCGCTCACGCTCATATTGGCGTCATCCCATTGAACATTCATGCCAATTTTGAGAAAGACTACGGCAATACCGGTGTCTTGACACATTGGGCGATGGCCTTCGGCACACATCCGGCTATTAGTCAGAATCTGAGCAATCGCATCTTTGGCGGCAGCCCCTTGCTCAAGCTCATAAGCGCGACCCATAGCCTGAATAAAGTCCTTGGGATGGTAGTAGGAGATGAACTGGAAGGCGTCCGCGATGCTCTGGATGAGGTCGTTTTGTTTGATCTTAGTCATGGTTTTTCACTCAAAATTGTCAGGTTTGCCATATTTTAAGGGTTTGCCATAGAGCAAATCCCCCGTTTTTTCACTTATCTTCTAGGGTCTAGAGGATACATCCCCCCAGAGGCTAATTAGAGTTAATTCATAGAGGGCATTGAGCATGGAATCATTAATGCACGAAAACCGTGTTTTTCACCCACCCGAGGATTTTGTTAAGGGTGCCGCCATCCCTGGCATGGAGGCTTACAACAAGCTATGCGCCGAAGCCGAGAAAGATTATGAAGGTTTTTGGGGGCGCCTAGCCAAAGAAAATATCTATTGGAAAAAGCCCTTTACCAAAGTTCTAGATGAATCCAAGCCACCTTTTTACAAGTGGTTTGAAGACGGCTTAACCAATGCCTCTTATAACTGTTTGGATATCAATATCCAAAAAGGCAATGGCGCCAAAAAGGCGATCATTTTTGAAGCTGACGATGGCACCGTAACTGAGGCCACTTATCAAGACTTACTCGATCGTGTTTGCAAAATGGCAAACGCTTTGCGTAAGATGGGCATCAAGTCTGGTGATCGAGTCATTATTTATATGTCGATGTCGATCGAAGGCATTGTTGCTATGCAAGCCTGCGCACGTATCGGTGCGACTCACTCAGTCGTCTTCGGTGGCTTCTCTGCCAAATCTTTGCAAGAACGAATTGTGGACGTTGGCGCAGTTGCGGTGATTACTGCTGACGAACAATTGCGTGGTGGTAAAGCACTGCCGCTCAAAGTGATTGTGGATGAGGCATTGGCTTTGGGCGAGTGCGAGAAAGTGAAGAACGTCATTGTTTATAAGCGCACCGGGGGCAATATTCCGATGGTCGCTGGGCGCGACTCCTGGATGCATGATGTGGTTGCCAATGAATCTACCACCTGTGAACCAGAGTGGGTGAGTGCAGAGCATCCTTTGTTTGTGCTTTACACCTCAGGCTCAACCGGTAAACCAAAGGGAGTGCAACACTCCACTGGTGGTTACTTATTGTGGGCGATTCTCACGATGAAGTGGACCTTTGACATTAAGCCTAGTGACATCTTCTGGTGCACGGCAGATATTGGCTGGGTTACTGGCCACTCTTATATTACCTATGGCCCCTTAGCGGTTGGCTGTACTGAAATCGTGTTCGAGGGCGTACCAACCTATCCGAATGCTGGTCGCTTCTGGGACATGATTGCGAAACATCAAGCAACGATTTTCTATACCGCACCAACAGCAATTCGATCATTGATTAAAGCAGCCAGTGGTGATGAGACAGTACATCCTAAGAACTACGACTTGTCATCATTGCGCCTCTTGGGATCAGTGGGTGAGCCAATCAATCCCGAAGCGTGGATGTGGTACTACGAACATGTTGGTGGATCGCGCTGTCCGATTGCAGATACCTTCTGGCAAACCGAAACTGGTGGTCACATGATTTCTCCAATGCCTGGTGCAACACCAATGATTCCGGGTTCATGCACCTTGCCATTGCCTGGCATCATGGCTGCGATTGTTGATGAAGCAGGTCACGATGTGCCTAATGGTAGCGGCGGTATCTTGGTAGTCAAACGCCCATGGCCCTCCGGTAGTCAAACGCCCATGGCCCTCCATGATTCGTACGATTTGGAATGATGCCGATCGTTTTGTAAAGTCCTACTTCCCAGAAGAGTTGGGCGGCACTTTATATCTCGCTGGTGATGGTGCGATCCGTAATAAAGATACGGGCTACTTCACTATCACTGGTCGTATCGATGATGTCTTGAACGTTTCTGGACATCGTATGGGTACGATGGAAATCGAATCTTGCTTAGTGGCTAATCCATTGGTTGCTGAAGCAGCAGTGGTGGGCCGTCCTGACGATATGACTGGGGAAGCGATTTGTGCTTTCGTGGTTCTCAAGGGTGGTAGACCAACTGGTGATGAAGCTAAGAAGATCGCAACAGACTTGCGTAACTGGGTTGGTAAAGAGATTGGCCCAATCGCTAAACCAAAAGATGTGCGCTTTGGTGATAACTTACCTAAGACCCGTTCTGGGAAGATCATGCGCCGTCTCTTGCGAGTCATCGCCAAAGGGGAAGAGGTCACTCAAGACACTTCTACCCTTGAGAATCCAGCGATCCTAGACCAGCTCAAGCAGTCTTTATAAGGCTTTCTAAGACACACCCTTTCGGGAACCGTATAATCGTGGGTTCCGGAAGGGTGGATGAGCGGTTTAAGTCACACGCCTGGAAAGCGTGCGTAGGTTAATAGCCTACCGCGGGTTCGAATCCCGCCCCTTCCGCCATATTCAATACTCAGACCTCTTAAGCTTCCATGAAATCTTTTTCGATCGGCAAGTGCTTTGGGGTTTTATCTTTTTGGTTTCTGCTCAGCAGCTCCACATCTGCACAAACGACTTCAGTAGCGGTTGCAGCGAATATGAAAGACGCTTTCACTGCGATTAATAGCGCATTCATAGCGAGCGGTAAACCAGAGATGCGAATTGTCTATGGTTCATCCGGTAACTTCGCATCCCAAATCATGAATGGCGCTCCATTCAATCTACTGATCTCTGCAGATGAGCATTACCCACTTGAGTTATTTAAGAATGGCAAGACAGTTGATGCCGGCAAAGTCTATGCAATTGGAAGCTTAGCAATCCTGACTAAGAACTCTAGCGGCATCAAGCTGAGCTCAGATAAAGCAGAGCTAGCAAGAGTGATTGCCAAGGCCAACAAGATTGCCATTGCTAAACCGGAACTCGCACCTTATGGCAGGGCAGCAGTGGAGTACCTCAAAGCTATTAGATTGTGGGATCTGGCTAAAGACAAATTGGTCTATGCAGACAATGTGGGCATGGCAACGATGTATGTTTCAACCGGTGGGGCCGATCTGGGGTTTACTGCCTTATCACTCGCCAAGTCTCCTGAGATTGCAAAAGATACGAGCTATGTAGAGCTAGACCGCGCCTTATACGAGCCGATTAAACAAAGGATGGTCTTAATAAAAGGGGCATCCCTTGAGGCAAATGATTTATACCAATTTATGCAATCTCCGAAAGCGAAGCAGATTTTGACCCAATATGGCTATGGTTTGCCCAATCATCAACAGTAAGCCCCAATCAATGGCAGCATGATTTATGGATATAAGGGTATATGCAAAGGGGCATGAAACACCTCTCAATTTATAGTAAAGTCAATTTTTAGAATTTGTTACCTGGAGATCGTATGTCCCTCAGAATTAATGATATTGCCCCAAACTTTAAAGCCAAAACCACCCATGGCGAGATCGACTTTCATAGTTGGGTCGGCGATTCTTATGCGATTTTGTTTTCGCATCCGAAAGATTTCACACCCGTGTGCACCACCGAGTTGGGTTACATGGCCAAGATCGAAGAAGAGTTCACCAAACGCAATACCAAGCTGATTGGTTTGTCGATTGATCCAGTTGAGAATCATAGTGGCTGGGCAAAAGATATTGAAGAGACTCAGGGTCACCCAGTCAAGTACCCCATGATTGGTGATACCGACTTAGCTGTTGCAAAGCTCTACAACATGTTGCCTGCTGGTGAAGTGGCTTCTGATGGCAGAACGGCTGCAACGAATGCTACTGTGCGCTCGGTATTCATCGTCGGTCCAGATAAGAAAATTAAACTAACCATGACTTACCCAATGACGACTGGTCGTAACTTCAATGAGATCTTACGTGCGCTCGATTCAATTCAGCTGACCGCAAAACATAAAGTGGCTACGCCTGTAAATTGGAATCATGGTGAGGATGTGATCATCGCTGGCTCTGTTTCAGATGAGGACGCGAAGACCATGTTCCCTGAGGGATGGAAAGCACCAAAGCCTTATTTGCGAATTGTGAAGCAACCTAAGTAAGCAACAAATAACAGCCCACTTTTGGGCTGTTTTACTATCTAGACGGATCTCATGACCCAAAGTAAACCTTATACCCAGATTCGAGTCGGCGCAGTATTGCTGGCTGCAGGCGAGGGTAGTCGGATGGGCCATATTCCGAAGTGCCTCATTCAAATTCATGGTCAATCACTTCTACAAAGACAATTGCTGGCTTTAAAAGAGGCTGGCGTTGATGAGGTAGTACTGGTGACTGGTAATCACCATATTGTTGTGGAGCAAGAGTTGGAGAAAATAAAACCACTCTATCCCATCCGTGTAATACACAATGAGTATGCGCATGAGGGTCAAGCTAGTTCAGTGCGACTCGGAATAGAAAATCTTGGTAGTGGCTTTGATGCAGTAATCATGGCGCTGTCAGATCAACCTCTTATTGATTCCCAAGATATCAAAGCACTGATCGCTGCCTTCAAGAAAAGAACTGCTGGTGAAATTATTCTGCCGATGTTTAATGGGCAAAGAGGTAATCCCATTATTTTGAGTGGCTCAGTCATCAAAACCATTTTGGGATCAGGAAAAGAAATGGTCTGTCGTAACTTTATGGATCAACATCCTGTCTGTCGTAACTTTATGGATCAACATCCTGAGTTCGTTCACCAATGGCAAACGCAAAACGATCACTATGTGGTGGATATCGATACGCCCAAAGATCTCGAGACAATCTCAGCTCAGAAGGGCTGGACCTTTAACCTACCAAATTGCAATAGCCTCTAGGAATCGGATTATTATTTCCTTCTATGGAAAACCTAGACCTCATCGTATTGAGAGCGCTACTTGATTGGAGAAGCGCTGGTAAAAAAGCACTACTAGCTACTGTAGTGAGAACTTGGGGTTCATCTCCTCGGCCGGTGGGCTCCATTATGGCTTTGTGTGAGGACGGTAGCGTGGTCGGTAGCGTCTCAGGCGGCTGCATTGAAGATGATCTGATTCGGAACTTCAGTGGGCTCAAGGATTTTCCACTCGACAAACAAAGCGCACCTCAGTTTCTTAAATATGGTGTCACTGCGGATGAAGCCCATCGCTTTGGGCTGCCGTGTGGTGGCACTTTAGAGATCTTGCTCGAGTTCAATGTTGCTATAGAGCCATTGACTCAACTCATCAGCGAGTTAGGTAGTGGCAAGCTTATTACACGTCACACTGACCTCAAAACTGGTGTGGTTACTTTGAAAGTGGTTGGTAAGCCTGAGGCACTGCTAATCAATGACACTCAGCTGAGCAATACCTTCGGCCCGGAATACCGCATGCTCATTATTGGGGCAGGACAGTTATCAGAATATCTAGCAACCATGGCTCTATTTAATGGCTTCAGTGTGACGGTTTGCGATCCTCGTGAAGAGTACCGCGGGAACTGGAAGGTTGCTGGCGTTACCCTCAGTTCACAAATGCCTGATGATCTAGTGCAAGAGATGAAACTCGATAGCCGCAGCTGCGTTGTGGCACTGACCCATGACCCCAAGTTGGATGACCTCGCTTTGTTAGATGCGCTGCAGACCAAGGCTTTTTATGTGGGTGCAATTGGGTCACGCCGAAATAGCGAAGCGCGACGCCAAAGAATGATTGAGCATTTTGGGCATACCGAGGAGTCGATTGCTAAACTCAAAGGCCCAGTTGGAATTTATATAGGTAGTAAGACGCCCCCAGAAGTAGCAGTGAGTGTCATGGCTGAAATACTCGCTGTCAAGAATGGAATCACTCTGCCACAGTCCGCACAAGTGAGTTACGCAAAGGAAATGTTATGAAACCATTAATAAAAACCTTTTTTATCACTATTGCTAGCCTCGCTTTTATTTCTGCGCATGCCGAAGAGGCATGGCCTAACCATCCCGTGAAATTTATCGTTGGCTTTGGCCCTGGTGGTGCAAATGATCTTGTAGCCCGTGTCGTTGCTGAAGGGGTATCCAAACAATTAAATCAGACAGTGATTGTTGAGAACAAGCCGGGCGCAGGATCTACCTTGGGCGCGGATATCGTTGCCAAGAGCGCCCCCGATGGTTATACCTTTTTCGTTAGTGCTGGCGGCATCATCACCAATCCTATGATCAAGTCTTCGATGCCATACAAAGAGGGCGACTTGCTACCTGTGGGCTTACTGACGATTAGTCCCTCGATTATCGTGGTTTCAAGCGATTCAAAGATAAATAATATTAAGGACTTATTTGCTCAAGCTAAAGAACCTAAGGGCCTGAATTTTTCGACAGCAGGTACTGGCAGTACGCCGCACTTTGTTGCTGAGATGCTCGCCATCAAAGGAGGCGGCAAGTATGAAATCATTCCTTACAAGAGCGGTTCCGAAGGTATGGTGGCTGTGATTTCGAATCAAGTCGATGCCACTTCCGAAGCCAGTGTGGTGGTTATTCCGCAAATTCAGGGTGGCAAATTAAAACCAATTGCTTCTACTTGGAATAAACGTATTACCGCGTTACCTAATGTTGCTACTGCCAAAGAGCAAGGCTACCCAGAAATTTTTATTGGGCACTGGGCTGGCGTCTTTGCTCCTAAAGGGACACCCGATGCCATCTTAGACAAAATGAATCAAGCGATTAATGCAGCATTGAAGACGCCAGCTGTTCAGAGTCGACTCATTCCTCAGGGTATCGAGCCTGCACCTGGAAGTCGTGCTTCCTTTGCCAAGTTTTTGGCTGATGAGAAAGCTCGGCTTGAGCCGATCGTCAAGCGTGCGAATATGAAAGAAGATTAATTACAGAGGCTTGATCTGTAGTTTTCTGAATTTAACAACACCGCCTG
>Ga0208740_1000340_pt1 | contig 14634 bp, 26 predicted proteins | sample CryBogCBE08Jun09_FD_184567 | JGI IMG/M metagenome (GOLD analysis project Ga0208740, IMG submission 184567) | Freshwater microbial communities from Crystal Bog, Wisconsin, USA - CBE08Jun09 (SPAdes) (version 2) | ecosystem: Environmental > Aquatic > Freshwater > Lake | place: Crystal Bog...
ATCCACTGGCGCACCACTGAAACATCATTAAACGGTATAAGGCTTTGAGTCCAAAAAAACGCAGACACAAAAAACAATGCTCCCACCGACCAAACGAAATAACGCTCGGCAGGTGTTCCCTTACGGTTCCTACTCATAATGCTCCTTTGCTTGAACTTCTACCAACACACTAACAGAAGACCACATCGTGCGCGCGCGATACGACGACCTGATACACTGGGGGTACATAAAGCCGAAAGGCGAGTCCACACACATTAGCCCAAGATTTGGGTTAGCCTGCGAGTCGGGCGTGGGGTGGAAAGTTGGAAGAGAGTCTTCCGGCGACAGGTGGAAAACCTGTTTTTAATCGCGCCGCCGCGCATAGGCGTGCGTGACGCGCGCGATGTGTGGGGAAATCACTTCCCCACTAACTTAGACAACTGATGCTGTGCCATAGCCATAGCATGGTGACACGCCTTAGCACCGTACTGCTTAACACATTCAACACCGCCCACAGTAAAGTTATGCACAGCCTGTGTGTAACTTAACTTGCAGGAATAAAACAAACCAGCGTGGTGACAAATCTGCCCCATAAATCCTCCTTGTAGTTATTTCTAGAAACACCCTAGAACCCAGAAACATCGCGCGCGCGCGATGCGAGAGACCTGGCACAATGGATACATGACTACAATCACATTTACACAAGACGAATTAATCCTTCTAGGTTCAAGCGTTCTTCAGAACCTTTTTTCATGGCAGGACAACGCCGTGTCAGGAGACGCCCACGCAATCAAGGTGGCGGATGAACTTAGCGGACTTTGGGAAAAAGTCAAGGCGGCAATAGCAGAAACCCCGTAAAAGGGACACCCGCGCGATTTTTTTGGCGGGGGAAGTAACACACAGGCGCGACCAGGAATAAAACCACCCCACACAACTTCTAAGAAAACCCCAGGCGGCAGCACGTCTATAACGCGCGCGATAAAAGATAAAACCAACCCACACAGATTAAAGGAAAACCATCGCGCCGCCGCATACGCACCCGCGCACGCGCGCGCGATAAAAAAGATAAAAAATACACACAGAAGTTGCAGGAAAACCCTTCGCGCGAGGCACATGTTATAAATACGAGCGGCGCGCGATACGCACACACGCGGCGAGAAAGATTTTTTAGACACACGCGCGATTACATGAAACTTTCAGCAACATCGCGCCACGCGGAAAATACCAGAAACATCGCGCCCGCGCGACTCACACACGGAAACGCGCGCGATAGGCCGAGGAGGCACCCGGAGGGGGAGACTTTCGCCTCAACCCCTCCAGATGTTCTTGTGGGACTAACTAAAGTCCTCGCTCTTGTACCACTTCACGAAGTCCTCGAGGTCTTTCAACCGTTCGAGAAGTGTCACGTCTTGATTACTTGGGTGTCGAGCCCTCGAGTATTCAATCTCGAACCACTCGTCTCTCTGTTCTTTGCTTAGGTCGAGGATACTCATTAGTAGCCCAACCAACTGAGAACCGCTTGAGCGGAGTAAACCTTGCGAACCCTGTTCTCTGAGTCGAAATCCTCGACCGAGCAACCATGAGATCTAATCTCCTCAAGAGCACGCTCCCTCGTAATCTTTACACCTCGAGCGGACTCGAAGTAAGTCTGTGAAACTGTCATAATGCCTCCTGTAACTTTGACTCAAGAACCGTTCTCAAGCCTCACCGAGTCCGAGTCGCCTCGGGCTAGGTGAGCCTTGGAGGGGGGTTTCCCCCCCTCTGGCTCCACCCTCTAGAGGGTGAGTGGTGCTCCTGCCACTACTACCTTGTCTCGGCGGATAAACTCGCCAGTCCAAATGTTGCGAGCCTTGAGCACGTCGGCTCGGTGCTGCTCCTCGGTACGTACTACCTCGTACAACTCGGTGAGGTCTCCTGCCTCTGAGCAACGAGCCCTGAGGTTACGGATTGCCTCGGCAATCTCCTCGACACTCATCTCAAGGCAATTACCGAGGACTCCCTCGATGGTCATCTCGCAACCGCATGCTCGAGCCATTGTCTGAGCATTCGTGGCTCGCTCGGTGAGGTGGTGAGTCTCCCATTCTCCGCTATCATTCTGGACTCGAGCCGTCACGTAGAGGGTGAGGGTCTGGTCTGAGCCGTCATGCCCTCCAGTCTGGCACTCAAGTGAGAACGTCAGGATTACGAGACGCCCTCCGATGAGTGCGAGGGTCTCCAGTTTCACAGCGTTACCTGAGTGACGGCGTGAGGCGTCCTCCTCGACTACACTCCACCCTCCGTTGAGTAGGCGTGAGACGTACTGTCTCTGGAGTGCCTCTCCCTGGAGTGGTGACTCCAGAATCTCAGCGAGCAGAGCCTTAACTGAGCGCTCTCCTGCCGAGACAATCTCTCCGAGGTGCGCTCCAGTCTCCTGAGTGAGCAAGACTCGCTCGCCCTCTCCGTTAGCCGAGATGAAGTACTGACTCTCAACTACTGGAGTAGAAAATGGAACTCCGCAACTCTTGCGAGTACTGCCGTTGGTACGTGTCCGTGCCATGTAATGCCTCCTAATGCTCTCCCTGAGGGGGCTCCCCCCTCGGGTTCTCAGGGCTCCTTGCCCTGATACTCCCACTCTACTGGCTCCAGCCGAGTGAGACCGTACACAGCGCGTGCCCGCGCGGTGCTACCGCACGTGAATTTTATACCCTAATATAGGAACATACGTTCAAACACTTGACAAGGCATAGGGGGTACCCTAGAATTTTTTTATGGCCACATGCGTACGAATTTTTGACCGGGCGGAATTCCCATTTACCCAATGGTCACCCGCTAAGAACCTTGATGAAGTCAAGGCAATTTTTAACACGACCAACCTACCAGGTAAGCGCGAAGTTATGGCGTTTATTGCCGGGGGTTCGGTACTTGAAATTAACGTATGGGGCGAATCGGGACGATACAAATCCCTTTTTGCAGATTTTGACGATTACATCGTTAACGAAGATGGACTACCGCGCATATACAAGCGCGAAGACTTTAATGCTAAATTTGTAACACGCCTAGGTAAAAATTTTTTGGAGGGGGTGGGGATGGAAGTCAACAACCTTAATAAGGCTATGGACGCCAAATCAGACGCCATAGAAGCCAGTTTAAACAAGAAGAAGGGTTGCGACGGTAACTGCAAGTGTAAGAAGAAAAACACACCGCCAGAAACCACAACCTTCCACATTAACGAATCGTTTGACGAAGATGCTTTCCTAGCCTTTATTGGACCTAACGCTATATGGACCATCCAGTATCGTTTCAATAACGGTAACCGCTTCTTTGACAGTATTAACGTCTATAACCACAATATGGACGGGGCAGTAATCAAGCCTGGCGATACCATCATTAAGTTGGGGAAGAAATACTTCCACGCCCCTAACACGCACTAGTCATGTTGTACGTAGTCGGGATGTTGCTGTTCGCATTTGGGATTCTAGCCATGTATTTGGACCGCTAGGTAGACGTTTTTTAAATCCGGGGGGACTACCCTAGTCCAACACGCACCCAACGCCGTACACCTTGCCACCGTCATTGCCATATACATATATACCGTACATACGATTAATAGATGTGTCGGTATAAGCACACCATTCATTTAGCAACGCTAAATACCCCAATATGCCAATTTTGAAAAAAATTTTTGATGTGGCCCTCTATTGTGTTGAACAAAAGTTCAGTGTAGGGGTTTGGTTTGTGTTTGTTTAGGAATTGTATTTAGTATTGTTTAATACAAAAGTGGGGGGTGCCTATATACAATTGTATATTACCCCCGATTCGCGGGTTAACGAATCGTTTTGCGGATTGCTTCGAAGACGTGCTGTTGGCGCCGTGCGTCAAGTACAGTTAGGTTCAACTTCTTGTAGTTCAGGTACAGTTGTTCTTCAAGTTCGTCCAACTTGCGGTGGAATGTCTTGGTTCGCATGAACATCATAGGTCTTCGTCCTTTTCTGGGTCGCACATATCTGCTATTTCTTTAAGTATACCGCGGATTTTTTCTAGGTTCTGGTCCATAGCCCAGAAGTCAACAATGTAGTCAATGTCGTCAATCCTGGGACTGTAGTTGTCGTCCATTAGATTTCCCCGCATTCTTTGGCGGCATTTCTGCCGTTTCCTTTTACAAATATAAGCATGTGTTGGTGCCCGCGTCCAACCTTTCGGGAAGAACGCATTTGTTTTTCCGAACGGATGGCTAAGGTACCAACGGGGTCCACAATAATCAAGTCGTTGTACAGTTCGCAACCTATTTCACGCATAACATTTACCGTGTCGGCTACAAGGCCGTAGTAGTGACCGTCGCCCTTTTGGATTCGTGCGTCGCTAATTACAATGCCAATGAATCGGTCGTTCTTTAACTGCTTTACTGCTGCTTCGAAGATTTCCTTGTATTCCTTTAGGAACTGGTCGTAGGGCATGTTAGAAAGGTCTTGTGGGTCATCGCTGTAGACTTCTAGGTCCGCATAGGGTGGGCACGTAAAAATGAAGTCGTAACCTTCAGGCTGCCCCCCCAAAATTTTTTCGGGCATTTCTACGTTAAGTGGTGCGTTGAATGGTTCTTCGGGGTAGATGTTGCCCTTGAAACTTTCGTCAACAATAGAATCAATACCTGCGCCGTTGGTAAATTCTTCCTTTAGAAGTTCTTTGGCTTTTGAAAGACAGTGTTCATAGAAGTCTTTATTAAACTGGATTACTTCCAATGCAAAAAGGTTTAGGTATTCCTTTACGCATTTTTTGCAAGAACCACACCGCCCAGGAAGGATTTCACCAAATTTGGTTTCATTGGCTTTTTTAGTTTTATCACGGAAACGCATTTGTGACATGCAACCATGCGCAAAATTGATTAATCCTTCACTAGCAACAACATGTATTGATTCTGTGCTGTTTTTTAGGTACTGGTGAAACTGCAAACCAGGAAACCTGGATTCAAGGTGTTGATGAAAAAGTTCTACTGATTCTGGATTATCCGACCAATCAAGTGTCCAATTTGCTGAAGTAATGTCGTTAGAAAAAACCCCCAAGGTGTAATGGGAACCACCGTATTCCATCATACGGCCAATCATCATTTCGGTAATAACCTGGTTTTTGGTTGGCATTTCTACAAAGCCGTTTTTTGCACCGCTAATAGAAACTTTATCAACAAATAATGGCATGTTCATCTGGTCTGCCGCTTCCTGTGCCCATTTAAGTTCATCAGGCCACGCACGATTGATTCCAGTTATGTGGTAAAGAATTACTTTAAAACCTTCATTCCTTGCTTTAATTGCGGCAGCCATGCCATCCTTGCCGCCAGAAAAAGCAACCCACATTGTTCCGTTATCAACTGCGGTAGAAAAAACGCGGTTTGGTTCTGTTGACATGTTAAAGGAAGAAAGTTGATATGCATACTGAAGGTATGGAACCATTGAAACTGGCACGTTATGCCAGTCATTACGCATAGGGATTGAAGATGTTGAATTATAAAGGTCTACGGCTTCAAGAATAAAAGGGTTATTGGAATTCACAGACATAATTGGCCTGTCGTCATGCGAAAGGGCAATATGATTTGGCCCTTCAGCAACTACAGCGCTATTGCGAATATCGCTAGTAATCCATGTTGGTGGAAATTCCGAATTAGCAAGGTCAATCTGGTCGTAGTTTGATTGAACCTGTTCGGGGCGAATGTCATAACCAGTGTATGAACGGTTTAGTTGTGAAGCAACGATTCCGCGAACGCTACCCCCAGCAAAGGGGTCAAGAATGCTTCCACCTTCGGGGCTAAACCAGCGATAGGCAACTTCGCAAATAACTGGGTCGAATACAGAAGTGCCAACTTGTTCTTCGTTTTCCGTTATTGCGTTCAATGAAACCTGACCCGTGTACGCAAGGTTTTCATTGCGACCAACTTCAGAACGCATACCCATTTGAAGCCAACGTCGTTTACGATTCTGCCATTCACCCTGGCGTCTATCCAGTACAGAAAATGGTGGTACTACAAATTTATCGGCAAGTGATACAGCAGGCTTTTTTTCCACTTCAAAAAGCGTTGCGTTTTCAAACATGTCCACTTTATGGTCCTTCGTGTATAGGTGTGTTAACTGTTTTGTTTTTCTTTTTCCACTGAATTGTGTTCTTCATGTAGATTGGTGCATAAAAAGCACTTGCAAAAACAAATCCGTATTGCTTTTGAATCAAGCCGTAGATTACCCATAGGAAAGCGTTCGTAAATAGAATTAACCATGCCCACCAGTATTTCCTACCAATTAGGTAGGCACCGGTAAGACCAACGCCTTCAAGAACAAACGACCACATTAGTTAACTAACATGTCCCAAATAAGCATTAACAATGCGCCCGTAACAACGCCGATAGCCCAAGTCAATCCAAAAGTAATATAGAACATTAGTTAATTTCCCTTCTTAAGCCCTGTTGCCAAGCAACGTCCAAATGCGAAGAACTTTACTATTGGGGTCTTCGTCATAAGTGTGAATAATTTCAAGAATGTCAGCGTCTTGTTTGTCGTAAGAGTCAAGTACTTTGATTACGTCGCAGGGGTAGGACTCGCCGTCATAATTGCACTCTCTTTCTTTCCAAAGAAAATGCCTTTCTCGTATTTCTTGACGTTCTTCGGGGGTCATTACTTCCACGCCCCACAAATACCGGCAAGTACAAATAAGAAAAATGCTATGGCGCCAACTAAAGAAATGTGTGCAACCCAGTTGATTATTATATTCATTATTTTAATGTACCATACTTTTGGGGGTCGGAATAATAAAGTTCTATTCTTCGCTTTGCTACTTCTGTTTGCTGCGTAGAAATGTCAACGCAAATATAAGACCGTTTGTTTTCAATTGCTGCCTGGGCAGTTAAACCAGTACCGCCAAACGGGTCAAGAACAAAATCACCTGGACGGCTGAAAAGATTTATAAACTTGTGCGCCCAACCAATGGGATAGGTGTCACCAATTGAACCAAATGCTACATCGCCTTTGGCAAGTTCTTTGTCCAATTCTTGACCTTCATTTGATACAAATTCAGTACCCCAGTTCTGCTTAAGAACCCTTTCGTCAAAATAGTGGTTAAAGTTTTTCTTTGAAAGGTGAATCCAAAAGTTGTGATAAGGGTTTATGTTTTCATAGACGGGTGTATCAGGATTTCTGAATTCAATAAACATTTCAGAACTACTGTAATCCCAGTAGAAAAATCCACGACAAGCAAGGTTAGTTTTTTTTAAGACTTCAGAAACGTAGTGGTAGGGCGTTCCAGCACCAGCAACATCGCCAATGCAAATAAGAATGTTTCCATCGTCAGCAAGAACGCGTTCCATTTCCTTTGTCGCTTTGACAAGTGACTTAACAACTTTTTTGTGGTCGGGAACAATAATTTGTTTGTCGTGTTCACCACCATAACGGTCACCGGAAAAGCCAAAATACGGCGGGTGCGTAACTATTAGATTGATGCTTCTACTGTCTAAATCCAGTTTTAAAGCATCACCAAGAAATATACCGCTTCGCATTAGCGTCCATCATCCCAGAATGGCTTTCTTGGCGGTGCTGGTGTTAAAAGTTCAATATCGGAAGGATTTTCTACAAGAACTTCATCAATACTTGGCCATTCAACAATAGGCCAGTCGCGACTGTTAAAACCAACAACACGACCAATACTTGTACTTAATACTACTTCGTCACCAACTTCAAATTGATTCATTGTTGTTCCAATCCCCAGCGGCATTGTAAAGTGCCTGGTTAATATATTGTGTTGGTCGCATGCCTTCTGCTTTTGCAAAAGAACGTACACGTGACCATTCTTCTGTTGAAAAATCAAGTGAAACCTTGCTGTAGTACTTTTTTTTCATCTTGCGCGGAACCCTGCGCGGTGCGTTCTTAATCATTGTCGATAACCGCAAGGATGCCATCACTGGTGACGGTAACGTAAGGTTCGTTGTCAATTTCGATTCCGTAGGCTTTTTCTTTGCTGAAAACAACCATGTCGCCAACTTTAATGTCCATAGGAATTAGGACTCCAAACCTATTGGTTTTACCAGGACCCACAGCCATTACTTCACCCTGATTCGGTACAGGCTGCGAAGATGCTGGGATAATAAAACCGGAATCGGTTGTTTTGTCGCTGTGGTCCAGTTTAAGGATTACACGGTCTTCAGTCGGCGTTGCGTTCATTGTTTTCCATTTCTTCTAAAAGACTTTTAATATCGCCTTCAATGGCTTTGTATTCTTCAATTGGCATTATAACAACAGAACAATCGTCACGCAAGAAATACTGAATATCTTTTAAAGCCTGAACATAACCACGGTGCCAGGGTCGGTACCAAGGCGTTTTGCCTGATGACATTATTTCCGCCCAAAGAAGTGCCTGTTGTAATTTGTCTACACGTTTTACCATGTCACTACCCCAACCACATTGGAAGGGTGCAACGGTAATTTCCTAAAACCTTTTTAACACGATGAAGGTGTTTGTACTGGTCCCAGTTGTGTGACCAATGATTGTCAGGGTTTACAGGGTCATCGGTAAACCAAATGAAACTGCCCTTTACTGGTTTGTACGAAATGTTTAAGTTCGGGAATTCAATTTCCCCGCCTTCAAAGTTATCGTTAAGGTAAAAGATTCCCGAATATTTTGCGCCATGTCCCTTAATTTTTGGGTCAGCGTTATCCACGTGCGCAGTTCCTGATAATCCTGGGCGCCAAATACTTAGGTCACCATCCATGCGCGGGTATGGGCCGTCGTTGTATTTTTCCTTTACCTGGGAACAGAAGATTTCGTAGCACTTTTCAATAAAACGCTTATCTTCTTCTTCGGGTTCTTCAATAATAAGGATTTGTGGTTCGTCAAAGAATGCCTTAAGTTTAAATTCTTCGCGAAGCCTTATAAGTTTTGCCGAAAAGTAATCACAATCTTTTTCAGGGATTGCATCCTTTAAAAGGTGTACACCTTCAGCAAGTTCGGTCATTGCTTGTACCAGTTTGGCCCATATGTATCGCGACGGTAGCAAATAATAGCGCCAATGTTGTACACAGGCATGTCAATAAGACTGTCTTCAACAGATTCATTCGTCATTGGCGTTCCGTAACGAATGTGGTTTTTAATTCGGTGAAGTTTGTCATTCATGCGAATCAAGGCGCCCACCCATCCAGGCGTTCCGAATTCCGCACTAGCAAGAACATTTGCCCAACTATCTTCTGGGCTTCCATAATCCTTGGATTTGCGGTCGTGCATTTCCTTTAGTTCTATAAGAACTGCTTCAAATTCAACGTTGGGGTCTAAGGTAACTTTTTTCATAATTTCTTTCTTTATTTGTAAGATTTGCGTTGCCACTTTGTTTTACGGTACCAGTCATGGGCGCTTTTGGTTTCAAGTTCGCGTCCTTCATGTGCTAACCCCTTGACTTTCTTGCTTTCCCAATCTTCACGCAAAAAAGGTATAATTTGTAGAACTGGTGTTCCTTCTGGAATAAGACCTTCAAAACCTTCTTTTAGGAAGAAGGGAATATTTCCGCCCATCAGTGGGAAGTCATTTTCCATAACGCCAGAAAGCGTAATAAATGGCAATTCAAAGCGATTCATTGGGTGTATGTACAATGCGCTGTACCCTTCAGGAAGACGTACGCAGGCGCGCGTAGTCCATGTCCAATAGTAGGGTTCGTAACCATGCGGAACCGGCATGGGGTCTGTTTGAATTTGATGCCTTGCACTTACCCCATCCCCTTCAATAGCATAGCGAAATATTGGAAAACCCTGTGAACGGTCAACGTAAATATCGGTGTTAAGCGTAACATAATAACCGGTTGTCATTGATTCCAAAAATGGAAGACAGTGTTTTGCCGACATTGTGTTTGTATCACCAGGAATTACAACATCCCTTGGAATTTGCTTATACCATTCAGGTATTGCAGTTCGTGCTGAAACTACTTCATTGTCAAATCCGTGAAGACTTTCCCACTCAAGAAGTTTTCTTTTAGACATAATTTCCTTTCATTTATTGGCTGGCAGACTAGGACTCGAACCTAGAACGAGGGATTCAAAGTCCCTAGTGTTGCCATTACACCATCTGCCAAATTGCTGGTCAGGTAGGACTCGAACCTACAACCACCTCATTAACAGTGAGGTGCACTGCCATTGTGCTACTGACCAATGCGAATTAACGCAAACGCTTCTTTGGTTCAGGATTTTTTTCTGACTTCTTGGGCGCCCGTGTAGTTTTTGATTGCGCAGGTGCAGGTGCGGGTGCAGGTGCAGGTTGCGCAAGTTGTCCCAACTTTTTGTCCAGTACTTCCAATTTTGTAAGAATGCTGTTAATTTCTGCTTCTACGTATGAAATGTAGTTTTCTGCCTTGGTTGCGTACTTCCTTAGCATTGCTACCCCACCGCCAGCAGTACCGGCCCAGGCAACCGCAATGGATACGATTGATGATGTATTTGACATTTTTATCCTTTGTTTTAGGGTGTGCGCAAATTCCCATCTGGGCACACGACAACATACACCCAAAACGCGGCGCCGTCAAGTTTTAATCCTTGCTTTTTTAAAAGTGCCGTATAGCCTTTTGGTATGAAATATTTTACAGAAGTTGAAGCGACACAGCACGAACCCACACCAATGCTGCATGAAGACGCCACGCGCAATTTCTGCAATATCTGCCAACTTCCCATCTACCGACCCGCTTATACGAATTGGGTGCATGATGGCGAATAGCGCTGAACTTGACCGTGTAAATGCTATTTTAGACCGCATTGACATTCTTTACGGCCTTGAAGGAATTAATCCCATTATGGTTGACTTGCTCAACCAAATCACGTATGATGTTGAGTGGATGTGCGACAGGCTTGGACTAGCCTGGTCAACAATCCACGCTTATCAAGAAGAATTAAGGCATCTTTACAACGAAGGAAAATAATGGCACTAATAGCGCTTATCGTGTATGTCTTGGTTGCTATTGCACTTTTTGTCCGCTATTTTCAAATTGTCATGCGGGCACGCAAAGACTGGCAGGACCAGGAAATTGAACTAAAGGTTGAGGATTACATTAGCCGTATGGTTGGCGATGCCCTTCTTTGGCCTTGGTACGTTATTTGGTATGGAATTAAACAATTTGTACAGGAACTTAAATAATGGATGTGCCAAAGGTAACCGCTTCTATGTTCTACAAGAAGGAAAATCCTGTAAAAACCGAATGCCTTAAATGCGGAACAGTTTGCGAAGATGACAGTATTGCTGTTACAAGCGAACAAGTGTTCGATGAAAAGTCTAAGAAATGGGTGGAATCACGCAGAACAATCCGTGCCACCATTTCAACAACCTATGTAAAACTTAACGAAGGCCAAAAGTGCCTATGCGGACGAACTGACGAACATCTTCACAAGAAGTGTTTTGTCTGTGGATTTTACTGGTCTAGCGAAACTTTGTCAGGTTACCTTGACACCAATGCCGGTAAGATTGACAGGATGATTACAGAAGGTGAGTAAGGCACGTGCAAAAGGAACCAGTTTCGAAACTGCAATCGTACGCTTCCTTAATGAAAGTGGTTTTCCTGACGCTGAGCGTTGGGGCAGTAGCGATATGGCACTTGGTGACATTCGAAACACGCCGATGGTCCTTGAAGCGAAAAACCACAAAGCAATGGCCTTATCAGAATGGTGCAAACAAGCCGAAGTTTCCGGAAAAAAAGCCAACAAACTTTGGGCAGTAATACACAAGCGTGCCCGTACTGGCACAAACAAGTCTTACGTTACGATGGAACTTGAACAGTTTGTAGTTTTGCTAAAAGCGTATAATAAATCCTTGACAGACTAAGTTTTTTTACATACGATAGTAGTTAAGTGGGCGCCAGGCGGCGTCCTTTTATATTTAACGGAGTCTTTTTGTGGCAAGGAAACTAAACCGTCGTTCTCAACAGCGTTTGAAGCGAATGGTCGAAAGTCTTGAAAATATCAACAAATTTGCTGCAAAGTTGCGACTTGAAGATTTAGAAGAATTGGTTCGTAGGGATTCTGTATCCATCGATTCTTCAAACAGTTCTGGTTCTGGTTCAAACCTAGCCATTGCCCGCACAAGCGGAAAACCTGAATCTTCATCCGTAGAGCGTGCTGTTATTGCCAAAGTTGAAGGCAGACAACCGCGTGACCCAGTTCGTGAACAGGTCAAAAATATAGAACGCTTAATTATCAAATCCGAAGAAAACCTTCGGCAAATCCACCAAAGTATTAACTTTCTAAAAGAAGGCGTTGAAGCAAAACGCAGTCGTGTAACAAGCGAACCATGCGAAATCTGCGTGGTTCTTCCAGCGGTAAAAACAGCAATGTGCATTCCCTGCTACTCTGAATGGGTAGACGAAGGCGCACCTGACCGTTTCAAATGGAAGGCATATAAGCGACAATTAACGGCTTCTGACGGGATTCCCCTTGTAACGGACCAACCACCTGCAAGGCACCCAAAGCGAAATACTTGACAAACATGAAAAGTGCTGTAATCTTATGGTTAATAGTCGCCATCATTGTACCCCTGATAAGGTGTGCAATTGTGCCCCAAGTGAAGAAGAACTTTACTTACTGGGCTTTGAAAAATGGCAGGTTTCTATAATGAAGAAACTGCCCCCCGATTTACAATGGGAAGCCCACGACGAATTTATTCGCCGTTTAATGTCCAACGATTCTAACGAAGAATTTCGTTTCTAAGGAAAAAAATGGCCAACGAAGAATTTGAAGGCGAATTTACAGAACTTATCAACAATGGCCTACACGGCCTTGTTGGTGCAAGTGAAATTGAGGCACGTGAAATCCTAGGAAATGAACGGTACGAAAAGACTGTTGCCTGGATTGAAACGAACAACGCCCTTATACTCGCTGATGGCGCATCAAAAATCAAATACACCGAAGCAGTTTCATTCCTATTTACTGCTATTGGTTTTACCTTTTTGACCGCTACTATCATGGGGATTGCCTGGTCAATTTACTTCTGGGTTAAGTAATGTCCAACTTTGGTAAGTTCATTTCAAATTCAGTTGTACCGGAAACGGTCGACGTTTTTGGCATTCTTGGTTATGAACCACACGAACGCCAGAAAGTATTTCACACCGCTTCAGCAGAACGAATTGATGCCATTCTTTATGGTGGTGCCGCTGGTGGTGGAAAAACTGCTGCGTTCCTTATGGACGCCCTTTGGAATGCCGCCAATTTCCCAGGAATTAAAATCGGTTGTTTTCGTCGTTCTTACCCAGAACTTGAAGAATCATTTCTAGCCCAGTTAGCAAAATGGGGCTATGCCAAAGACCTTGGTGCAAAATGGAATTCCACCAACAAGGTGTTGAAGTTTGCAAATGGTTCTGTAATTAACTTTACTTACGCTGAAAACCTAGTTGACGCATCCCGTATCTTGGGTGGTGAATACCAGGCTTTCTACATTGACGAAGCATCACTTATGCTTCCCCAGGTTATTCAGCACATTGAAGAACGTCTTCGTTCTGGTAGCAAATTGGTACCCGTTATCGGTTTGCGTCTTGCTTCTAACCCAGGTGGCGTTGGCCACAAATATCTTAAAGACCGCTTTATTAACCCCACACAGCGTGGTAAAAAGCGTCACAAGGAAGTAACAGAAGGCAGCAGTTACAGCCGTGAAGTCTGTTATATCCCTGCAAAAGCAACCGATAACCCCCACGTTAACGAAGGGTATGATGCGGTTCTTAATTCAATTCCCGACCCACAGCGTCGAGCCGCAATGCGTGACGGCGACTGGGATGCAATGGTCGGGCAGTTCTTTGAACAATGGCAATATTCTAAGCATGTTGTCAAACAATTCCCCATTCCACCAGAATGGCCAAAGTACGCCGGAATTGACTATGGATTCAGGGACCCATTTGCGGTCGTTTGGATTGCCACTGACAATGATGGAAGAATTTGGGTTTACCGTGAAATCTGTGTAACTGGCGTAAATGCTGACGACCAGGCAAAGATAATTCTTGAAACAGAACATTCGCACGGTGAATATGAAGTCATTCGCGTTGCAGACCCTTCTATGTGGGGGTCACGCGGTACACCAATGTCTATTGCAGACATTTATGGAATAGAAGGCTGCGGCATTATGAAGGCCGACAATGACCGTATTAACGGTTGGTCGCGCGTTCACCAATACCTAAACGATGCGCCTGCATGTGATTTGCACCGCAACATGGGTTGGGAAAAATGCCCAATGCTTCATGTCTTTGAAGAAAGTTGTCCACAGTTTGTAGAACAAATTCCTTCACTTCCAAGAAGCGCCACAAAGCCTGATGATGCTGAAACAAGGAATGTTCCCGACCACATTGCTGACGCCCTTCGGTATGTCTGCATGTACGCCGGTAACTACGCACGACCAATTATTTATGAAAGTAATCCTGTTTTTAATACTGGGCTACCTGATACAATGGTTGCTGTTATGGAAGATGAATCACAACCCCTACAATCACCCAATTTTGGAAACATGTTTGTTGGTGACTTTTCGCTTCCCTTCAACTAAAGAAAGAAATCTGTAATGCCTATTACATCTTTTAGAAGGGGACTCGAAGAAGCGGGTGCTTCCTTCGATTTACAAATTGAAGAAGCCCGTCCTAAAAGCGGACCAAAGCGCGCTGGTTATGCAACCGGCGTTCCACTTGGTGGAACCTCTGAACAAAACCCT
>Ga0208740_1000367_pt1 | contig 13972 bp, 31 predicted proteins | sample CryBogCBE08Jun09_FD_184567 | JGI IMG/M metagenome (GOLD analysis project Ga0208740, IMG submission 184567) | Freshwater microbial communities from Crystal Bog, Wisconsin, USA - CBE08Jun09 (SPAdes) (version 2) | ecosystem: Environmental > Aquatic > Freshwater > Lake | place: Crystal Bog...
CTTCATACACTATCCAAGCAATTTTAAGTTCTTAGCCGATAGCTTTCTAGAAGGCTTGGTATGGCGCTTCATTGGCTTGTGCCGCCCCTAAAATATATGCATAGTCCCCTAGGGTATAGTCTTTGATTGGATCGCTGTAATGCCTGTATATGCCTTGCTGTTCGAGTGCTGTCTTATGGCTATGGTGTTCTGGGCATAGGGATTGAAATAGGTTATGAGTGAAGGCTTGTTTGCCTAACACTTTCCATGCGAACACATGGTCTATATGAATGGCACTACCTATGCGACCTTCGGACAAACAGGCTTGGCATAGTGGTTGAATCGATAGTTGTGTTTGTCGCTTCTGCCGCCAAAATGCTGACTGATACATTGAGTTGAATTGTTTGCGATCTTCTGTATCGATCCATTCTTTTCCGCCATGCTCTGTGCAAAATGAGTTGAGTTTGCTCTTTGTATTCTTGCAACCTAGGCTGGCGCACTTGGTATAGGTTGGTAAACTAGGCATAACTTCTTTGGTAATTCACAGCTGATAACTGTATCATTTATACAACACTATTTATCCCATTCACCAAATTGGGTTTCAAATTCTATTACTGGATAGGCTAATGCTTCTTTCATCCAATCCACATATTGATGCAAATCATCTATTGATTCACTTACTGCTGATGCAGAACAGAATCCACAAGGTTTACCATGAGTGTTGTAATAAACCTCGGAAAGCGCAAGAACTGGCTCACCTTCTTCTAAATACTTAACTACTCGGATATTCCACATTATTGGATTGTGTCCGGGTCTTGAATGATATGAATTGGGTTGTTGTCAATCCAGATGTCTATTTCAATACCAAGACTTTTAACATAATCCATTTTTGCTTTGCCCATAGTGAAAATGATATGGTCGCTATCCAATATTTTTCCAATACTGTCCATAAGTTTTTCATTTTGCTTTTCGCCTGTATGGTGGGTTATGCAATAAACCTCGAATTTTCGCATCCAGCACATATAAATGAAGGTGTCCCAGAACTTAGGATCGGCTGAATAAGTGTTGTGATAATCAAGAGCAATGCATAAATCTTTTTGTCTTTTTTCTTCATGGAATCCTGATGCATAAGCGGCTCTAGCCACATCAATGGCTTTTTGCTTAGTTGCGAATGGTCCTTTAGAACCCCAAAACCAACCTTGATCTGTTTTTTTGTATGGCATTTTGCTATTTTACTATCTTTTACAAGTTTTGCAGATAAATCTCTCATTCAATCCCTTGTTATAAAGCATGAAATAACCATCGCTGGTCTTATGCTTAAACTTACAAATTGAACAAACTCGAAAGCTGTGGACTGTTGGTTTTTGGATATATTTGTTATATGTTTGCATACATTCACAAAAAAGATGTATTATTTCAAGAACTTAATCCAATCGGAACAGTTATGGCAAATGAACCAATCAGTAATGCTTTATGTCAAGAAGCGGTTAATGCATTTGAACTTACCGGGTCAAAGTTATTAGCCGCAAAATCCTTGAACCTTAATCCTAGCACATTTACATCTAGGTACAGAAATGGGATTGCTAGAGGATTAGAACCTACAGTCAAAATGATTAAACCAGAAGAACCTGATTTATATCAAAAGTTGTTAGAAGCAAAAGATAAGATTCGCCAGCTTGAATCATCAATTGATGCCCAAAAAAGGGAAGAACTAGATGCAAAATATATCAAGCGCTTCATTCTTGGAATGGTGGCTGAAAAGCCAAAAGTTCCGAATTGGATTGTAAAACCGCAAAAAGGCAAAAATATTGCTGGTGTCCCTAGTTTGTTTGCAAGTGATTGGCATTGGGGTGAAGTTGTTGATCCTAACCAAATTAATGGAGTTAATACTTTTAATGTAGCCATAGCGCAAGATCGAGCAAAAGTAATGGTAGAAAAAACCATTGATTTGCTAAAGAATCATGTAGCCCATACAGATTATCCCGGCATTGTATTTATCTTAGGCGGCGATATGGTATCCGGGGATATACATGAAGAACTAATGGCTACCAATGCAATGGAAATCATGCCTACTGTAATTGATCTATTTGGTGTGCTGATTTGGTGTATTGAAACTTTGGCTGATGAATTTGGCAATGTCTTTATTCCTTGTGTTTCTGGCAATCATGGTCGCAATACCCATAAGATTCGCAACAAAGGCAGAAACTTTACATCTTTTGATTGGTTGTTATATCAATTCTTAGATAAGCATTTTGAAAAAGATAGCCGCATTACATTCCTAATCCCAGATGGATCAGATGCCTATTACAGTATTTATGGACATAAATACCTATTAACGCATGGCGATCAGTTTAGGGGTGGCGATGGGGTTATCGGTGCGCTTGGTCCAATCATCCGGGGCGATCATCGCAAGCGGTCTAGAAATGCCCAGATTGAAATGGAATATGACACTATGCTATTAGGGCATTGGCATCAGCTTATCCAGCTTGAAAGGTTAATAGTTAATGGCTCATTAAAAGGTTATGATGAATATGCTTATTCTAATAACTTTGGTTTTGAACCACCAAGGCAAGCATTGTGGCTTACCCACCCGGAACATGGTTTAACATTTTCCATGCCTGTATATCTAGATCGCAAGCGCCAGCCTAAGTCTAAAGAATGGATTAGCTGGAAATGAAATTAACTCCAACTATCCTTAGTAACATATATGCTACTTTGTATTGTTGCGAACCATTCTCAAAATGGAAACTTCCATTGCCAGAAGAAGTTAAATTCATAGTTGATTATGACCCTGAAACAATGGGTACTTATATGTACGATGAAGGGGAGAAGCATGAGCATACGATTACCATTTCTGCATCTAGGTGTGGGTTTTTAGAAACTGTCATAAAAACTATAGCGCATGAGATGATTCATTGTTCTAGGTCTGGGACTGTTTCTGATGCATGGTTAAAGCATGATGCTACATTTAGGCGCAGGGCGCACCAAATTGGGAAGGAATTGGGGTTTGATCCGCTGGAATTGTAGCTTTTACTAGACAAAAACAATCCTGTCTAGTAACAAAATGTAACTCATTTTATACAAATACCGACATTTTGTAACTTAAAGGTATATATTTTCTATATACATTGATACCTATATGTATAAATTTATTAAAATTTCATGCACATTTAATGGTTGCTTGAAAATGGCTTTATTTGTTCTTGGTTATAGATTCTGAGTAATTGATTCTCATTGGACATACTGCAAATATGATCCACAATATGCTGTAATAACCGCATTTCTTCATTTGTCATGGCTTTACCGACAAATAAGTCATTTAGGTGTTCAATAACTTCATTGATTTCATCGCCGCCTACAACATAGTTTGCTTTGCCCCCGGCATAAGTCTTAATAGGTCTATTTGACATTCTCTTGTGCCTTTTTTAGTATTGCTCTAGCAAACCCTTTGTAATCAACTTCTCCACTCCATACCCCTTCAAATCGTTTAGCCAAATAAGTTATTTCCTCATCTGTTAGTGTCTTTGCTGGATGGGTGTAGAGTGGAATGTCATCTTCCCAAACCTTTACTGGAGAAAACTTAGTAACTTTTCCTGTTTCATAATGATGTTGCATCCACGCTACTGGTTTATTTGACATTTATAATGCCCCTTTCAAAAAGTTCACCAATGGTACTTCTGTGTGCATCCTCAAACATCTGTACCCTTTCGGTTTTTGACCATGTATTGCCTTGGTCAAGTTCCGCATGGCACTTAAAACACAAGGTCGCAATCCGATAATCATTGGCTTTAAGTCCTCTACCTTTGCCATCTCTAAGCTGATTTGAATGGGCGGCGACTGTAGTGCCATCATCCAGTCCGCAATGCTGGCATGGGAGTTTTGCGGCTTCTTTAAGTAATTTTGCATTTCTATACATTATTTTGTTGCCATGCAATATAAGCCAATATTGGCGGTACTGTAGCTTAAATAGGTTATAGCCATGGGAATATTACCTTTCAATGCTTGTTCAACAGAAATGTAAAAGTAAATGCCACCAGTAACAATTATCAGCCATGAACTCATTTAAAATTAATCCATATAGAAAAGATAAAGATTCCAAAAACAACAATACCAAAATAATAAGGCATATTGTCCATTTACATACTCTTATCAATTGCACGATTGTTTGCACTTTCTGTTCTATAGATTTCAATAGCTAACTGTGCTGATAACAATTGCCATTTTAACTTTTCTTCTAGCAATACAGCATCTTTTAAGCCATATAGCAATGCTATATAGTCTGGATGCTTATAGGCATCAACTTCTTTACCAGCCATAGTTGTAGCTTCTGATTCAGACATAAGCATGGATTTCTTTGATCTAAGAAAGTTCTCGATATATACCCGGTTAGCCTTCGACTGGGCAAAATCTACTGATTTATCATAAATAAATCTTCTTGCTCTGTTTGCTGATTCTTCTGTATTTTCCATAATCTTGTTATTTCATCCTGTAGTTTAATTGCCGCTTCGCCGCCACGCTTTTCCCAAATTAATGCTAATTGCGCCCTTCGATCCTTCAAACTCCATTTTAAAAGTTCTCTGGCTTCACATTCAATTCGCCATGATTCTGAACTGGTTTTATTTTTAAGCATCTATAGATTACTCCATCATCCCATTTTTGATCTACTGATTTTTCATACAGTCTTATGATTTGATCTGGATACTTTAATATTGGCTCTGATCCTTTAAAGCAAAAAGCATATACCAATGGCGCTTTGGGTGAGTGATACCAATCTAAAAATAGCGGCAATAGGTCTAATTCTTTCTTTTTAAAGTTATCTGTGCCTTTTACTTGAACTATGTATGGACCATGATTAGTTTGGACTACATAATCCGGCAAATTGCGAATCAAATGGTTTAATAGCCAAAAATTAGGTATTTCGCTGGAATGTTCATCAAACCCAATTCGATCAACCCTATACCCTTTTTCTTTGCAATATTGCTCAAATATGGTTTCGCCATCATTGGTTACTTTCATGCGATCAGAAAATTTAGGTATGTTCATTTTTAGCTTGTTCTATTACTTTTTCTAAGATTGCAATAAATCCATATTGAAACATTAATAATTTGAAATCTTCAGATGCTTCAATTACTAAATCAGCAGAACCATCTGGATTTTCAATCATGCTTGTAACTGTAAATGATGGGGTTGTCATAAGATTACCTTTTGAGTAAATTGCCGCAATTTTGTCAATGCTTCTTCTTTAGCTTTTGCATCCTTATCTATTTCTGCTTGGGTTTTTTGATGGGTAATAGTTGCTTCTGGTTTAACTGGAATTCTTCCTGCTTGACTACATAGGTCTTTAAAAGCGATTGCAGAAGGTATAAACGATTTATCCATCGAGTTAAGGGCAAAGTCTAGGGTGGGTTTATAAGTCGCATAGATGCCCAGCATTTCCTTCCATGTCTGCCTGACTAACCCCAAATCAACTCCATCCCAATGCCTTGTAAAAGATGCCCCATAAATTGCACCCATTTTGCCAAAGACATAATCTAGCCCATTATCTGCTGTGGTGAAATCACTTGCCAAGTAAGACATTGTTGCCACCCCCTACTAATCCTCTTGTTAAACCAGAAAGAACAGATTGATTCCTTTCAGAAGCAGTTTGTGGTTTTGCTGTGTTAATTTTCGCCCAATCCTGTGAAATTGCATTTCTAAAAGCGGCATCCCAATCTGCATACTCATATTCTTTGGCTTTGGCAGAATTAACAAAATTTTCAAAATGGCGATCTAATTGCTGATAATTGTTTTTACTAGCCCATAACCTGACATTTTCAGAAATATGAAAATCCTCTGGAATTCTTGTTTTTAAAGAATACTTTTTCTTTTCTTTTCTTTTATTAGTTTTTAATATTGGTGAAGGTGATGGTGAAGGTGATGGGCATTGCATAGGCATTGCTTGAGCATTGCTATTAGCATTTTTCCATCTTGCTTGTGCGGCTTTTGATGCCCTATCATGCATTTTGGCTTTATTTTCCATTGCAAGGTTTAATTCTTTTTCAACTCTGCTATGAACCCAAAATCCATCCTTGATACTAAAGAATTGCATTAGCATTGCTTTAGCATTACTCCAAGCATCAGGAGATAATTTAGAAATTTGGGCTAAAACCTGATCATTGTCTGGCAATCGACCAGATCGCCAATAATCCATCAAAAGAAGTAAATAAGCGCCATGCTGTTCAGTTGTAAGTCTGGCTGTATCTGCTAGATAGTCCCCAATGTAAAGGGGCATCCATATATCTGCTTTTTGCATACTATTCCTCTGTCAAAGGTAGTCGATTAGGTGGACTTGGCAGAGAAGTGACTAAGTTCCTTTTCGGACTATTGGAGCAACCCAACAGCCTAGCCTGTCCATAGATTGTACTACTAAAACTCAAATTCCTTAACATCATACCGCCCATTGTCTTTTTTAAACCATCCAAAGACAATAATTCGCCAGCCAGCTTCCAACAATAGGGGTAAATACTCAGATTCTTCTATTTTTTTGATTCTAGCGGCAATATTGGACTTGCTGGTAATCTGCACTCCAATTGTTTCGCCTTTTCCAATAGCCAATATGTCGAACACTCCAAACAAGTCTTTTTTTCTTTTGGTGAAGGCATTGTAGCTTTCGACTATATCGCATTGGTATCCCCGGTCTTTGAGAAGTGCCACAGTTTTTTGATTTAGGCTGGTCATTTGGCAATCATACAACAATTTAATTATTTTTCATTTTCTTGACCTAGGTCAAGATTTTTAGCAAAAAGCAAGATTAAAGTTTACCCATGCAGTAAATTTTTTATCACAACCAAAAGGAATCACAATGAAAACTTTTAAATGGACAGTAGAATTTGAAACAACATCTACATGGGTTGAAGATGGTTTTAACATTGATCAACGCAGAGCAACAGATATGATTGCTAATGCATTACCATTTGCTTCTGGTGCTGAGTTTAAAGCAACTGTTCTTAAATCACCTGATGCAAAATTAATTCGCAAAACTCAAGGCTATAACGACTAAATAACCAGCCCCTTTGGGGGCTACTTTATAAGAGAAAACATGAAAAACCCTTTAACACTACAGCAACAACAGCGCCTTATTAATGCATCCAGCAAAGTAAGCCGGGAAGAATGGAGTAGATTGCCAGTTGGCATTACTGAGCAAATTGCCGCCCGGATTGACCATGTATTGCTTGAATTGCATGAAGAAAATCCGCTTGCCTTTAGCACTATTGCTTATTTCGATGAAGCGCTTGGCAAAGTAGTATTTACCAAAAAAGCAGTTGGTATTGATTTCTTTAAATATTCATCAAGGAGATAACATGAATACCTATGAAATTATTGGTGTAATTGTTTTAGGTGTAATTCTTGGCGCAATGTTCGGATGGGGGTTTTAATCATGGGAATGTCTATGCATGATCGCTACTATGAGCCAGAAGATGAAGAAGATTTTGATGAAGAAATTGCTGAGTTGCTCAATGGCGACTTTAGCCCGGATTTAGAAGAAAATATCAAAGAAGCATTTATGAATGATGCTTTCTTTGGTGATCATTGGGCTACATTGGTCAAAGCACTTCAAAACAATGAAAAGGAAAAAATTGGTCTAATCATTTCTACTTGCATTTATGAATACTGGGAAAACTCTGCTGAAAGGGCTGTCCATGATTAATTACTTAATTTGGTTTTTTGGTTTATCTGGTGCGGCTACTTGGGCATTTGTAATTTTTGTAATTGCAAATATTTGCTTGCAACTTTGGAATCAAGAAAAATGAGAAAAAGAACTATTCAAGCCATGCAATATACACAGATGGCAATTGAGCAAATGATTAGCCCGGTGCAACCAGTTTATCCTGTGTATCCGACCCACAATAAACAACCGCCAAAGGATAGAAAATGATAATACTACTTGTTGCTTTCTTTTTCTTTCATGCGGATGTAAGTTGGATTTGGTGGGCTTTATTTTGTGTAATTGCAATTGCTGATTTTATTAAATTTTGTAGGGATATGACATGAGTAAATACAAAGAACTTAGAACAATAGATGTATCTGGTGAAATCAAAAAGATGGGTAAATTTAATTACTTGCCTTGGACTTATGCTGTTGATACTTTGTTACAACATGACCCAGAAGCCAATTGGACTTATGGAGAGCCGCAAATTTACAACGGCACTCTAATGGTTAATTGTTCTGTTACCGCTTTTGGCAAAACCATGACTGAATATCTGCCAGTTAAAGATAACAGCAATAAACCAATTATGAACCCTACAGCAATGGCTGTTAATAATGCTCAAAAAAGGGTGCTGGTAAAGTGCATCGCAATATGTACCGGGATTGGTTTATCATTGTATGCAGGGGATGAATTCTGGGATGAACCAGAAGAATCACCAACAGATAAAATTATTGCTCAATTAGAAAACTGTAAAACCGCAGATGAACTTAAAACTGTTTTTGGATTAGCATGGGCTGAGTTAAAAACCAAAAAACAAAAAGAGCAAATCCAACCAATCTATGAAAAGAAAAAGGTAGAACTCAATGCGATTAGCCCAAGAACAACCTGATAATGTTTGTTTTGATTGTGGAATTAAATGGGGATCAGAAAAACCCAGAAACCATGATTACCGGGTCTGGCTAGATACTTGTGATGTATGCAATAAATTAACCGCAGTAAGTGATGCCGCAGAATACAAATATTTGAAAGTAGGTTGGGATGGATCAGAAGTTTTGTGTTAGTTGTCAAGTAATGCGAGAAGCAAAAGGCTTTAAATTAGTATTAAGAAATAAAACAAAAGTTTGGAAGTGCGCTAATTGTCTGAAAAGGCAATCCGATCAACACTATAGGAGTAAAAATGATAGATAGAGATTTTATTTATACAGCCGCAAGTACCGATATAACTATTCGCTGGCGCAAGATTTATGGTTATGTCCCGGCAAGTGAACAGGAATTCTATAAAAAGAAATGGGCTGATTTTAAAGCATTATTTCATAGGACATTGGATGATTCTGATGCTATATTTATTGATCCGAAAGTGCAACAGATTTGGCAAAAACAGCGAAAGCATAAGGTATGAATCCATTTGCACAAAAGGAATTTGATAAGATACCTAAAGCGGTCTATGCACCAGAAGAATATTTTGAAATGGGCTGGATGGCGGCGGTTAATGCTTTGTCTAAGGAATTTATGACTAAATGGGAACAATCAGAACTGGATGATATTCAATTAATTCAAATGCGCCCAACCGATCAAATGCCAGATGATGAAGCAGAATAGTTGGTATCCACTTTGTTTTGAATCAAAAGCCAAATATGAATCATGGAAAGATGCAAGGAATTATGCCCATGAAGTAGCTTCGGTTTGCGATGATTGCGATTCGGATTATTCAACAGAAATGCAAAGACAAAAAAGATGCAACCCACAGGATGCTATTTTTAATTCAACCAACAGTAGGAAGCCATGCAAACAAAAGACTATTCAGAACTTTACTTAGATACCCAAGTAGCAATCAAAAACTGCCATTTGTTTTGTTTAAAGAGTGATTGGGAATCAGCAGGAAAAGCGGCAGAAGCGGCATCAGAATATGCAAAACAACTACAGGACACTATAAAAACCTATGACAACATTTACAACAGAAGATCGGCTTAATTCTTTAGAACCCATCCCATTTGCCGGGATGATTGATTTAGAAATTAAACAGGGAACAGAAGAATGGCATCAAATCCGGCTTGGCAAAGTAACAGCCAGCCGGGTTTCTGATGTTATGTCTAAGATTAAATCGGGAGAATCAGCAGGGCGCAAGAACTATAAGATGGATTTGGTGGTTGAAAGGCTCACAAACACACCTACAAGCAGTTTTACCAATGCGGCTATGGCTTGGGGTACAGAAACCGAACCATTGGCTAGAATGGCTTATGAAGTCTATTCTGGGAACTTTGTAGAAACTGTAGCTTTTGTGCCACACAAAACAATCGAATGGTTTGGTTGTAGCCCAGATGGTTTAGTTGGTGAAGGGTTAATGGAAATTAAATGCCCTAATACAGCTACTCATATTGATTATTTGTTGGCTGGAGTTCCCCCGGCAAAGTATGTCCCACAAATGCAAACACAGATGGCTTGTACAGGGGCTAAATGGTGCGATTTTGTATCATTTGATCCTAGGCTACCAGATGAATTGCAATTGCTTGTAGTGCGCTTGGATAGGGATGAAGCATATATCCAGCAAATAGAAGATGAAGTTAAGCAGTTTTTAGATGAAGTTAAACAAATTTACTCACAATTGAAAGCGAGAAATAATGGGCATTAAATATGACTGTATTGTAAAAAATGGCACTTATACCGATAAAAGCGGCAATGAAAAGAACCGCTGGCAGAAGATTGGAGTTTGTGTCGATACCAAACAAGGGGGATTGGCTATCAAACTAGAAGCAATCCCAGTTACTTGGGATGGATGGATTTCTTTGGCAGAACCTAAACCAAAAGAAAATGCACCAGCCGCATCAAGCAGTTTGGCTGATATAGATTCTGATGTTCCTTTTTAATAAATAGTGGCAGATAGCACCGCAATACTACCGGGGTTGCTGACAGTCCAGCCTATTGCTATCAGGCTGTCAATATTTTTTTAGCTTGCTCAATCTTAGCAATGCGATCATCTAAACCATTAAATCCACCATTAATGCGCTTGGTCATTTCTTTGGTGGCTTCATAATTATTTTGATCTGCTAGATCATTTAATCCCTTTTTATTCCAAAACCAACCAGCCGACATTGCGGCATAAGGTGGTTGTAGCAACATATCTGGGTCATTAATTAAATCGACATTAAGCGCATCAGATAGGGTTTTATAAAGGTCTTTGCCTGTGCATTGAATCAAACCTCTGCCCCTGTATTTCCAACCCTCGCCAGATTCTTCATCACCATTGCCCATGCGATTGGCATATACCTTATTGGCTATCATATCTGGCTGATTGGCATATTTATTGGCAATTTCATCTGTAGGAAATCTTGATCCCCAAACAGATTTCAAGCCATTTGCTGAATAATGCAAATTCTCTTGCATGGTCTTTAGGTTATTAGATTCATGCATTAATTGTCCAAGAAAAGCGGCTTGGCGGTTTACATTATTAATTGAATACTTATCGCAAACCTTTTGTAAGTGTGGCAACCAATCAGGGTTAATACCTAATTGGGCTAATTGTTCTGATGTCATTTAATCCCCATTTGTTCATTTAACCATTTCTGTAATTCTACTAACATTAAGGTTGTTTCCGCACATTGTCCAGCAAGAACATTGTAGGCGGCGAGAGCATCAAACTGCTTGGGGGCGATGCCTGAATTGGGGGGCAGGGAACTGCTACTGGATTGCTGGCGCACCCCATTAGAGTAATACTGGCGCAATAAACTAAGTTTCGCATCATATTCATCTTGGATACCCTTTTTAACTAATTCCTGTTGTTTTTGGATTGATTCATTTTTTGCAATTTGCTTGTCGGCTTCTGCCTTAACTTCAGCTTTGTATGCGCTGAAATCAACATCCCTACTATGCCAGCCAGCACCATAAGCGCCAAGTAGCACCATAACAACAAGTCCAATTTTGACATAAATTCCAGCGCCGCCATTAAGTAAAGTGATTAAGAATCCCATTATTTGCCTTCTGGCTCTGCACCAGCCATTTGTTTTCCTGCAACAGAAGCCGCACCAGAACCAGAAACAATCCCAAGCGCACCAGCCAATTCAGTAAGACTAATATCTTTGCCTGTATATATTAAATATATAGCTGAACAACCTACTAATAAAAATCCAAGCATCCATGCCCATTTTGCAATGTCATGGGTTTGATTATCTTTTCCAGTAAGAATATGTTTTAGTATTTCATTCATTTTATTCCCCAAGTCAAATACCAAGCAATTAAAGCCGCTAAAGCAAAACAATAAAACTGTACTTTGCGAACCGCTTTCAAATCATGCTGGAAGGCTTCATTGTTTTTTCTTTCCAGATTCTCAATATCTAATTTGATCTTCAAAACCGCATCCCACTCTTTAGCGCCATATCTTTTAACAAAATCTATTTTTAATTTTGCTTCCCTGTCGCTAATTTGTTTCTTTTGATTCCAATCTTCTAGCGCTTTAATCAGCGCTGTTTGCTTTTTTAATTCTGCTTCTCTTTGCGCCCTGCGCCTTTCATGCGCTTTTTTTTGGGCTACATCTATACCATCTTGCTGTATGCCTTCAATTTGCTTTGAAAGACCTTTAGAAGCATCTCTAGTTGAATGTAAAGATTCTGCAAGGACTTTTGTGCCTTCAGAAATGCCGAATGGGTCTGGCATTTCATTTTGGCAATGACCAGCCATGAGTAACTAGCCAAGCATAGCCAATGCCAGCAATTACTACATATCCGATAGTTTTTAGGGAAAACCAGCCAAATTCAGCGGCTTTTTCATTTAGCCATTCTTTAATAGCTTCTTTAACAATTTCTTTTTGTATTTCATCAGCCATACCTACTCCAGATATTAAATTATTAATCAGTCTTATCTTATCTGGAATTTAAAGGTATTTTATCACTTCTTCGGGTTTTACAAAGGCATCAGCATTATATTCGGTGAAATCCCACCATAGAAACTGATTATTAGCTAGATAATCTCGGCTTTTTAATAAATTAGTATTTTCTGGGTGTCCATATATTAATGGATCAGATACCGACCATAGGACAATGCCGGGTTTACCGCAATCCCAAGCAAGATGCTGAAAGAAGCTGTCGCATCCAATCCATATTCGACATTCGGCTATTAACTTTCTTAATTCGGATATAGATAAATCTTTTTTAAAATCATATACAAGCTGTTCTTCACCTTCTACACCGACTTGGACAATCTTTTCATGGGTTAATTTAATTAACTTATCCCAATATGGATAGTTTTTAGGGTTGCGCTTGTTATTTATTAATGATTTTGCAAATGGGGCAATAATAATCATAGGTATAGCTTCCGATAAGCATCTTCTAAACTGCCTTTCCAGTTCCATTGCGTCATCTTTTTATAGATATTGTATTGGTCTAGATCGCCAAACAAGGCATTGGCTTCGGCTATCGACTTCCCGGCAACAATTTCAGGATAACAAGTAAAAATGACAGGATTAGAAATTTCAGGAAGAATATGGCTGAAAACAATATGGTCGCCAGCGCCAGCATTAAGAACAACAATGGTGCTATCAGAAAATCCAATAGTATTTCTAAAAATAGCTTCATCATGGGAATATAGTTCTTGTTTACTTTCACTTCGGATGCCCCCTTCTGGGTTTTTAAAATGCCAAGTAATTGCATGGGGCGCAACAATGATTTTGTATCCTTTTAGATACAAACCATAGGTAAACAAGGTTTCTTCTCTATGCGCCACCCTTGATAGCCCAAGGTTGTAATCATGCACTCCAGCCCGGTATAAGAATGAACAATGCAAATGCTCAACTTCTTTAGATTGTTTTATATAATTCCATTGAATATTTGGCTCTTTATCAATATCTGATACTTTGCCAGTAGATTTGGAAGTATCAAACTTTAATGGTGGGGTAAGGATTGAACCGCCAATAGCGCCTACTTTTTCTATAGTTGTATAACCTAATAGATTGCCTAGAACATCCGGCTCTGGTATGGCATCATCATCTACTCGCCAAACCCAATCAAACCCCATTTCATTGGCTTTCTGATGGATATGGTGCTGACCTTTTTTTTCAGCATATACCCATTCCCAAGGTATCTTTTTTATATCTAGCATTTGAAAGAAATATTGATAAATCATTTCTTGCCGCATATCTTTTGGCTCATCATTATCATCAAAGATTACCAATTTATCTGGCAATCTAGTCTGGTTGATAATGGCATTTAATACTAATGGCAGGGTTGTATGGTATCTACCTCTGGTAGCCACCGAGCATAGAACTTTATTCATTGTCCCACCTACAGAGCATTAGATTGCATCGGTTTTTAGGTGTAA
>Ga0208740_1000376_pt1 | contig 13759 bp, 13 predicted proteins | sample CryBogCBE08Jun09_FD_184567 | JGI IMG/M metagenome (GOLD analysis project Ga0208740, IMG submission 184567) | Freshwater microbial communities from Crystal Bog, Wisconsin, USA - CBE08Jun09 (SPAdes) (version 2) | ecosystem: Environmental > Aquatic > Freshwater > Lake | place: Crystal Bog...
AAATAAAATCGATGCATTGACCATTCTTGGCGCAAGTAACGTTACTTGATCCAGGAACTACTGTAACCAATGTTGTCTCTCCTGATGATGAGGAGGAAGATGTTGATGAACTATCCCCGCCCCCGCCCCCGCAAGCAGCCAAAATCAACGCCGACATTAGAAGTACGCTAAAGGCTAATCCAGATTTTTGTAGCCCCATTAATTTGTTCCACCAGCTAAGCATTTCAGATGCCCTTTAATGTCTAAATATACATGCCGTCATTTTGACATAAATTAACTCTGAGTCAAGCGGAAAAGGTAGAATGTCTAGATGGCTAAAGCTTTAGATCACCGAGTAAGGGTTGCAGCACTCCGCCGCGAGGAAATGCAGCTGCACCTACTATTTTCTGGACTTACGCTGGCTTCTACAAACTCCATCTACGAGCTAGAAGTTGAGGATGTCATTAAGCAAGCCGAAGTCTCAAGAGGCAGTTTTTATAACTACTTCCCATCACTGCCAGCTTTATATGAAGGTCTTGCGAAACAACTTATGCAAGAATTTTCAGGTCTGATTGATGACTCTATGCCTAATGGCCTCGATACAGCGACTCGCCTAGCCTCAACAATGAGGATGTTGATGCGTTTGGTGGTCGACTATCCGATGCTCGGCAGATTTTTGACTCAAATTCAATGGCCGAATCAAAACTCTGACGCAGAGATCTTTCAAAATATTATTGGCGATATTCAATTGGGCATCAAAGAAGGAGGCTTTAACAATATGCCAGCCTCTATTGGTGCAAATATTGCTATTGGTAGCTTGATTGGCGGCATTCATACCATGCTCCTTAAGCGCCCTGCTAAAGGCTTTGAAGATCAAGTTACCAATCAAGTGCTAATAGGCTTGGGTGTAGATGTAAAATTAGCCGGCAAGATTTCTCAAGCGCCTTTGCCGGCTAAACCTTCGTTTCCTGAGACTGGTATCTTTGGGAAGTTAGCTGAGATGGGTGCTTTAGCCAAGAAGTAGATCTTAGTATTCCAAGCGGCATCACCGATTCTGACCAAGCACTGCCCCATCTCGAAGTATCTCGTAGTGCACATGGGGCCCGGTTGATCTACCAGTAGACCCTACTTTAGCAATCATCTGAGATTTCTTCACATCATCACCTAGTTTTACCAACAATTCCTGTGCATGAGCATATCGAGTGATTACCCCATTCTTATGGGCAAGCTCAACCAGATTTCCGTACTCACTATCCCACCCTGCGCGAACCACCTTTCCTTCGGCAGTAGCCAAAATAGGAGCTCCGTAAGCTGCTGGATAGTCGGTGCCGTCATGCCAAGCGATTTGGCGGGTAAAAGGGTCGAGACGATAACCTAAGCCGCTAGTAGGTTGAGTTGATGCAAGCAAGGGCAGCCCCGTAGGCACTGAATTGGCAACATCCCAAGTATGGGTCAATGAGTTCTGAATTTCATTTAATCTCGCTTGCATAGTAAAAACATCCTGCAAGGTTCGATCTAAACGAACACCGTATTGCTCATCTTTATTATCCAGATAACGATTTGCGCTTACAGGTCTTAGAGGGCCGCCTTGAGCATTCGCTAATTCTGAATCACTTAACTGACTGTGACTAAGATTCAACCTTCCGTTTGAGCGCAAGAGTTGTGATCGCAACGCATCTAGCTGGTCTAATTTATGTTGAGCCTCATCTAAGCGAGTTTGTAATTCGATTAATTTAACCTCGTAATCATTTTTGGCACTGGTAACAAGATGCTTTTCCATGGGTTGCTTTGCATTTAGTGAAAGTAAAACATCTCTGGTCTCATAGCTTAATGAATTGATTACCCATGACATGCCAAATATAGTCAGGAGTATGAAGACTCCGGCAAAGATAATGTGTTTAGTGGAAAGATGGATTTCTTTTGTGCGACTATACGGCCCCATGAGGATGATAATTTTCATATGTTCTACCTTATTGCTGAATTCATTTGCAATATTGGCTGCATGACTGCCATAACAATCCCCAGCACTAGAAGGCCCATCGACAGAATGAGGACCGGCTCTAATAAACTCGTAAATATTTTGGTTTTTTGCTCTGCTTCCAGTTCGGCATTCTCTGCGCCATATTTGAGCATTTCAGCTAGCTGACCTGATGCCTCCCCAGAACGAATAAGGTGAATCAGGATTGGAGAAAAGATCCCTTGGCTGCCTAATGCGCGAGATAAGCTAGCACCCTCTCTTAAGCGCAGCTCAGTTGAATCAATCGCTTTTTTCAAAAGATGATTGCTTAAGGTATTTTTGGCACTTTGCAGAGCTATCAATATTGGCACATTTGCGCTCACTAGCATTGCCATCGTGTTGGAGAACCTGGCAGTTTCAAAACCCAACAGCAATGGCCCAATAACAGGTAGATTTAAATAGAAAGTATCAAAGCGAAGGCGAAGATCAGGTCTTTCTAGCATTCTTTTGGCTAGAAAAATCATTGCTACAGAAACTATGATGAGCATCCAGCCCCAATTGACTAAAAAATGTGAGAGTTCCAATACAAAGCGCGTACTAAATGGAAGAACTTGTTTAGTGCTTTCAAATACTCTGGCAATCTGGGGTACAACATAAGTCATTAAAAACAAAATGACCATGAATGAAACACCTGTCAACATGGCTGGGTAGACTAAAGCGGCTAAAGCTTTTTGCTTTAAGGCTTGGCGCTTTTCTAAGAACTCCGCTAACTGGGTCAGGACCTGCCCCATTTTTCCGGATTGCTCCGCAGCTGCAACCACCCCTTGGTACAAAGAATCAAAACTGGTTTCTTGCGCTGCTATGGCGCCCGACAAAGACAGACCAGCTCTTAACTCAGTAACGATCGACTGCAAGGTAGCTTTGATATGCTTTTTTGAACTTTCATCAGACAAAATCATGAGGGCTTCGTCAATCTGAACCCCGGAACGCACAAGCAAAGCAAATTGCTTGGTTAGGATAACAAGCTCACTGCGAGTCAAAGGCTTATTTTCAGAGAAGTAGCGCTGCCAAAATGCTGTTTTGGCCCATTGAGTTTCAGGCTCAATCCTGACTGGGACGAGCTGCTTTTCCAGTAACTGCTGACGGATGGCTCGAGCGCTTTCCCCTTCAGCGATTCCGCGTTCACTTCTACCACCATAGGTGAGTGCTTCAAAGCGATAGCGTGTCATATTGAATACCGATTAATCTATGACAACCGCGCCAGTAACGCGCATCATTTCTTCAATAGTTGATTGCCCTGAATCAATCCATCTTTGACAATCATCTGCCAGACTTCGCATTCCATTATTAGCTGCTTGCTTACGAATCTTACTTTCAGCGGCGCGGTTATGAATGAGCTCTTTAATGGATTCTGTTGCCATCATGAGTTCATAAATGCCTGCTCTGCCGCTATAGCCAGATTCACTACAAGCCTTACAGCCCTTACCTTGACATGAGCGACATTGCAGACGAATAAGTCTTTGACCCAAAACACCTAATAGCGTTGAAGAAAGCAAAAAGGGTTCGATACCCATATCAATTAAACGAGTCACTGCTGATGGGGCATCGTTAGTATGTAAGGTCGCTAATACTAAATGTCCTGTCAATGAAGCTTGCACAGCAATCTGAGCAGTCTCTAGATCTCGAATTTCCCCAATCATCACGATGTCTGGATCTTGACGAAGAATGGCTCGTAATGCCCTGGCAAAATTCATATCAATCCTAGGGTTGACCTGAGTTTGACCAATACCATCAAGGTTGTACTCGATAGGATCTTCCACTGTCATGATGTTGTTTGTTTTATTACGCAACCGTAATAACGCGCCATAGAGCGTAGTTGTTTTGCCGCTTCCAGTAGGCCCTGTGACCAAGACAATTCCATGGGGCTTATGAATCAACTGATCAAAACTTGCAAAAGTATCGTCAGCCATGCCTAAGGTCTTTAAGTCCAAACGCTCGTAATTCTTTTCTAACAAGCGCAGTACTACCCGCTCACCATGAGCAGTTGGCAAAGTTGATACGCGCACATCAATCGCTTTTCCACCAATTCGCAATGAAATTCGGCCGTCTTGCGGCATCCGCTTTTCAGCAATATCTAGGGAAGCCATGATCTTGATTCGAGATACTAGTGCCGCATGCAGATCCTTGCGCATATCCACAATGTCGCGCAAATTACCATCCACCCTAAAACGTACAACGGACTTACGTTCAAAAGCTTCCAAATGAATATCAGATGCTTCACTATGAATAGCTTGCTTTAAAACACTATTAATCATTCGGATTACTGGTGCATCATCATTCACCTCCAATAAGTCTGTCGAGACCGGCATTTCCTGAAGCAATCGAGATAGATCTACTGTGTCCTCGACCTCATCGAGCACTTTCGCCGTATCGGAGTCGCCTTGCGCATAGATAGCATTGATAGCCTCTATCACTTCTTCGCTTGATTTTTCAATGCGTTTTATAGGGCCCACTAATCGGCTAATTTCGTGGATAACTGATAAGTCTGTGTGAGGGCTGTGAATCAAAGTTATGCCCTCGATCCCAGCCCTATCATTCAAAGCAGTGTTTTTTAATAAAACCTGATGAGCTCTTGCATAAGCGAAAGGAATTTTCAATGAATGCTGCATGAATTCACTTTGCAGAATTCTGTAGGGGGGTAGTTGGCTTTACGATTGGTGGCGTTACCTCCTCAAGTTTTGGCATATCTTTAACTGGGGGTAATAACATCGTTGAAGGCTTAAACTCGCCCTGTTTTGCATCCATAAACTGCATGCGATTAGCGGTGATCTCCTGATCTTGACCTTTATCTCGCAGAATATATGGACGTAAGAAGACCAATAAATTCGTTTTTGTTCGAGTGTTGCTATCAGAGCGAAATAACGCACCAATAATTGGAATTTGACTTAAATATGGAATACCGCTTGTGCTATCTGTATATTGATTGTCAATTAATCCACCCAGCACTAAGATTTGCCCGTCATCAATGATGACATTCGTTTCAATATCACGCTTATTAAGCGTTGGTCCAGAGGAAGCATTTGCTGTTGCAGCAACCACTGAAGATACTTCCTGGTAAATCTGCATCTTGACTATGGCGTTTTCAGAGATCTGTGGCCTTACTCTCAAAATTAAACCAACATCTTGACGGTTATAGGTTGTAAAGGGATTGACCGTAGCCACGCCACCAGTAGTGGCATATGACCCAGTCTGAACTGGGATGTTTTGACCCACTACGATACGTGCTTCTTCGTTATCCAAGGTAATTAGATTTGGAGTCGACAAAATATTAGTACCAGTAGTGGTTGCTAATGCCGAGACTAAGGCAGACATGGCCGTAACACCATTAAATTTTGTTAGTAACCCAAGATTCAAGCCTTGATTTGGTTGAACAGTTGTTGCCGTTGCCGTTGAGGGATTAAGAATGGCGCCGGCACTTTGTGACAAATTGATAATATTGTTCCCACCAACGCCAAAATTAGTCCCCCCAAAGCCGGTATTTTGATTGCCGGCACCTATCAGTCCCTGCCATTGAATACCAAGTTCCGCAGCATTCGTAGAACTAACTTCAACAATAATCGACTCAATATAGACTTGGCCGCGTCTTTTATCGAGCTGATCAATCACGTGCCGCAGATTTCGATATAAGGGCTCACTGGCGGTGATGATGATGGAGTTGGTTGCAGGCTCAGCTTGAATAATGCCCCCTGTTGTTGGGGAACTACTACTAGCTAGGGCGGATGTTGCCGCCGTACTACCAGCCGACGAATTGGTAACTGGTGAGTTCGCAGTGTTTACCGCACCACTGAGATTAGTGATACTCCCTTGAGTAACTGAGCCACTGGCAACTTGCGCTGATAAAGCTGCATCAGCAGTAACAATTGCTCTAAGTGTCACAGCTAACTTTGTAGCCTCAGCATTGCGCAATGGGACCACCCAGATATTGCCATTGCTATTACCTGGCGCATCTAATTTAGCCACTAGCGCACGAATTTGTCTGATTTTTTCAGGACTAGCACTACGAATTAATAATGAATTACTTCTCGCATCAGCCATGATGACTGTTTTATTGCTACCATCAGCGCCGCCAGCAGATCCTGAATCCAATACCTTGTTCAGCATTGCTGCGATATCTAATGCAATTGCATAACGGAGTTTGATAGTCTGTACATCAGATGAAGTAGGTGCATCTATAGTGTCGAGCAGTTCAGATATCCGTTGAATATTACTAGCGTAGTCAGTTACTACGATGGTGTTATTACCAGGGTAAGCATTAATCGTATTGTTTGGTGAAACCAATGGGCGCAATACTGGCAATAAGCTGTTTGCTGACTCGTAATTGAGCTTAAAGACTCGCGTAATGATTTGATCGCCCTCTTGCTTGCCCTTACCGGTCGTCACTGAGGTGCTGACCAACTTTGCGTCAGCTTGGGTAACAACCCGATAAATACCATTAGTCTCAACTAAGGCAAACCCAGAAGTTCGTAATGCCGTTGAAAAAGAATCCAGAGCTTTTGCTTTTGTTACTGGCTTATTACTAATCAGAGTAATAGTGCCCTTGACTTGTGGATCAACCAAAATAGTTTGACCAGTCGTTTTTGCGACCACGCTAGCTACTGACTCAATGTCAGCATTATTAAAAGAGAGAGTCACAGTCCCAGCTTCTGCAGGGGAATTATTTTGTGCAGACACTATTGGCATCAATGCCATCTGATTACACAGAAGGCATAGCAAAAACTTTATAAAGTAATGTCTCTTATGAATATTCATTTGGTATGAATTACTGTCTTAATCTTGTTCATATTCTTAATACTGCATACGATAAATATCGCCATCTTTTTTCCCCAACAAAGATAGCAAGCCAATTAAAGAGTCTTCTGCATCAGGTGCAGCATAAGCGCTGCCCAAAAAATGCACGCCTGAACCGTCTTTGGCGCTAAGCTCTCCTTTGCCATTTAATAAGAGAGGGCCTGCAGTGGTGTCAATGGCAAACGAGGTTCCTGCTTGACCTAAATTGGCTTTGATTTCATAACTACCCAATGGCTTTACTGCGCTAATAGGGCTGCTTAAATTATTCACGTGAAGGCGGATGGCTCCCGCTGTATCAGAACCCTTTTGAAGATCGCCCCATTGGGCTGAGAGCTGACCACGAGGACGAAGTGTGCTCCAGGGATTACCAAAGGCCTCAAGAATAGAAGCGGGCAATGTTATTTCACCAGCAGTAACTTTGATTTGATTAAGACCAATGGTGATCAGTAATGGCTTATCTAGTGAAACAAAATTGATGCCAACTAGACATTGACCATTCAACACACTGCATTGAGTATCCCAAGTCAGTCTTTCGGTTAAGGCAACTGGTGCTCGGCAAGAACCACTTACTAAGTCTGGCTCAGAGAACCCAAGTGCGGCGCTGCCATTCCAAATAGTTCCAATCGGTTGGTGCAACACCACGCGGCAATCCGATTGACGATCGATTGTGTTAGCTAGAATCGTGGCAGGAGCCTGCGATATGAAGATCGCCAATATTACTGATAGCACAATGATCCAGAATGCTTTAGGAATACTTTTGCCAGATGAATTTAAGAGCAGACTCATCTTGATTGCTCGCCTGGAATATTTGGCAAATTCATGGCGCCATTCACAGCACTACTTAGGGTACCCATCTGTTTCAAGTTGGCACTCAAATTCACTACCGACAACTTTGGGGTTGCGCTCACTTCAATGTGATCAGGATATAAGTTCCAGGTTATCCGTAGATCCTCCAGGGCATCGACTGCGCTAGAAAATGGAACATCACTCATTTGCAACTCAACCCGAGGTGGATTTTCTGTAGTGAGCCTTAATACCGCCGGCTTAATACCTTTTGCTGCCAAGATCATTCGAATTCTTTGAAGCTCAGCCTCATCCATAGGCTCGATACCGCTTACTTGCGTTGTATTTGCTTTGGATAATCTAATGAGATTTTCTAATTGCGCCCATTGTGCTGGTCGTAATGCAACTTTGGAGTCCATATCATTGACGGCTGGCAGGATCCAATAGATGAGGCATACGCACATGAAGGTTATGGCCAGAGCTATCCATAAAAATGGGGGCAGCTTCCTGTGAAAATAGCGACCCTGAATTGAACTCAGCTTTTCTCGAATTTGAGAAAGGAAGCCAAATGTGGGCAATGAACCCCACCGGGTGAATACCTTTGTCATAGTCAAGGGTGGAAATTTCACGAAATGCCTCATCCAGATCTGTAAATAGGGTCTTGAGGGTCACCTCATAATGACACCATGTATAGTACTATATCCGAATCTAGCGAGGCTAGAGCTAGGTGAAACCAAGTTTTTATGTCAAAAATGGCATTTTTGGTCATATGCCGCGATAAACCACTAGAAGGTGAATTTTTGAAACGAATACAAACGCTTATTCTCAGTATGTTAAGCGACACCAGGGCGAATCTGGATTGGCATATTCGTCAGTCAAAAAATTTACTGGGCAAGAATTCCTTGGCCATCTCTTACCTGACTCCAATTCGGGTTAGTCAATTGATGACCTATGTCTTTATTCTGTTAACACTAGCCTCTTCAACATACTGGCTCATTCACATTCTCCAAATTCCAAGTCCTGCAGAAATTCTTCCAAAGAACTTCAAAGGGATCACTCTGTACTCCAGTCAAGATATTGGATCAAGCTACAAGCTATTTGGTAGCAAACCCCTAGCTGCAGAAAACATTTCCTTACGTGTGCTAGTGGTAACCGGCAAGAATGAGGCTGGACTTAACCAAGGATTTGCTCTTTTTGATATCGATGGCAAATCCACTGGACCGATTGCCGTTGGCGAACAAATAGGTAGAGGAATGATGCTGCAATCTATCAATACTGAATCAGCTACCCTGCTCTACCAAGGTAAGGAATTGAGCTTTGCTTTACAAAAAAGCAAAAATTCAAGCAGCTCTAACGATAGGTCATCACCAGTTAGAAAAAACTAAATGAACACCATGCACAACATTCTGATCGCAGCAAAAAGGCGGATCAACAGTAAACTCGGCAATAGTGAAGCTGGATTTACTCTAATTGAAATGATGGTGGTGCTTGCCATCATTGGTATCTTGGCTGCCTTAATCGTGCCAAGGATCATGGGGCGCCCTGATGAGGCTCGAATTACAGCTGCTAAACAGGATATCGGCACCATCAACCAAGCCCTCAAGCTCTATCGCTTAGATATTGGCCGTTACCCAACGACAGAGCAAGGGCTAAATGCTTTGGTGACACGACCTAGCGCTGAACCTATTCCACAAAACTGGAAAAATGGTGGCTACTTAGACGCACTTCCGAATGACCCTTGGGGCAATCCATATCAATATACCAATCCAGGCACTAAGGCAGAAGTTGATGTCTTTAGCTACGGGGCCGATAAGAAACCAGGTGGAACTGGTACTGATGCTGATATTGGAATCTGACAAAGAGAGAGATCTCCGTTACCCGCCTAGCTCATCAGACGGTGGATTTACTTTAATTGAAATGTTATTGGCTTTAACGATCGTAGCGATCTTGTTAGGGGTTGCTGTGCTCACCATTCCAAATCATGACGAGCGCTATTGGCGCAACAACTTAGATGAACTGGTAAGCACCCTAAATGCTGCGCAAGATGAGAGCCAAAGCAGTGGGATTCCGGTCAGTGTTGCTATTAACCAGTTGGGTTGGCGCTTTAGTAAGACGACTCGCACTGGACAAGCTCAAGACCCCACCCTAACTAATACATTCATTCCTGAGGCTTATAAACCTCATGCATGGTTTAAGCCTGTGAACGTGGATCCTATTCAATTGAATTTAGGCTCTGAATATGTGAATGAAGAATTACAAATCCCTCTTGAGCAGGAAAAAAGATTAGCAATCCTCATCCGCTCGACTGATGGTCACTTTTATTGGAAAAGCCAATGAGAGGAAAACTGCGGGGCGATGAAGGCTTCATGCTCATCGAGGTATTGGTTGGTTTAGCTATTCTAAGCATTGCCTTGATTGCTGCTCTACGAGCTATCTCTCTAGCAGCAGATACTCAGCTCACCGTATCACAACGCACTATGGCTTTATGGAGTGCCGACAATGCGTTGAATGACATTCGGATGAAAAGGGTTTGGCCAGAGATTGGGACATCTACTTTTAGTTGTCCACAGGCAACTTTATTACTAGTGTGTCAGCGCAAAGTGAGTCCAATGCCCAATCCGAACTTTAGACGCGTTGAGGTAACTGTTTTTTTAGGTAGTCAAGCCAATAGCACCGACATTAATGGACCACGCCTTGCATGGCTGGTAACTGTTGCCCCAAATCTTAATGCGGGAGCACTATGAACGATAAAGTGACTACCCCATCCGAGGCTGGGTTTACGCTGATTGAAGTCCTAGTTGCTTTAATAATCATCTCCATTGTTGGACTGATGGCTTGGCGTGGAATGGACGCAATGATGCGTGGGCAAGAAAACATTGAAGGTAGAGCAAAGCAGGATGCAGTCTACATACAACTGATTAGGCAATTTGAGCGGGACTGCCAAGAAATCACTTCTGACTCCACTCTTGATTTGCCATCATATTCAGTAGGCGATAAAAATATCTGGTGGGTCAGACGTTATGAGCAAGCGAATCAAAGCAATTGGATTATTGTGGGGTATGGGATTTCCGCCAACGGACTGCGACGCTCGGTAAGCCGGCCGCTTGTAAATAAAACAGACATCCTTGGTCTATGGCAACCTGTACTTCGTGATCCTGATCTTGTCTCTAGCAATATGAAAACCTCAATTGAGGTTTCGGAAATCATTTATCAAGAGGCCAGCGCCATCACTAACGCCCCTTCTCAAGGATCAATCAGCACTCAATTAGCAGGATTTAGCATGCGCTGGGGAATCAAAAATATTCCGTTTCCAATTAGTCGGTCTTGTTTAGCTGGAACGAGCTTATAAGATGCTCTATTTAAATTCTAATCAGCGTTATGACCGAGAAAATGGGTCAGCAACCATCACCGCACTCATTGTGGTTGGCGTTGCTGCAGTAGTAATTAGTGGCTTAGTCTGGCGCCAACAACTGCAGATACGAAATATTGAAAATATTCGTGATCGCACCCAGGCCAATTGGCTTCAACATGGAATGATCGACTTTGCCAGATTGGTATTAACTCAAGATATGCGCACCAACCAATCCGACCACTTAGGCGAGGCATGGGCGCTACCCTTAAGCGACAGTAAGGTCGCAGACTTTTTAAAAAATGCAGATATTCCTGATGAGCTCAAGAGTGTTTCAGTCAATGGGTCAATTACTGATGCTCAAAGCCTTTTTAATCTCAATAATGCATCTACTGCTAGCGGCTTGCTGGTCTACTCGCGCCTGTTGACAACCTTAGGACTAAACCCCAGTCTTGCACAACAAACGGCTCAAACGCTACAGGAAAGGCAGATGCTCTTTAACGATGTATCTGATCTGATTGGCATACCAGGCTATAACGACTCCATAGTTGAGGTCTTACGTCATTACATCGTAGCTTTGCCTATCACCAGCACAATAAATGTGAATACTGCCCCAGCAGAAGTTCTGATGGCGGTTTTTCCTGCGCTAACACGCACTACGGCAAATAATCTAGTGCAACAGCGCTCAAATACGCCAGCAAAAGATTTGAATGAAATCAGCACTCTTTTGACTCGCTCGGGCGCAGGCATCAATGTCAGCGTGGATGCAAACCTAGTTAATGTCAGCTCTCAGTTCTGGCTTGCAAATTCAGAAGTCAAGATCGGCAATGGCGTTTTTATGAATACAAGCCTCATACAACGATCTTTAACACCCCTGCCCTCGGGAAACTATACGCAAGTTATTTGGAATAAAACCAATAGGATGCTCTCAGAATGAACTTATTAATTATTCAATGTCCACACAAGCCGTTTTCAGAGACAGCTTTAACTAATGGTGAGCTATATCCCTTGAAGGATAGCTTTGAATGGTGTCTATGTGAAACCAATGCCATGCACGCGCAATATCAATCTAGTGGTATTGGCAGTATTGATTCAATGCCTTACGCAGATGAGGTATTAGTTTTAATACCTACTTTGGATATACGTCTCATTGAGATTAAAGTGCCTTTAGTGAAGCCAAAAAAACTTCAGCAAGTCTTGCCTAGCCTTGTTGAAGATCAAGTCTTAGATAACATCGACAATTCCCTGGTTTATGCGTTACCGCCATTACCTGGCCAACTTGGATCCCAAAGAACCGTTGCAATCATGAATCGTCAGTGGCTCCATTGGGTAAGCAATCAACTAAAGGACATTCTGACGCCCCGAATCCGTCTTATTCCTGATTGCATGATTCTGCCTCTAGAAAGTGAAAGCAGCAATACTAATGGAGTATCAAGCTCCTGCCTTGCGTATAAGCAGATCGCTAAGGCAATCATCTATTCATGGCATAAATCTACTCAGTTGGGTATTTCTTGGGTTGAGCACTCAGATACAAAGCAGCTACCTAGCGCTTTACAGAGAATCAAGCCTACAGAATGGTCATGGGAGTGGATGGTAAGCAATGCATTTAACTTTAGCCGGAGAACCGATGCAGGTGTAGCAGGCATCAATCTGTTGCTAGCGATGCCAACACCGAAAAGGTCAATTCAAAAAATCTCTTTTGAATGGTTTAAAAATCCAGCTCCTTCATTAATCGGCCATTCAGGCACGAACACATCATGGATGGATCAAAACACATGGGTGCTTCCGGCTCGCTGGGCAATCTATGCAATGAGCAGCATCTTATTGGGCTTGGGAATTTATACCTCTTGGCTTGCTATAGATAACTGGCGTTGGAAGCACAATATCGATCTGAGCGCCGCTCAATTCTTGGCGCCAGAAACTATCGCCTTACTCAGCCAAAGCAAAGGGAATACTTCTGTTTCGGAGGTTTTTGTAAAACAAGCAACCCAAGAAGCGCGCAATAAAGGCCTGTCTACAGATGCTGATTTCATTGCAATGACGGGCAAACTTCAGCAACTAAAAACTGCACTAGGTAAAGAATCAATTAATAGCATGGAATACAACGGCTATAGCATTGATTTTGAATTCAAGCCTGGAGGTGACCCACTCAATACCAGACAAGTAATTAGCAAGGCAGAGTCACTAGGATTGATGGTTACAGACCTTGGGAACAACCGTTATCGACTTCAACCCTATTCTGGATTAGGACAAATTTAAAATAAATATTTCTGTGAATATTCGTGTTAAATTGTGTCTGTCAGCGTTAAAACAGCTCTTTTAATCCGTTGGTCGCGAGAGTTTTCGATCGTAAGTATTACTTTAATTAACATCAATTAGTTAACTTTTTTTGATACTCATTAGTTGGTTTAAGTAATTCCTGTAGATCCGAATTTATTTGGATACCCTTAGAAACTGTGTAGTCCTGCCTACACACTTTTTAAATCTCACAAGCGTTACTTAAAGTAACGCTCACGTGACCAAACCTCACCATTTATATTCCTGACCAACTTTTTATTAGTTTTAGGGTATGTTTAGGTTCTCTGGTTATGAGAGCAGACATCCAAAGAAAACCATTAGGATTTCAAGAGGTTACAGCGTCTAAATATCGGTGTGTAGCGTTTTGTGTAGTGGATTTAGTGTAATTAGAAGAACAGCTGTTTCACTCTTTGGTTTAGAAAACCAAAGGAATTTTGGAACAACCGTTTAGCACTTGGTTGCTCCAAAGCACTTCTTTAAAAAGCTAAGTAGCCAACTCAGCTATTCAACCTCGTCAATACTCCAAATATCAACTGTTGAAATAT
>Ga0208740_1000394_pt1 | contig 13236 bp, 10 predicted proteins | sample CryBogCBE08Jun09_FD_184567 | JGI IMG/M metagenome (GOLD analysis project Ga0208740, IMG submission 184567) | Freshwater microbial communities from Crystal Bog, Wisconsin, USA - CBE08Jun09 (SPAdes) (version 2) | ecosystem: Environmental > Aquatic > Freshwater > Lake | place: Crystal Bog...
GACTCGTTTCCACTCTTCAAGCTGAACAGCCTCCATCGTTGTGATGGAGTTCCGTGCCAGGACGCCTTTCTTTCGATCCTCCACGATCTCCTCGAACCGGGCATGGGCATCGGCCTCGTTGGCAAAGGTTTTTTCTTGGCGACCCTCGGCGGTCTTGTAAACGACCCGGTAAAAAGCACTCCCCTTCAAAGTGGTGCGGTAGATCTTTACCTTTCCTAGGGATGTCTCTTCGGAGTATGGATAGCTGATGACTGGCTTCTTTTTTAAGGATTTCATGGGAAAAGTTCTACACACTTCTACACAAATTTCAACAAAAAAGGTAGTGAACTACCATGCAACTTTGTGCGTATGGTGTATGAACTTTCTTGACCATTTACTCTGTAGAGTGCATTTTTACTGGTGTGAACAACTTTAATATGGTATGGTAACGATCAATTTTCAAATCCTACCCCCGCCACCATTTTTACTCTGTAGAAAGGTAAGACAGAAAAAGTTCTACACAGATCCTACACGGGAGGGCAAAAAATAATGAGTGCTCCGAGTAGAGGGACGCTTAAAACGCCCGATGGTCGTTTGGTAGAAATCACCGACCAAGAGTTTCAATATGGTCGTTGGTGGAATAAAAAAATCGACCAGTTCAACCGAGAGATTTACTCGTTCAAAAACCCAATGCCGCTGGAGAAAGGCGGTGAGACAAAAGCGTTTCACTTCAAACGGATCGTCTCAGCGTTGTGGCCAGCGGATGGACCGAAGCCTTTTATTTGGCACCCGTGGGCAGAACGAATGTTGGATGCGTCTTGCGAAAACAAATACCTTGCCGTTGCTGGGTGTGCGTCTAGCGGCAAAACGGATTTCTACGCTGTCTGGGCGATTATCAATTTTATCGTTGCTCCGTACACCACCATGGTGCTGGTCACCTCCACCACGCTCAAAGATTCTCGCAAACGTATTTGGGGAAGCATTCGAGACTACTGGCAATCCGCCCCTCCCCTTCCCGGCAAACTAGTGGACAGCATGGGACTCATCCGATTTGACGATGGACAAGGAGGAACATCCGACAAATCTGGCATCACGCTGATTGCGGCGGAAAAGAAAAAAGAAAAAGAGGCGGTCGGAAAATTGATCGGTTTCAAAAATGAGAACGTACTCGTGATCGCCGACGAGATGCCTGAGCTTTCGGAATCTATTTTAGAAGCCTCGGCGTCCAATTTGGCCATGAACCCAAACTTCCAATTCATTGGCATTGGAAACCCCAACTCTCGTTTCGATGCGTTTGGTGTTTTGAGTAAACCTAAAAATGGATGGCAGTCCATCTCTCCCATGGAGGAAGAATGGGAAACCCAACGAGGACTCTGCATTCGTTTCGATGGTGAGAAATCCCCCAACGTGATTGCCCGAAAGCTGATCTACCCTTGGATTGTGACTCAGGCCAAACTTGATGATGCGAAGCGTCAGTTTGGCGAAAACTCTTTGGCATATTACCGAATGTTTCGAGGCTATTGGGCACCCACTGGCGATGAGGACAACATATACTCGGAGGCAGAAATTATTTCCGCAGGGGCAGACCAAGACGCCATTTGGCTAGAACCCCCTACCCACGTGGCTGCTCTTGATCCTGCATTTACCAATGGTGGTGATAGGTCGGTTCTTTTTCATGGGCAATTTGGAATATCCAGGGATGGGTTACCCACTTTGTGTTTTACGCATTACGAAATGCTCCAAGACGATGTCACCGATAGAAAACGAACCCGAACCGAGCAGATAGTACGTCAATTCCAAGAACGATGCGAAATGGCTGGGGTTCGCCCTGAGTATGCGGCTTTTGACGCTTCTGGAGCTGGGGGTCCATTTGGCGATGTCGTAGACATGGTTTGGAGTCAGGAGGTTCTTCGTATTCAGTTTGGCGGCAAGGCTTCCGACCTTCCCGTATCTGTAACGGATAAAACTCCTTCGCATGAACGATATGTCAATCGGGTAAGTGAACTTTGGTTTTCCGCAAAAGAACTGATTCGCACAGGACAACTCAAAGGGATCGACAAAGAACTTGCCAAAGAAATGTGTGCTCGAAAATACACTACCGACAAAGGAACTTCCCTACGCATGAGGGTGGAAAGCAAAATCGATATGAAGTCACGAACCGGGGCGTCGCCAGACATTGCGGACGCCGCAGCCATTTTAATTGAGCTCTGTCGTCAAAGATTTGGGTTTGGTGGCATGACCACCGCTATCAATCGGAAAAAAAGCACCATAACTTTTAAACGCAGGGAGAACTTCTTTAAACTTAACCAAGTTAATTCTGGGCGGGCTCTCAAGATGGATATCTTTTCTGATTGACAGGTATATTCAACCACTATACAACCCCGATAACCGTACTTTCACCCCGATTTTTATTTCATGGAGTTTACTCAACCTATAGCCAACGATCCCTTGGTCGGAAATCTGAATCCAGATGGTTCAGCGCCTCCGAGTAGGCTAAAGGATGCAGAAAGTGCATATGGTATCTACACAAAGCTGAAACTGGCTGACGATATCAACGCCCACAACCGAGCGGAAGTTGACGCTATGTTCGATGGGGCAGCTCCTTACGACAACGCCGTCCTCTCGCAAAGCGGTATGTCCAGCCGTTGTAATTTGAATTTTGGAGAAGCCGAGTACCTCCTTGAGTCGGCATTAGCCAGTTATGTGGATCTAATCAATTCGGTCGAATGTCTAATCAGCGTCTCAGTAAAAGAAACAGACGTTCAAAAGAAAGCCGATTACGAAAAGATTATTGCCGAAGGGTTTACCAAAATGCTCCGTGATTGGGACGAGTTCAGTTTTAAACACGTTCTCAACAGCACTTATTTCATTAAACACGGGACATCTGTGACGTATTGGGAAGACGAATACGACTGGAGATGGCAGGTCAGTAAAATTGGCGATTTCCTTATCCCACGTAGAACATTTGCTTCTGAAGAGAGCATAGAACTTGCGTGTTCTCCCAGGATCATGCGTGCTCACGAATTATACGCTTTTATTCGTGATCCCGAACGTGCTTCCGAGATCGGTTGGAACATAGACGAGGTGAAAACAGCTATTTTGACGAACGCAGGTGGACTTTCCCATAGTTATGTTACCGATTGGGAACGCTACGAAGAGGATCTGAAAAACAACGACATTTTCGTGGCACATGGGTCTGCTTCCGAAATCCGTGTCCTTCATTTTTGGGTCAAAGAGTTTGACGGAACTATTTCCCACTACATCTCGTTGGCGGATGGATCGAACAAAGAGTTTCTATACGCAAAAAGAAATAGGTTCCGTAATGCTTGTGACGCTTTCGTTACGTTTACTTACGGGGTAGGAACCAACGGCTTTTACCAAAGCATCCGTGGGTTAGGTTACAAGATCTTCCCGCACGTCCAGGTCTCCAATCGTATGAGATGTCAGTTTGTGGATGGAGCTATGCTTTCAACAAGTCTGCTAATCCAGCCCGACAGCGAGGATTCCATGGAAAACATGGCTTTTGAGTACCTAGGTCCTTTTAGCGTTCTTAACGCCGGGGTAAATATCATCGAGAAAACCCTTCCCAACATTTCTCAAAACGCAATCCCAGTGTTGCAAGATATGCAACAGCAGTTGCAACAACGGGCAGGGGCATATCAGTCCACAGCAGGAAATCCCGATTCAACGGAACGCACCAAATTTGAAGTTCAATCCCAACTTCAAGGCGAAGCTCGCCTATCTACGGGAGCCATGAATTTGTTTTACGAGCCTTGGAACAGACTTCTCCGTGGCGCTTTTAAACGGGCTATTCGTGAAGACTATCTTGCGGCAGAGCGGGGCGGTGAGGCAGTGATGGCTTTCCGAAAGTATTGCACTAGCCGTGGCGTTCCTCTCGATACGCTTTTAAACAAAGTCGAAGAGGTTAACGCTGTTCGAGCTATGGGCGCTGGTTCCGATCAGATGCGTCTCGTGGCCATGGATGAGTTTATGCAGATGATGGGTCAGTTTGATGAGCAAGGTCGTCAAAATCTGCTACGTGATCGAGTAGCCGCCCGAGTTGGTTACGATCAAGTTGATCGCTATCTTCCCCCTAAGCCTGACGCCCGTCCCGTCATTGATCAAAAAATTGCCGAATTGGAAAATGCAGCCTTGTCACAAGGACGCCAAGTACAAGTCGAACCGAACGAAAACCACTTTGTTCACGCACAGGTACATATTGGGGACATTGCAAACAACGCCCAAGCGGTCAAAGCAGGTCAAATTGATCCACGTCAAGCGGCTACTTATTTCCAAGTGGCGATGCCCCACGCTACTCAACATCTCCAGCAACTTGTTTCCGACGATTCCCATAAAGAAGAATACGGAAACCTTAAAAAGACTTTGCAACAAGCTGGAGAGATTGCCGAGCAAACCATTGAGAAAGTCCAATCTCAACAAGCTAAAACCCAACAGACTCCCCAAGGAGGTGCTTCAGGTCAGCCATCTCCCGAAATGCAAGCCAAACTGCAACAACATCAGGCCGAAATGCAGATGGAGCAGGAGCGTCACCAACAGAAACTTCAACTTGATGCCGCAGAAGCCAAACAAAAAATGGCTCTCAAAGACGCAGAGACCGCACAAAAGATTCGTTCCGCCTCACGACCGACTAACCCCGTTCCCCAAGCTATTGCATGACATATAAAGAATGGTCCAAAAGACCTGACATGATTGAAGCTCTTGCTGAAATCCTAAAAACGCCCGCAATGTTTCAAGCTCTTTCGGTTCTTACCGAAGAACAATTGCCCAAAGCAATTCTTCGAGCAGATTCTCCCAATCTAATGGAAAACCACGCTCTTCTTAATGCACGTCGAGAAGGGTATTTTGAGTTTCTCCGCAACTTGAAAACTTTAGCAATTCACAAACCCCAAAGAATTTCCGAGAGCGACATTGCCCCTTGGAAACACGTTTCAGAATCCCAGAAGGTTTAATTAACCACAACATAACCCATGAACGCCGAACCAACACCAGTAGCCTCCGAACCCAGTGCCGTAACCTCTCCATCCGTTGCCCCTTCCCCATCCACTCCCGATAGTGGTATGTCGGATTGGGGAACTCGGCTTGATTCGCTTTTTGACCAAGCAGAGAAAGGAATCAATCCTTACGAAAATACCGAGACCACGGAAAGCGAGCCTGTTGAACCCAAGGTTGAGAAAACAACTAAAGCTAAAACTAAGGTTGCCAAAACCCCTAAAGTCGAAAAAACCGAAACCAAAGATGAAGTGACTCCCGAGGCGGAAACCAATGTCGAAGAAGACGTGACTTCCGATAAAGAAGAACCCAAAGAGACCTCGGCAGAAGAAACAGCTCCCGCCAACCTTACTGATAAAGCAAAAGTCAAATGGGGCGAATTAAAAGCAGAAGCCGCAAAAGCAAAACAATACGAATCGGAAATTGTTTCTTTGAAAGAAGAATTGGAAAAAGTTAAGAACTCCGTTCCCGACACAACGGAGGTTGAAAGGCTTAAGAAAATCAACGAAGAATACGAAACCGAATTGGCCACGACCCGGATTGAAGCTACCCAAGAGTACAAATCAAATGTCGTAACCCCAATGGTAAATGTGATTGGTTACCTCAACGGGCTGGCCGAGAAATACCAGATAGAGTCAAAAGACATTCTTTCGGCGATGGCTGAAGCCGATCCCAGTAGGCAATCCGATTTAATTGCCGACATAGCTGCCAGCATGAACGAACGTGATAGGTTAAAGTTCTACGCTGCGGCAGATGACTATTCGGCTATTCTGAAACGTCGGGACTTTTATCAATCTAGCTCCAAAGAGCGCCTTGCAAAATTAGAACAGCAGAAGGCTTCCGAAATTGCCAAAGCCAAAGCTGAATCTGAAAGAACCACATCGGAAGCCAAGGCTGCTTATGAAAAAGCTACGGCCAAAGTTTTCGGGGATCTAAAGAAATCCGTATCGTTACTTTCTGACGAAAAAGTTTCTTCCGAGGTGGAGAGGTTGGCAAAAGGCGATTACACCAACGCCAATCCAGAGTTAAAAGCGTACTTGGCTCATTCCGGGGCTTTACTGCCTCACGTGTTGAAGTCGTTAAAAGAAGCTCAAGCCAATTTAGAAAAAGCCAATAAGACCATTGCTTCATACCGAAACGGGTCTCCCAAAGCTGGATCTGGCACTTCTGATGGTGCCAAAGCAATCCCTTCGGATCTGGGGTTCTTGGATGCTTTAGAGCAACAACTTCGATAATAGTTAAAAATCTTGTTGACTGGTTGGGGTGCGGTGTATTAAGCCTACATCGTGCCCCAAGTCATTTATACTTGGAAAAGGCGGCTTGAGCCTCAATCAAGTTGTCAGTTGCAGCATAAAATAGAGCTTAAAATTCAGTTTAACCGCTGACTCCACTCTGGCTCGGGATGGGGGAAAACACCTGTGCTAACGCACATGAATCGATCTACGACACTGGGGAATCTGGTGAGTAGGTTTATTCAACAACAACCCAACCCACTCTAATTTTATGTCATACGATATTGAACAGGTTTTGGTCAACGAAGCTAACCGCATCGGACCCGATATTTATAGAAAGACCCTTAACACTAGCCCTTGGCTAAAGCTCGTTAAGAAAGACACATGGCCCGACGAAATGGGTCAGAGCATCAATGTGCTCACCTATGAGCGTTCCCTCCCTACCAACACCTTGGCTTGGAGCGGACTTAGCCTCACTGGCACTGGAAGCTTGAATTCCGCTTTCAACGGAAACACCGCTGGAACCCAATCTTGGGGCAATGTCAACCTTGACCCTGTTGCCGCCGTTGGGACTGCCGCCGTTGGGGCTCCTCCCTTTGCCAACACGGGAACTGCCGCTTCGGCAGCTTCTGGTTTTGGTGCTGGTAATGCCATCCCAACAGCTCAGATCGTCAACTTCGCTCAAACGCTCCGTAGTTACAACCTGACCCAGACCGCCATCCAGAGCCCTACGCTCTCGGTGAACGATCTTCGCTTCAGCTTGAAGCGCAAGGAGCAGCTTTCCAACATCTTTGATATTCTCTCCGAGAATACCAGCTATGCTTGGCAGGATCGCTATCGTGACGAATTTGTTCGCCTTTCTCAGAACAAATACGTAGCCAACATTGATTCCACTGGTAATCTGATCCGTTTCACGGGTGAGCTTGCTCAGTTCGACGGAACCCCTGGAAAAACCAGTGGAGCTTCCACGTATTCTGATGCTGCCACCGATGTTGGTTTTAACGCCAGCGGTGCAACCATTCTGGTTGGAGGCAACGTCGTTGCAGGTACTGGAGCTGCTACTGGTAGCTACCTTCCCGGCGTCGGAGTTCCCATCCCAGCTTCAACATTGACTCAGGGTATCTTGGATCGTTGCTACATGAAGCTTATCCGTGACGGAGCTGGTACTAACGCACTTGGTCGTGAGAATTCACGTCCCGTGTTTGGTCTTATCTGCTCTTCGGAGACTAGCCGCAACTTGATTGCCGATAACCCCGACATTCGTCAGGACTGGCGCTACTCGAAAGAGGTCAACGAGCTCCTCGCGCCTCTTGGCATCGAGCGTAGCTACGCTGGTTTCTTCCACATGGTCGATGATTGGGGTCCAAGGTATATTCTTACAACGGTTGCCGCACCTACAGTGTCGGTTACTCTTGGAGCAAGCAACGCCACGGCTCTTCAGTATGTCCGTGTGTTCCCTTATGCCATGGTCGCCACGACCCAAGGCTACAAGTGGGATATCAACCCCGCATACGAGGCCGCTACATACGAGGATTCCATCGTATTCCACCCAGACGTGTTCATCAATTTGGTGCCAAAGCCGATTACTTCAGTCGGGCAGGCATCGTTTGATGCAGTAAGTTATATGGGTGAGTTTAAATGGAAAAATATACCTCACCAAACGGACAACCCAGATGGCACATTAGGTTTCTTCCGTGCCGTTCTTAGTGCGGGTTCAAAGCCCGTTCGTCCTGAGTGGGGTTTTGTTATCCGCCACCAGCGTGCTTCTACAACCCTTGGTCTACTTAACGTGACCACGGCTTCTCAGAACACCACTGGTGTAGATACCTTCAACAGCATCCAAGCAAACGCCTAATTGAATCTTCAGTGTGAGTGAGTGGCCTAAAAACCACTCACTCCACTGAAACTCAATTCACAATCCAAACCTATGGCCACGTTAATGATCATCGGGATGGGCGGTAAATCTAAAAAAGGAACAACGCACATGAACCCAATGGAATCGTACTTAAGCGGTAAGCAAAACGACGGAGCTGACGAAAGCCAAGATAACAACTCCGACACAGATTCGAGCAAAAAGCCTCTTGTTGAGGATTCCGAGTCGGGTCACAAAACGGGTAAGCTTACTTTTAACAAACCTGCTGGATTTAAAATTCCTGACGGAGTCAAGGACGGCGAAGCATTCGACGCCATGGCAACCGTTCGTTTTGAAAACGGCAAACTCGTTCTTGCTGAACTGGACGGCGCACCCGTGCAGGACGAAAAGAACGAAGGGGATGAGGACGAAGACGAGCCTACCGAAGACGAGACCACTCCATCGGAAGATGGATCTGAAGACGACTCTTCGGAGAGCCCGAATAGCCCAGCCCCAACTGGAAGCGATCAAGACGATGTAGGTGCAGAGGAGCCAAAAGACTTCTTGAGTGCCATCGAAAAGAAAGCTTCCAAGTTGAAGCGGTAGTTCTCCAATACATCTAGCAAGGGTCAGGGGTTCTATCCCCCTGGCTCTTTCTTCCAACACAATGCAGCTAACTTACGACCTCACCACACAGAGATTTTCGACAACAGGCGGAATTAGCCGACTTTTGTCAAAGCTCTCACTTAATCGTGGGGATACTCCGACAATTATTGTTACGTTGACGGACAATGGGGCATCTACCAGTTCTGCCCTTACTGCTCTTAACGGAGCTTCTGCTGTTCTTGGGATTAAAGCCAATGGTGCTTACGGATCGGGTTTTCTTGCCGCTTCTCCTTCTCCGACTACTTCAACAACTATTTCGGTTAGCTCCAATACTGTTACCTTCCCCCTCAATCTCAACACAACTCAGATAGCGTCGGCATTTACGATCAATGGGTCTAGTGTGCAGCCCCCCACATTGGTTTGCATGATGCAAATTCAATTTACGAAAGGTTCCAGCGTTACTAGCACGTCTTCCTTGGAAGTTGATCTTAACAACGATGTGATTTCTGGAACGGAAGGCCCACTAAGTTCCGTTACAAATTCTCTAGCCGTTTCCGCCACAGCCAGCGCACTTTCCGCAGGCTCCAATCCCTCAGCTTCCGCTTCCGTTTCTGGAACTTTATCCAACCCACAAGTCAGTTTTGCTTTTGGCATTCCAAATGCCGCAAACAATACTTTGTCTATCGGCACTGTGGGAACCAATCCCGGTGGAAATGCCACCGCATCGGTCAGCGGCACTTCTCCCAACCAAACACTTAATCTTGGTCTTCCCGCCAACTCTTTGTCGATTGGGGCAATATCAACCAATGTGGGAACCCCAGCCACCGCTTCGATTAGTGGGACGGCTCCAACTCAGACTCTTAACCTTGGGCTACCTGCCACTCAGTTGTCTTTAGGTACCGTGGCCACAAATGTTGGAACCGCAGCCACGGCTTCACTTTCTGGAAATGCTCCTGCCCAGACTTTAAGTCTTGGCTTACCCGCCACCCAACTTTCAATTGGTACTGTGGGAACCAATCCAGGTGCTGCCGCCACAGCATCAATAAGTGGAAATGCTCCTGCACAAACTTTGAATCTTGGTTTGCCTGCCACGACTTTGGGAATTGGAACGGTTGGGACTAACCCTGGGGGAAATGCAACTGCGTCGATTACGGGAACGGCACCCACCCAAACACTTAACCTTGGGCTACCCGCCAATTCTCTTTCAATAGCGGCAGTCAATACATTGGCCGCAGGTAGTCAGGCCACGGCTTCTATTGGCGGAACCGCACCCAACCAAACTCTTACCCTCGGCATCCCCATTGGAGCAACTGGGGCAACTGGTGCCGTAATCCCACCCGCCACCACCGCTCCTTTAGCAAATGCCGCTACCGCTTCTGTTGGAACGTCTACAAACTACGCAAGGGCAGATCACGTTCACCCAGCCACTGGGGTCTTCAGTGTTGCGGGAAAAACTGGAACGGTGTCCTTAACGCATTCCGACATTACCGATTTTAATTCTTCGGTGACCGCATTGGCGGCTGTTACTTCCGTAAACGGCCAAACGGGTAATGTGACTATTCCTACAGGTGTTTTGTCAGTGACTAGCGGTGCTACAACCCAAACGGGGGCTGTTACATTGGGGTCGATGGCTTCACTAGATGAAGAAGATGTCTATAATTATTTAGCCAACCAGTATGATCCCATAGGTTCCGCCGCAAACGCAGCTTCTGCATCTGTGCCACTGAATACAAAAGGAGCGGCCAACGGAGTTGCTTCCCTCGACGGGGGTGGAAAGGTTCCTGTGGCACAGCTTCCTTCAACTTTAATGCGGTATATCGGTACTTGGAATGCTACGACCAATACTCCGACGCTTAGTAATGGAACTGGAGTTTCTGGAAACGTGTATAATGTGTCCGTTGCAGGAACTTCTTTGGGGTACACTTGGAATGTTGGAGATTGGGCAATTTACAATGGAAGCAAATGGGAGCAATCTCCCGGTAGTGATGAAGTTGTAAGTGTTGCGGGGAAAACGGGTATCGTAACTTTGGATACCAGCAACATATCTGAAAATTCGTCCCGTCTTTATTTTACAACAGCTCGCGCTATTGCAGCCGTAACTTGGTCAACGCTTACAGGTATTCCGAGTTGGATTGCTTCAGTAACTACGTTTGCCCAATCTCTTTTGACTTCCGCATCTGCCGTAGCCGCAAGAACTGTTTTGGGACTGGGATCGATATCTACTTTTTTAGGAGACCAGAATTTACGAGTTGCGGATCAACCTAGTTTTTGTGGAGGGACCGTATCATTTGGTTCTGGAGGATCAGCAAGTTTTGCAGACGAAGGTTTTATTATAAATAGTGATGGGGAGATCACGGGGAATTTTAGCGTTGATGCTAATGGAGCCGCTACGTTTTCCCAAGGAGCCATCAATTTAAATGCCAATGGGTCAGCGAATTTTGCAAATTCAAATGTAGTAATTGCTGCGGATGGGGGAATTTCAGCAAAGTCATTAACTCTAACGACCCCTCTACCTGCTACTTCTGTTTCGGGGGTAGTGACTACCAGCACAACTGCGGGTCAGCAAATCAATCAAATTGTTACCATGGGTCAAGCTGCCTATAATGCTTTAGGTACTTACTCCTCAACTACCCTCTATGTTATAGTGGGCTCTTAAGCCGTGAAACTTACAGATGCTTCTGGGTTTAAGTTAGGTTCGGTTTCTGTACTTGCCATTTACTCTGGCAGTACCAAAGTATACCCGACAACGGTAGGTACTACCTTTCAAAACATTTCTTTTACAGTTTCTTATCAATACTTAAATAAAAAAGGTAGATTGATTTCGGGATTTGGGTTTCAAGATGTAAGTGTAACCGCTTCGTCCAATTTGCCTGTATCCGTTTCAATTATCAGTGGAGCAGGTGGAGTTCTTCAGCAGATAGCGGGTCAAACGTGGAGAATATCTGAAAGCAATCTAGATGTTGCTGAAACCGTAATTATTCAAGCCACTCAATCGGGAAATTCCATTTATTCCCCCGTTACGGCAAATTATGCCGTCACTTTCCATGCACGTGGGCATGGAGCTGGAGATTAGGCCATGAAATACTACAAGAAATACTTTTTTTTAGGTCCAGGAAGAAACGCCACTACAACCATTCATAAAATGTTTTTGGATGTTGGTAAAAAGTCTTTACATAACAAATTTTGGGCAGATGACGCACGATTACACTTAACTTGCGTTTTTGACGAATACGACGTGTTCACAGACTGTCATTATCGTTGCGATTTTAAATGGCTGGACGAGAAATTTGGCGACTCGGCTTTGTTTGTGTTGAATTATCGAAATTTAGACGAATGGCTAGTGAGTCGATGGAATATGGTTCGTAGGATCAAAAATAATCCAAATGCCGTCCGAACCCAACGACGAGATCCGTATACTGGACAACTAGTGGCCAGCAAAGGTGATTTGGATAGACAACTTAGCAATCAATGGCTTCAAGAATACGTGTATTTTACAAATTTATTTAGAAAAGGTTTGATTGAGTATTTTAAAAATAGAAACAATTTTATATGCCTAAATGTAAGTGATTCCGTAGCTTTTTCGGATTTTGCTAACTCTTACATAAAAAAAGGTTTAGTAGTGCCAAGGGAGAACGCCCGTTCACATCGCGTCGATTTTTTTCGTTCGCCCGAACCTGTTCGAGAAGCTCTTTCAGCTCTTAAAATTTCCCCGGAAGATTATTCCAAAGTTGTGATTGACCACATAACAAAACCTCTCAAGGTATATTTTTAAAGAATGGTTGATTATACCTTGACATAACCGCAACACTAATTCAATTTCCAGTTAAATTTCAACCAACCTGCCACAACCCGTATGTTACCACTAACCGCACCCATTACTATTTCTCTTCCCTCTTCGACGGGGGGCACTTCAACGGTGTCACTGACTTTCAGTCAGGTTGACTATTCGGTTGCATACGACAATACCGAGCAAAAAGCAGTTGCTAGAATTAGGGGTCTGGATAAGCCAGTTCCCCTTTGGTTGGGAGCAGAATACCAAGCTGCGGGACAATTTACGGACGCCGAAGTTGATGCACGTCTTGCTTCAATTATTGGAACTACAGACGCTCAAATTGCGACTTCGTTGCAAAACATCGCCAACCATGTGAAAGCCGTAGTGAAGGCTACTCCAGCACCTGCGGCTACTCCAGCACCTGCGGCTACTCCAGCACCTGCGGCTACTCCAGCACCTGCGGCTACTCCAGCACCTGCGGCATAGTTCAATGAGCTCTTCGCATCACCCTCCTTTTCCATACATGGGCTTAACCGCAGCCGCAGTGTCGATGGGCTCCACGACCCTTTCTTTTGTTCAACAACACCCCGCAATCCAAGACTGGGCAGTGTTTGTTGGTTTAATTGCGGGGTGTTTTTCGATTGTTGCATCGGTAGTCACGGTCATTCTCAGAATCAAAGAACACCTTGCTTTGGAGTCTGAGTAATTGTGATTGATGCCGTGATTACGGACGAACAATTAAGCCCTCTCGTCTATGATCTCATCTGGACTCACCGACCCAAGAA
>Ga0208740_1000408_pt1 | contig 12955 bp, 16 predicted proteins | sample CryBogCBE08Jun09_FD_184567 | JGI IMG/M metagenome (GOLD analysis project Ga0208740, IMG submission 184567) | Freshwater microbial communities from Crystal Bog, Wisconsin, USA - CBE08Jun09 (SPAdes) (version 2) | ecosystem: Environmental > Aquatic > Freshwater > Lake | place: Crystal Bog...
TTGTAAATGAAAATTTAATAACTTCTATTATTATTTATAAAAATGGTAGTGGCATCCATTTTGATAATCAAAATTTTGTTATGGTAAACGAAACAGCTGATGAAATTGTAACTTTAATCAATAAGGGAAAAAAATGAGTGAACCAATAGCATTACGTTACGATTTTGATGGAAATGGTTATTTATATATGGATGCTGGAAGTGGGTCGGATTGGGCATCTAGGGTTAAAAATTGTGAATTTCTTTATACACATCCAATGCGTGAATTGACTGATGATGAAATAGTCAAGGTTTTAGATGATATTGTTGGAGATGTTCAACATATTGAAATTTTACATATGATTATTTTTGCAAAAGAAATTTTACAGAAAGCGAGTGAGTGAGAAATGAATCCAATTGATGTTTTAATAGGGGGATAAATGAAAGTAGTCGTAATAACACCCACTACGGGTAAAAAAACGGTTCACAGAGCGATTGAATCAGTCAAAGATCAGATAGTTGATCCTACTGTAAAAATCACACATTGGATTATTAATGATGGAAATCCCGATTTTTCTTGTGGCGGGGATGTCGTAATTAATTTGCCAGAAAATACGGGAAGGGCAGACGGTATTTTATGGAACGGGCAGAGAATTTATGCTGGTATCCCATTTATGGTTAATGCTGATTTTGTGTTTTTTCTTGACGAAGATAACTGGTTTGGTGAAGACCACATTAATTCAATGGTGTCATTGTGCGAGTCACAAAATTTAGATTGGTGTTATTCTTTACGTCAAATATATAATCAGAAAGCTGAGTATGTATGCCTTGATCAATGTGAATCATTAGGTAAACTAGGTAACGCAATTGGTACTGACATTCAATTTGTTGATATGAATTGTTATTGTATTCGAGGATCGTTATTACCTAATGTATGTGCTTCTTTATATCATGGTGGTTGGGGTGAAGACAGAGTGTTTTACCAACATTTATCTAATGCTTACCCTAACTTTGATTGCACGATGTATTACAGTGTCAACTACACCGCACCAGACAGATTGTTAAACATGTTTCTCAACAACCCTAAAAAGGAAAACAAAATGGCTTCATTATTTATTGCAACTCCGATGTATGGCGGCATGTGTGCTGGATATTATGTTCAATCACTCTTGCAACTCAGCGATATGCTTAAACAAAATGGTATCGGCAACACGTTTAGTTTTATGTTCAACGAATCACTCATTACCAGAGCAAGAAACGCACTCACTAACGCATTTTTGAAGCACTCTGAAGCAACGCATTTATTGTTTATTGATGCTGATATTCACTTCAATCCGCAAGATGTTCTACGCTTGTTGGCTGAAGATAAAGACATCATTTGTGGTATCTACCCTAAGAAAGAAATTAATTGGAATAGCGTAGAAAAGGCAGTGCAAAATGGTGTGCCTATTACTGAATTAAAGAATCATACAGGCAGTTTTGTGGTCAACTTGGTAGGTTATGTAGGGGAAGTAACTGTACCCGTCAATGAGCCCGTAGAAATCTTTAATGGTGGTACTGGATTCATGTTAATTAAGAGGGAAGTGTTTGAACAAATGAAAGACCGCTTACCATTTTACTTAAATGATGTAGCTGATCTTGGTGGCACAATGGAACAACAAGAACAAATTACCGAGTATTTTGCAACTAGCATTGAGCCAGAAACAGGTCGGTTATTGTCAGAGGATTATCATTTCTGTTACAACTGGAGAAAGTTTGGCGGTAAAGTTTATGCTGCACCTTACTGCCAACTCTCTCACATTGGTACATACGCTTTTGATGGAAAACTTATTCCGAGCGAGTAAAGATTAAGTTAACAAACGTGCGAGAGTAGAGAGAATACCCTTTACTCTGCATGAATGTCATCATCTTCTCAACAGTGCCAGGCGAAAATTCCTCACTAGGTTCAACAATAATAATTAACGGTCTAAATCTATCAAATCTTAAATCCGTCAACACTTCATAATCGTGACCTTCAATGTCAATGCTCATAATTATCTCCGCAAATTCGTAAATGTAGAATCGTTGGATTAATTGATTAATACTGATTGCTGGTACATCAATTCTGTCTAGGATTGTGCCGTCTTTCCAAGACTTGACAAAACTTTCATTGATTGAAGATATTTCATTGTCTGGACAACGGGCAAATGATACAGTTTTTACAGGCTTGTCTGTCACGGCTGCATGAATAACGGTATCGTCTGGGCGGTGCTTTTTTAAAGCGGGGATCAAGTCGGGATTAGCTTCAACCAATATTGTATGCACGTTGTATTTCTTTTTTAGAAGAAAACTTGCACTAGTAGCCACAGGATGATTTGCACCAATCTCAAAAAAAACAACATGCAAAGTTTTTTTCTTTGTCAATAATGCCTGAATCAATCCATCAATGATGACATCTTCATAGGCTTGTGCATAACTAGGCTGCATCACTACTGGAATGGTCGGATCATCCATGCCATGCTCTACTATTTCTTGGGACACAAAAGGATTTAAAAACATTATAGGTTCTCCAAGTATGTTTTTTCTTTGTTCAAATAGTCGGTAAACTCATCCATATATCCAGCTTGCGCACTAATCGAAATTGCCATCTCACCGAACAATCTAGAGAGTTCGTAATCATCTTTTGACTCTAATTCAATCTTTATACTAATCCGATAATACTCAGACAATTTGATTGCACTTTCAATCGGGTCGTGAATATCAATAATGGTAGTCAACCCTAACTCTGGGTCACCAAAGGTCGCTTTATACTTATCAAACCCTTTGATGTGTCCATGTTTGGCACAATTGAATACTTCGAGTAAATAATTAGTATTGCCAATATCAGAGTTCTTTACTAAATATTGAAATCCGTTTGGTAACTCTGGCTTGGTGTTGGTGTAGTGAAACACGTCTGAATAAATGCCCACCAGCACTTCATAATGCGCCCACCTTGAGAGATGTTGCCAAGTTGCACCCGTACTACTCAAATCAACATAAAGGGCATTAGGAGGGCTTTGTGTGTTTAGATAGGTTACGGCATCAGACGGAGTTTTAAATGCCAAAGCACGGCTAAATGGCAAGTAGGAACATTGTCCATAATACTCATGGTAAATTTTGTAAAGCAAATAAGTATCACGACCTAAAAAAACAATGTTTTGATTGTATTTTTTTGTACGGGAAACCAACTCAGCAAAACAAAACAAAAATGGTAGATTGTAGTTTCGAGCAATGTCATGGATCTTTTCATTAAAAGTCATGTCATGTCGCAATCGAACCTCACGCATCATCATGGCGAGAATGTTAAAGTTTTTAGAAACGAGATTGGTTTCAGCTACATTGAGTCCCGTGCCTTCATAGTGTTCTGCTTGAATACCCGCATTTCTTGACATCGTCACATCACTGTGCATGTTGTCACCTAAATGCAAGTCGGGTTTAATCATCTCCCAAACTTTGCCGTTGGCTTTATCGCCATTGCTTTGATAGATGGTGACTTGTTTATCAAACCCAGCATTGCGCAACATCATCATAATTGCCCACGCTGGCAAATACATGTCAGAGATTAAAACGTCACCGTCTTTTACTTTTTGGATATTTTTGTAAATAGGAAAAGCGTTTTTAATTTCTAATTCAATCTCTCGTGCCATCTCGGCATCCGTACCACCAAAAGCCTCGTAGATTTCTTCTAAACTACGTTTCCCATTGTCGGCACCCACACGATCTCTTGCAAAGTTTTCGTGATTAAACTCGTGTTGAATCTGTTCCCAGATAATGTTGCTCGTCACAAACCTACGCCCAATGAGCGTATCAAATACGTCAAAACTATTCATGTTATCCCCTGTTAAAAATTACCTACAACCCCAACGCCTTCTAGCAGCACGCCCTCTTTCGCCTTTCCAACTCTTAGACCTTGCACAAAATGATTTATGTCTAGGACCAGATTTAGTGGGTGCCTTTAAATTGCTGCCTGTTTTACGATTATATTTGGCACGACCTTTGGCAGTCAACCCACCACCTTTAGAAACCGATTGTTTCTCTCCCCGACCAACAGAAAGATTAGGTTTATCAGACATACGCTCTCGTGCCTTGTTTGTCGATAATCAACGCTTGTTTTCTTGGTTGATCTTCAAAATGATTAGGCACAGAAATATGAGTCCAACTATTAAATTCACGAATAATTTGGTCATATTCAAGTTCTGAAGCAATGATGGTTTGTACTACTTCATCTGGTGTCATGCCAGGCACACGGATGTCAGCCGCACAACCTAGTCGATGTTGGCTAGTGTCTTTAGAACCCACAGAATCATTAACCAACTTGCTACGGTAAGCACTGTTAACCATGATTGGTTTACCACCCAATATCTCTTTAACCTTCTCAAGAAATGCTGCCAATCGTTTAAGGTTTTCAATTTCAGCCTCGTTCGGTGTGTTGTCAAATTCTCGGTGACTAGTAACAGTTAATTCTTCTAGTGTAAAGTGTTCAGTCAAGTTTGGCATCGTCGTGTCCTATCTTAATCCCTGTTATTAAACCAATAAAGCCTCCAATAATTGTTTGGAAAGCGGGTGTAATTGCTTCAAATATTTTAGTATTATCTACTTGCGCATTAAATAATCCATATAATAATGCGCCAACCATACCCACTATTACAATACAAAGAGTAACAGTAACGCAAACAGTTACAAAGCCACCGACATTTTCTTTGCTAATCATTTTGAAGCTACACCTTGAACCTTCTCAAAAGTTCTGAGTCCACCCATACCCAGCATGCCCATCATCAGCTGCCAAAGATTATCATCAAGTCCTGGCAATGGAGGTAATGTCACACCAACAAGACTTGCAATAGTGCCTGACAACGGTCTTAATAAGTATTGATAGGCTAAGGCTAAGGCACACACCCACCCGATTGCTGGTCGCCATCCAGATACAAATAAAGAAGTATTTGCCGCCTCTACTTTATTAATATCCGTTTGCGCAGTCATTTGCGCTAAGTCACCAGATTGTTGTAACTTTAATAACTCTAGTTTTGCCGCATCCGCTTGAGCGGGGTCTGGAAAAATGCGAGAGATTAAAGTGTTGCCTAAATCAAGCGCAGCAGAAATAGGGTCAAGTGACATTACAATGCTTTGAAAAAATCTTTAACTTTATCCCACGCTTCTTCAGCAATGTTCTCTACTTCAGCGGGAATGTTAGCAATTTGTTGTTCGAGTTGAGCAACCTCTTGTCTTTTAGCATCTAAATCTGCTTGTAACTTTTCTTTAATGTTCATTTTTTACCTTTCTGTGATTCAGTTTTGTGAGATTGACGAGCGGATTTCACACCAGCGGACACCGCCATTGTTTCGGGAGCTCCTTGTTTGAGTTTTGGGTTCATGTTTTGACCAATAGCCTTTAAACCTAAACCATCTTTGTTTTTTGTTTTCATTAATACACCTTCTTTCCGCCAGATAGTGAAGTAAATGAGTTTTTGGAGTCTGAGTCACCTTCAAATCTCCACACTGATTGGAACCCGCCAATAGGCATTTTGCCTAATTTGTAAGGCTCATGATGACCGTAAGTATCACTTACTGTTGCTGGTCTAGTTGGCATTTGCATGTGAACTGTTTGTTTGTTTTTCCCGCTTTCATCTTTCATAACTTCTCCTTAGGCTTGAGTTTCTAACCACGATAAACGACATACAATGTTTGCGGCGGCACCCGATGTGTTGGTTGCAACCACATATAAAATATCTGGACCATCTGGGAATTGACCCGCAGTTGATGATGGCACAGTATTACTTAATCCACCACCTAAAATAGCATTACCAATACCCGAAATGGCAGTTAAGTCTAATGTAGATTGGTTTCCAGATACTTGTCCAGAGTTTGTGTAAGCAGCGCCAATTGACTCACCGCCTGTGATGGTTGCCGTTGCGTTTGAGTTTGAAGCCACTTGGCAGATAGATGAAGAAAAAGTATTGTTTTGTGTTGGTGATGCAAAAGTTCCGCTAAATCCAGTTGTTACACCATTTAAAATTAATTGAATTAAAAAGAAACCACTAGACAAAACACCCAATTCTTTTAATTGCAAATTCATGCGATTAATTATTTCTTTATTGCCAAACGTACCAACCGAGCCATTGTCAACCGATGGTGCTAATCGAATAGCAAGAATAGGAACGCTAGAAGCATTTGCAACTGTTACGTTTGCAGTTGTTCCGTAGTTAAAAATAGAAGAAAAATCAAAGTTAAATCCACCATCCATTACCACCGCTGATCCCCAATGCGAAACTACACCCACTGTATCGGGAGGAGAATACTCTACAAGAATTGGAGGTGTTGAATTACTAGATGGTGTTGTGGCAGTAAAAGCAGTAGCCGCTGCGCCACCTGTAGCACCTCTTGTACAACCAATCAACTGATCATAAGCAAGACCTGTTACAACAGTATTTGATATAGATGTATAGGAAACATACTCAATCGCACCATTGATTGCAGCTGAAGTGATTTTTACAACACCGCCATTTGGATTAAAGTTTGCCGTGCTTACTACGGGTATGACGTTTGCAGCGCTAGTAATAGATGAGTACAAAGTTGTTGATGGACCTTGACCATTTGACTCATAGTGTGACGGTAAATTACCCGAACGCAAATACGCATTGGTCTGAATATTATTGCTTTGTAAAGCGTGACAATAAGTAATTGCACCATTGGTAGTTCTCATACCCCATCGAATTACACCCGCACCATACCAAGAATAATCAATGTACAACATTTGCATCTTAGTTAAATCTACGTTGTAACCACTAGGTCCTGTACCATCACACTTGTCTAGATTCCATTGTGATTGTGGAATTTTTTGATCAATAGTTTTAGATACCAAAGCGTTGGTAATACTTGCACCACGATATTCTGGGGAAATATACATTTGCGTATCGCTAGTAATATTAATCACTCGATAAGATTGACCACGAATAACAATAAAATCGTTTGGATTTAGTTGAGTTGTGAAATAGGTACTGACTCCTGTTACCGTTGCATTGCCTTGAGTAACAGATACGGTGCCGCCAATTTGGTTTACAGAATTTCTATAAACTGCATATAAAATTTGTCCATTAAATTCAAAAAACATACCGTTTTGAGAATCAAAAAAACCTACTTTATTAGATGCGCCATACCAAGAATAAGGACTGACTGAAGGCACTAAACCTTGAGCAGTCACCGCTGGAGAACTAGATGGTACAACACCATTTGGTATAACATAAGTAAATGAGAAACCATTTACAATTGTTGCTACTTTAAACACACCGTTGTACGCAGCTACAGTTGCACCAGCAACTTGAACAAAAGCATTAATTGTAAATTGGTGTGGACTTTGTGTGGTCACTGTCACAATTGAACCAGATGCAGTAATTGAACTTGTTAATAAACGTGGCTTTAATGATGTGCCAGTTGAAAACTGAATACCTTTACCAGATTGATAACGGAAATATTTTCTTGTTTGGCGAATCATTTGTTGATTAGGAACCGCAGCCGCAGCAGTAAAATTAACAGAACCATTGTAAGCTCTTGTTTCGACATAGCCAGATGGTCTTGAATAAACAGTAGTTAATGCACCCCCTGTTGTTACTGTGCCTGTTAGTGAAGTTGTAATTTGAACCTGGTTGGCAGAAGGTACGCTTGTTACAATCCAAGCGCCATTTAAACCCGCCACTCCTGTAGTTCCAACAATATAAATAAACGAACCCGCTGATAAACCGTGCGCATAAGTTGTATTAATGAACATACTGCCCGCTGCCAAAATAATTGCAGTAGTGCTTGATGCGGCAACCGCAATACCAGCATTAGTATAAAAATATCCTTGATAGCCATAGGTGGCTGATGGATTAAATAAAGCGCCACTAGCCGTGTTGTTGGCTGTGCTTGCAATAATTGTGGTGGCGTTCGATGCTGATGTGTACCACCACCCGTTTGCGTTTGCATCTAAAGTTTCTTCTAAAAAAATTGGTTGATTTGCACCAATGTTTGATGTTGATGCAATCTGAATTGTTGTATTGCCATACCCAGTAATACTTGTGATGTTGATGGGATTGTTTGTAAAATAATAAGCTGACTGACGATTATTCTCTAAAGCCAATTGTTCCCATTTAACGGATTGCTGACCATATTCAAAGTCGGTGTCAATTAAAGATTGTGGTGTTGATACACGGCTTTTTGATACTGGATCGGTTTGCACCGCTTGAGGCACAATAATCACTGAATCTGGCATAAACTACTCCTAATCGGTTGGGTTTGTTTCAATATTATTTCTTACCTTTTGATTTATTGCAAGATAACTAAACATACTAAAAAAAAATGACACTGCCAATCTTTCCCAGCTAGGATCATACATTGTCCAGCAGCAAAGAAAAAATGACAATAACAATATAAAAATTATTAACAATCTTTCTGTAATAATATTTAATGCTAATCTAACTAATGCAATTCCATCTAAATTCATATAATCCCCTTTTTAAAACTATATATTACTACTTATTCATCTTCATCACCATTTAATCCACTACCCCATTCGTCATCCGAAATCTTCTGTTTTAACTTTTCAATGTTGATAGCACGATCAATTACTTTACATTTATCAGTAAGAGAAGCCTTTTCATCTCCCATTACTTCTTTAAGTAATTGACTAACTGCTTCTTCTAAATCTTGGTTTACACCTTTATTTTTCTTAGCCATTTAATCCCCTAACGTTCTTGGCGGAACAATTGCAACATAACCAACAATAGCGTTTCTCACTAACTTTTGTGCCATTGTTGCTTTTTCTTTCATACTGATTGGTGCAACAAACACATCTTGTAATTTATTTTGAATCTCTTGCACTTGTTTTGGTGACATTAATTTATAAGTAATTAAGTTATCACCTATGTATTTCATGTCTTGTATCGCACCTTTTAAGGATGTTGTTGCTCGATCAGCAATAATTTGCGATACGGCTTGAGCAAACTTTTCTTTACCACCAGACGATGACAACACAATATTTGCAGTCGCTTCCCATTCCGCTGCGTTTGATCCAGTAATAATGCTTCGAACACGCTCTGCATCCGTTTGGTTACCCAAGATTAATTTAGCGTTATCTTCTGCTTTTTGACGCACGGCTTGTGCCTCTTTAGTCAATCCTGTTGCAGATTTTTCAGCTTGACCAAGAATGTCTTTGCCTTTTTGTTCTGCCTCGCTTGTCAATCTATTACGTTGGGCAGCAACATCACCCGCAATTTTATCAATTTGAGATTCTGCTTGTCTTGCGGTTCTTTCAGACAATCGTTCACCAGCACCTATTGTTCTTTCTGCTTTGGTTTCTAATGGTTTTTCAACACGCAAGGCTTCACGTTCTGCTTTTTGTTTAATCTGTTCTGCAGCCGATAAACCAGCTTCTTCTGCACGTTTAGCTTCTACTGTTAATTTAGGTATTCCACTTAATTTATTACCTAATGCGTTTTCTAGGGATTTACCCTTAGTACCTAATTTTTCACCTTTAGCAGCCGCCTGTTCTGCAGTGCGTAAATCTTTTTCTAAATTTGGAAACTGACCAATCCAATCTCGAACGTTAGGTTTATTTAAAAATGACTTAATGCCAGCCGCAGTCGGATTTCTTAACTCGTCAGCAACATAACCTCTAGCAATCTTTTCAGCTTGTTCTTTACCTAATACACCAATCAATTGTTGTACCGTGCCTTTTGAACTAAACGCAGCAGAACCTAAAGTAGAGGCATCCCTTACATATTGACCAACATCATAACCTTCTGGCTTATCCGTTACTGCACGACCAAACCGAGTTTTTAATTCATTAATTGGCTTTGAAGCATCCCTGTACGCATCTTTGTATTTTAAAAAGCCTGGACTAAATTCTTCCATGATAGATTCAATTTTTTCAGCAATCTTACCCGCTTGTTGTTGACTAATTGCGTCATACCCTTCCGCTGGCAAACCGCTGGCACGGTCACGCAAATAACGTCTAACGATGTCTAATCCGTTAAAACTAATCGGTTGTCCAACAACTGTACCATCTTCTAAAACCGTTCTAGGATCAAGATAACCTTTAGCTCTTAATAACGCATTTTTAATTTCACTAACGGGTATGTCAGTTAATCCTTGTGGGTTGGTAATCATCCCGTCAATGTCTTTTAATGTCTGTTGAAATGCTGCAGTTTTTTCTACACGAGCTCCCTGTTGTTCTTTTGCTAATGCAGCATCAAACACGGGTTTTTTAATTGTTTCAATAACCCTATCCCGTTGCTCTTTAAACCCCTTTAGAACATTATTAAAACCTTCACGAATAGTATTACCCCTATCTGTTGGTAGGATTGCTTGTCCAACTTTTGCAATTGCTTGTTGTGCCTCAGCAGAGGATGATTTTGTAATATTAATTACTTTATCTCGATATTGCCTTAAACGTTTTTCTTGTTCTATTGCTTGTTTATTTAATGCGTCAGCTTGTTTTTGACCTTGTGAAATTGCCTCTTTAGCATCTATTTCAGATAATTGACGCAACGTATCAGACTTTGATTTTGCTTCTTCTCGAATTTTGGCAGCCCTAGAATTAGCTTCTTGAATAATTTTGTCACCTTCATTTTTAGCAGTAGCACGGATTTTGTCTGCTTCCGTATTTAATTGGCTTTGCAATTTACTAATGCGTTTCTCTAATTCTGGAGTCAACGCTTTTGCTTTACCTTGAGCTTCTTGCAAAATACCTTGAGCTTGTTGTTCTAATTGATCAGCTTGTGCAGATGCAGTTTGCTTTGTTTTTTTTGTGCTTGATTTCAACATTTGATACACTTCTTTTTGTGCATCTAAACTAGACTTGCCGCCACGAATATCTTGAATCTGTTTTTCAATAAATGCACGTTGCTCGGCAGTCATTGAGCCAGGATTACGTTGTTCATTCTCTAGCATTTGACCAATAGTTTTAGCTGAGCGCATACCAGGCACTCCCATTGCGCCTAACAAAGACATTGCACCAGAACCTACGGTGCTACCTACCATTCTTTTTAACGCACCGCCCGCAGCTTCAACGGGAACAGGACCTAATGTGCCACCAAGAAACCGAGCTACTTCTGCATTAACACCAGGACCATATTTAGATTCTACGGCTTGACCAGCGGTTTCACCCGTTAATCCACTAATGCCACCCGCAACAGTTGAAGCTAATCTTGCACCTTTTAGTGCTTGACCAGCAGTTGCAACAAAAGGGGCTGCGGGTGCCATTGGACTCATAGCCATCAATGGAGCAACGCCATAGGTTAATAATTCGGGTGCAACTGCGCCAAACGCTGCGCCAGTTAATCCTTCTTTACCAACTGCTAAAGCTCGATCATATAAACTTGGCTCTTTGTCTGCTTTTGGTTCTGACGGTAAATCAGATAATTTTAGTTTTTGAGGCGCTTCTGTTGAAGTTGGTTTTGTGTCTTGAGGTAATTCTGATAATTTCATTTAACCTCCACAACATCTGGATCATCTGCACTGCCACCAATAACACGGTATCTTTTTCCGCCTCTATCAATAATTTGATTTAATTGATACGTTTGTCCGCCACCACCAACATCATCGGGAATAACGGGAACAGTGCCAGATTGTTTAAAAATTGCATCAAACTGCGGATTTAATTCTTTTAAGCCAGGATAATAAACTTCCGTCATCTTGTTTTCGTTTTGTATATAATTTTTAGCTTCGTTCAACTTTTGTTTTAATGCGTCAACAGTTAATCCTCGCCATTGGTAAATAGGACCTAATATTTCCTGTTCTTTAGCAGTCAACGATTTACCGCCTGTTTCAAATTCAATAGAAGTAAGTCTTGCTAATTTACTTGATAATTCTGGATAACCTTCTTGTAAATTTGCTAATACATCTGGAGTAAATTTTGTGCCAGGATTAATTAATTTTGCATATTCTGGATCTTTTAATAAATTTTCAATTTCTTCAACAGTTTTAATAGTTTGATAACGATTAGCATAAATCTTTTTGGTTTCTTTATCTTTAGGCAACGCACCTTTGACACCCTCACCAGACGCTTTCAATGCTGCAATATCTTTTTGAGCCTGTATACGATCACGTTGCATTTGCAGATTTTTTTCAAATTGAGCAGATTGATTTTTAATTTTTGTTACTTCCATGTCTAGTTTTTCACCAGAATCAAGCGCTTTTTGTATAGCTTGAAAATTTTTGTTTTTTGCATAAGCTCCAATTATTGATTGATCTCCAGCAATAGCAGAAAGATACGCTTCTTCTTTTAAGGCGGCATCCCTATCAGTAATGTTTAATTTATTTCGCCTATTTAAACTATTTTGTAAATCTGTTCGAATATCTTGAATACGTTTATATTCTTTATCAAACTCTTTTAATTCACGTTCATACAAATCTTTTCTGCCAATCTGCCAACCTTTGAGCATACCCGTCATAGCACCCAAAGCATTTTGCGATGCTAATTTACCACTATTGCCAACCAACAATCCAAACGTAGCCACCATGCTAAACAACTGCCCTAATGATTCAGCATTTTCTTTAGTAGGATGAAATTCTTTTCGTGGATATTCTAATTCTTTGCTTTCTATTTGTTCAACATCTTCACGACTTTTTTGTGCATAATCTTTTAAAACTTTTGATTCTGCTCCTAGCAAATTTGTCTTTTGTTCTAATTCTGCTTTTTTTAAATCTGCTTCTGATTGAGAAACTTTTGTTCCAACATCAATATTTCGAGAAAGGGATTCTTGTGCCTCTTTATTTTTAAATTTTGGCATAGAGTTTAAATCTATACCCAAAGAACTAGATAAAGTCGATGGTTCTTTTTTTTCAACAACTTGTTTTTCGTCAGGCATTAGTTTTTTCTCCTTTAGTACCACCAATCACACTACCACTTGCAATTGCAGCCAACTGTGCGTAGAAATTTTGCGTAGTAGTTTGCAAATTCTGATCTAATGTCAAACCTTGTTTAAT
>Ga0208740_1000411_pt1 | contig 12839 bp, 13 predicted proteins | sample CryBogCBE08Jun09_FD_184567 | JGI IMG/M metagenome (GOLD analysis project Ga0208740, IMG submission 184567) | Freshwater microbial communities from Crystal Bog, Wisconsin, USA - CBE08Jun09 (SPAdes) (version 2) | ecosystem: Environmental > Aquatic > Freshwater > Lake | place: Crystal Bog...
AGCTCGGGCTATTGGAGCCGATGCGATTCTTCTCATTGCTGCAGCTCTGGATATCAACCAGATGAAAGAACTTGAACTGTGCGCTATCGAACTCAACTTAGACGTACTGGTTGAAGTGCATAACGCTGAAGAACTCGAATGCGCACTTGAATTAAAGACACCTTTGCTAGGAATTAATAATCGCAATCTCAAAACATTTGAGGTGAGTTTACAAACCACCCTCTCCTTGCTACCTCTCATACCCGCAGAGAAGATAGTAATTACTGAGTCTGGCATTTTAAATATTGAGAATGTCGAGTTCATGCAAGATCATGATGTTCATGGTTTTTTAGTAGGCGAGGCTTTCATGCGAGCGGCAGATCCTGGCTTGGCTCTCAATGCACTTTTCAAGTGCAAGGACTGAAAAACATTTGTCTTATATGAAGCGTATAATTAGCCCAAGAGCTAATACTCTATTAACCTAAGTATTCATTTACTAGTCCAACACACAATGCCAAACCCAAACACGCCCGCCTATTTGCGATTTTTAAATCTTATTGATGCTATCGATAGGATCGCTCCAGGTAAAAAATTGGATTGCACTGAAGAAAGTCTACTCAATACTGTCGTACTGAGCTTTCATGCAAAAAAACCGGTGCTCGTCGGTGACTTAATTTCTTTATCTGCATTGGGCTCACAAGCCACTCTTCACGGTCGCCTGAAAACCTTGAGCGCCATGGGCTATATCAAGATGGCAGCCAATGAAGATGGGCGTAAAAAAGAGGTTATTCCTACCAAGCTTGCTCTTAAACGCTATGAAGAACTCTCGAAATGTCTTGAAAAGGCTGTCAAATCTGCTGGCTGATAAGTTCAGGACAAATAAAAAGCCCGCTGATTAGCGGGCTTTTTTGTTACAGGGGGTGTTCTAAACATTGAATAAGAAATTCAATACATCTCCATCTTTCACCACATACTCTTTTCCTTCAGCACGCATCTTCCCAGCCTCTTTAGCACCCGACTCACCCTTATATTGAATAAAGTCAGTATAAGCAATGGTCTGGGCACGAATGAAGCCGCGCTCAAAGTCCGTATGAATCACTCCAGCAGCTTGTGGGGCAGTATCTCCTTGATGAATGGTCCAGGCCCTCACTTCTTTTACGCCAGCGGTGAAATAGGTATGTAAACCAAGCAGCGCATATCCAGCGCGAATCACTCGATCTAAGCCGGGTTCTTCCATTCCCAGATCTGCCAAGAAAGCAGTTTTATCAGCATCATCTAAATCGGCAATTTCTGCCTCAATCGCTGCGCAGACTGCCACTACAGGCGCGCCCTCTTTTGCCGCATGCTGCTGAACGGCATCTAGATGGGGATTATTTGTAAAACCATCTTCTTTTACATTTGCCACATACATAGCGGGCTTAGCGGTGATTAAGCATAGCGGCTTAATCAGTAATTTCTCTTCATCAGTTAGCTTTAAGCTTCGAACTGGCAGAGCAGAATCCAAATGAGCCTGGACTTTAGTCAACACAGCCACCAGTGCAGCAGCCTCTTTGTCATTTCCTGACTTTGCGGCTTTAGTAGACCGATTTAGAGTTTTTTCAACTGTTGCTAAATCTGACAGAGCCAGCTCGGTATCAATCACCCCGATGTCTGCAATGGGATCGATCTTGCCTGCCACGTGAATCACATTGGGATCCTCGAAACAACGCACTACATGAGTAATGGCATCGGTTTCCCGAATATTGGCCAAGAATTGATTTCCTAGACCTTCGCCCTTGGAGGCGCCTGCGACCAAACCAGCAATATCCACAAATTCCACTGCGGCAGGGAGGATCCTTTCAGGAGAAACGATCTCAGCTAAGGCAGCGAGGCGCGGATCGGGTACCTCAACCACACCCACATTAGGCTCGATGGTGCAAAAGGGATAGTTCTCAGCCGCAATACCAGCTTTGGTAAGCGCATTAAACAGGGTAGATTTGCCGACGTTAGGCAGGCCGACGATGCCACATTTCAAAGACATGTTTGTATTGTAAAGGGGCTGGTTTCGATATCATCGAGTTATGTCAGAAGTTCATCAAAATCAGGCTTTCGCCAACACAGCTAAACCCCAAGACGCCAGATCAATTGATGTTGCCGTGATCGGAGGCGGGATTGTAGGTAAGGCAGTGGCGCTCGGGCTTGCCCAGCTTGGCCTACACACCCTAGAAATTGCTCCGGGACTAGATCAGGGTATTAGTGCCCCCATAGGCAGTAAATGGGGGCAGCGAATTTATGCTTTTTCTCCAGGAACCGTCGCTCTACTTAAGCGCCTGCAAGTCTGGGATGCCGTAGACCATGCACGCCTTCAAGTTGTGAAAGATATGCGTATCTATGGCGATCGTGGCGAGCCGACAGATCAACTCCATTTATCTGCCTTCGAGGCGGGCGTTTCTGAGTTGGCATGGATTGGTGAATCTGACTTGATCGAACATACGCTCGATACGGCTACTCGCTTTCAAAACAAACTAGAGCGCTTGAGTACTAGTATTAAAGCAATCAATATTGATCACAGTGGTGCTCATCTCGAACTTGAAAATGGCAAACCGATTATTGCCAAGCTTGTGATTGCAGCAGATGGCGCTAATTCTTTTATCCGCTCGGCGATTGGTATTGAAATTGAAGAAGAGAGCTACGAGCAAACTGCAGTAGTGGTTAACTGGCAATGCACCCAATCCCATTTACAAACTGCATATCAATGGTTTCTTCCGGGAGGCGACATCATTGCTATGCTGCCATTACCGAATCAACAAGTTTCAATGGTCTGGTCCACTTCAAATGCTCATGCAGAGTATCTTCTAAAGCTGAGCCAATCTGAATGGAGCAAACAGTTTGGAGAAATAGCTGATGGGGCTATTCTTCAAGAACTAGGTGAGCTAATACTTCACTCCGAACCAGCGAGCTTCCCTTTACGAAAAATGCGTGCTGAGCGCTTTATTGGACCAACATCAGATCCCAAAGTAGTTCTTCTCGGAGATGCTGCACACGTCATACATCCTCTGGCCGGTCAAGGACTCAACCTAGGACTACGCGATGTTGCTACGCTCCTCAATGTTTTAGAGAAACGCGCGAGCTTTCGCTCCATCAATGATTTAGCTTTACTGCGCCGTTATGAGCGAGAACGTCAAGGCGATACCAGGGCATTACTCTGGGTTACTGATAAATTAAAAAAATTATTTTCTGGTTCCAGTAATGCAGAACGTTTTGTTCGTAACTTTGGCCTGGGACTGGTGAATAAAAGTCATTTTTTAAAGCAGCGCCTCATTCAGCAGGCTCTTGGGGATAGTAATCTTGAATAAATTATTGAATTTTTTACTATGCATTACATTGAGCTTAGGCTTTGTGGGTCTTGCATCAGCCCAGTCTGAACAGAAAATCAAGGCTGAGCTCCAAAGTAAATTGGGGGCAAATACCAAAATTAAATCTGTCACCGCTTCTCCAATTGCTGGAATCTACGAGGTACAGGTCGGTAACGATGTGTTCTATACCGATGCCAATGGTAAATATCTTCTCCAAGGGGAGATTATTGAAGTTGCCACCGGTAAAAATATTACTGAGCAACGCCAAAATGATCTGAATCGAATTAAATGGGCTGACTTACCAAGCGCTAATGCAATCAAGATAGTTCATGGTAACGGTAGTCGCCAACTGGCTATCTTTGCAGATCCTAATTGTGGATATTGCAAACGCTTAGAAAAATCCTTGCAGCAACTCGATAATGTCACAATCTATAACTACCTCATTCCGATTTTGTCTGCGGATTCCGTACAAAAATCTAAGCAAATTTGGTGCGCTAGCGATCCAGCAAAAACCTATACCGATTGGATGATTAATGGTGCACCCATCACCAGTAAAAGTGATTGCAACACTATGCCGATTGATAAAAATTTAAGCCTAGCAAAAACCTTGGGTATTACTGGCACGCCCACCATCTTCTTTGTTGATGGGACTCGCTTTCCGGGTGCTGCGCAGTTGACCGATATCGAGAAAAAACTCAGCAGCCTAAAATAATTCGCAATAAATATGAATTCCGTCATTTCTCAAGATTATCCCGCAATCGAATATACGATCTGGCCAGCTGATCTTCATGGTCATCGATTTCAAGTCAAACTCCGGATTGAGAATCCCGACCCTGCAGGACAAGTCTTGCAAATGCCCAACTGGATTCCAGGCAGCTATTTGATACGGGACTTTAGCAAGCATATTGAGACTATTTCAGCCCACCCTTCAAAGCGGCCCGGAGAAAATCTTGAGCTTGAGCGCATCAATAACGATGAATGGCGCCTGCCTCGTGTTGATGGTCCAGTAGAAATATTGGCGACGATATATGCCTTTGACCCCTCCGTACGAGCCGCTTATCTAGATACTGAGCGGGCATTTATGAATGCGACGAGTTTATGTCTCAGTGTGCTGGGCCAAGAAGGAACCCCCTGCGCTTTAGTGCTCGTTCCACCAAAGGCTGCAGACGCAGAGTTTTGGTCTGTTCAAACCACCCTTCGGTCCGCCAAAATCGATTCAAAAGGCTTTGGTTTTTATCTTGCTGAAAATTATGCAGACTTGATTGATCATCCAATTGCAATGGGTCAGTTTCAGTTAGCCGAGTGGAAGTCTCAGGGTATAGCCCATAGCATGGCCATTCAGGGGTGCATTCACCCAATTCAGATAAAACGTTTGGCAGAAGATCTGGAAGCAATTTGCTCTTCAACCATTGCACTCTTTGAACCCAAGAGTAAACGCGCTCCATTTAATCGTTATTTATTTTTAGTCAACGCTGTAGTGCATGGCTATGGCGGTCTAGAGCATCGCAACAGTACCGCTCTGATTTGCCGTAGAGATCAGCTCCCACAAGCAGAAGTAACTTTAGATGAAAAAGCTTATCAAGAATTTTTAGGGCTCTGCAGTCATGAATATTTTCATGCTTGGTTAGTGAAGCGTATTCAACCCAAAGCTTTTCAGCCCTATCGTTTAGATCGCAGAAACCATACTCGATTACTTTGGTTATTTGAAGGCTTTACTAGCTACTACGACGATCTGCAACTGTTTCGCAGTAAACGCATTGACTTAAAAACCTATCTCGGTATTGTTACTGATAACTGGAACGCCATCTTACGTAATCCAGGAAGACATAAACAAAGTCTCGCTGACAGCTCTTTTGATGCATGGACTAAGTATTACCAGGCTGATGAAAATACTCCCAATAGCGTAGTCAGTTATTACGGTAAGGGCGCCCTCTTAGCATTGGGACTCGATCTACAAATTCGGAGTTTCACAAAAGGGCGAAAGTCACTTGATGATTTGATGCGTTTGATTTGGCAAGAGCATGGCTTAACTATGCATGGTATTGAAGAAAATGGCCTCGATAGACTCATCTCTCAATTATTGGGTAGCGGCTTTCAGAAAATCTGGTCTCAATTTAAAACCGAATATATCTTTGGTACTTCAGATCTACCTTTAGAAAAATGGTTCAACCCACGCTCAATCAAAGTGAGCTCTAAATCACTAGCTAAGCTTGAGATGGTGAAACTGGCTTTCGGCATTCGATACACAGAAGATAAGGGCTGGCTGAAATTAACGCATGTGCTTGATGGTGGTGTAGCTCAGGCAGCTGGCTTAGCACCCGGTGACTTGATCGCCAGTATTAATGGTCAGCGTGTGACCGGCTCTCGTTGGGATAAAGTCTTGATGAGTCTGCCGATGAATCAAGATTGCATAGTCTGTTTTTATCGACAAGATCTTGAGCATGAGCGTATGGTTAATCTCAATACTCATCAGACTCCAAAGCAATATCAGCTTTCAGTTGTCTAATTCCTGCTAGATGCCGATTTCACAAGAAGATATTCCCAAGGATTGGCAATTACTGCTTGGTGATTATTTTGCTTCATCAGCATGGCTTGATTTACAAGCTAACCTTCGGTCTGAATTACAAACTCATCCAGAATTAGTTCGGCCAGAAGCCAAGAATTTTTTCAATGCTCTGCGCTTGACACCGGTTGATCAAGTGAAGGTCATTATTCTGGGACAGGATCCCTATCACTCCCCGGGCCTCGCACAAGGTTTAGCTTTTTCTATTCCATCCAATATTCCTATCAACTCTAGAGAGTTTCCAAGCTCACTTCGAAATATTCGCAAAGCACTTGCTCTTGAAAATTTTGGAAATTTACCTCATGGTGACTTACATCATTGGGCCTCTCAAGGCGTTCTCTTGCTAAATACAGCCCTCAGTGTGAAATTAGGTGAAGCTGGCAGTCATGCCAATATAGGGTGGGGCTCATTGGTCAATCAACTCATTAGTGCTTTGACTATGCAAAAGCCCCACTTAGTTTGGATGCTTTGGGGTGGCCACGCCCAATCGAAACTCAGCCTAATCGAGCAAGGTCGAGATCAATTGATCTTGTGCTCCTCCCACCCCTCAGGGCTTGGGGTCTTCAAAACGGATCGTCCCTTTTTAAAACCGGGTGGTCAAGAGAGTTGTGGGCATTTCACAAAGGCCAATCAGTGGCTTGCAGATCATCATCAATCTCCAATTACTTGGGTAGAGCCATTGCCTGCCTAAGAAGTCCTAAAAACCGATTTATTTGAATAATGCAGCCCATATTGCGCCAGCAATACAAGCGGCCAGAATGGCACTAAACCACTCAAGCATCTGGCCAGATTGAAAAAACTGTCCAATTTGACCGATATAGGAACTTCCGAGGGCAGCTAGAAAGCCCAGCAAAACTGCACCTAAGAGGCGATAAATATGGGTTGAACGCGCAGATGGTTGGGGATAGAAAATCCAACTAGCCAGGCTAGATCCACCCCCAATCACTAGAAAAGCTAAAAACCCCATTGCAACCCCCATTATTAGCGTCTTCAAATCTATAATTACCATTATGAAGTTGTTGACACTCGGCATCAATCATCACACAGCGCCGGTCGCCATTCGGGAAAAAGTCGCCTTTGACCCTGAATTTCTTCAAGAAGCGTTGCATAACCTTCGCCAACATCTCGTTGGTGCGAATCAGGCTGGGCTGCCCGAAGCTACTATTCTGTCAACCTGCAATCGCACTGAAGTCTATTGTGCTGCCAATGATTCTGACGCTGCCAATCTTTTGCATGAAGCAACTTTTGATTGGTTAGCCAAAACCCAGCGCCTCGCTCCCAGCAGCTTACAACCCCATATTTATTCTTTGCCCCAATCCGAAGCAGTAAGACATGCTTTTAGAGTGGCCTGCGGACTTGACTCCATGGTGATTGGGGAAACCCAAATCTTGGGGCAAATGAAAGATGCCGTTCGCACGGCAAGTGATGCTGGAGTATTAGGTACTTACCTAAATCAACTCTTTCAGAAAACCTTCTCTGTTGCTAAAGAAGTCCGTGGCTCAACTGAAATTGGTGCACATTCGATTTCGATGGCTGCTGCTGCAGTGCGTTTGTCAGAGCGCATCTTTGAAACCATACAAGATCAGCGCGTGCTTTTTATTGGCGCTGGTGAAATGATTAATTTATGTGCCACTCACTTTGTTGGACATAAACCTAAGAGTGTTGCAATTGCTAATCGCACCATTGAACGCGGTCAAGAGTTAGTAGACTCGATTGCCAATCAAAGTATCGAAGCAGAATCTTTCAAACTTTCTGAGCTACCCCAACGCCTTCATGAATTTGACATCATCGTCTCGAGTACTGCTTCCTCCTTGCCAATTATTGGTTTAGGCTTAGTCGAAAGTGCTCTTAAGCATCGACGCCATAAGCCGATAGTCATGATTGACTTAGCAGTGCCACGCGATTTTGAGCCTGAGATTGCCCGCCTTAATGATGTGTATTTATATACCGTTGATGATCTAGGAATGATGATTCAAACTGGCGCCTCTTTGCGTCAAGCAGCAGTGAGCCAAGCAGAAGCCATCATCGAAGACCGTGTGGGCAATTTTATGCATTGGATGCAAGGTCGCAATGCTGTCCCAATCATTCAGGATATCCAACAACAAGGCGAACAACTGCGTCAACTAGAACTAGAGCGCGCCATGAAGCGCCTGATGCGTGGCGATGATCCTCAGGAAGTCTTGCAAGCAATGGCACAAGGCTTGACCAATAAATTTTTACATGGCTCATTAAATGCCTTGCAGCACTCTAATGGGGCTGAACGTGATGCCCTCATTAAACTCCTCCCAAAATTATTTGCCTTACAGACTAAGCCAGAAGAACAATAAATGAAGCCCAGCATGCGGGCTAAGCTAGACCACCTCGATACACGCTTAGCTGAACTCAACTCCCTCTTAACTACCGAAGAGTCGACCAAGGATATGGACGTCTATCGCAAACTCACCCGTGAGCATGCTGATATTGCAACGGTTGTTGAACAGTTTGGTTTTTATAAGCAGGCTGAGGCTGATGCGCAGGCCGCAGAGGAGATGCGTAAAGATCCTGAGATGAAAGACTTTGCAGACGAAGAGCAAAAAAGAGCTGCTGAGACGATGGCAGAATTAGAAGCAATATTGCACAAACTTCTTCTACCTAAAGACGAAAATGATGAACGTAATGTCTTCTTAGAAATTAGAGCAGGCACTGGGGGTGACGAGAGCGCACTCTTTGCAGGTGATCTACTCAGAATGTATACCCGCTTTGCTGAGAGACAGGGCTGGAAAGTGGAGGTCGTCAGTTCAGCCGAATCTGATCTAGGCGGCTATAAAGAGGTAGTCTTGCGCTTGGTGGGTCAATCGGTCTACTCAAGACTGAAGTTTGAATCAGGCGGCCATCGCGTTCAGCGCGTACCTCAAACTGAAACTCAAGGACGGATTCATACTTCAGCTTGTACCGTAGCTGTCATGCCCGAAGCGGATGAATTAGAAGCGGTCAAAATTAATCCTGCTGAACTGCGTATTGACACATTCAGAGCATCTGGTGCAGGTGGTCAGCACATCAACAAAACCGATTCAGCAGTGCGTATTACCCACCTTCCAACTGGCACAGTAGTTGAATGTCAGGATGATCGCAGTCAACATCGCAATAAAGAACAGGCCATGAAAGTCTTGGTATCTCGGATCATGGATGCACGGCAACGTGAGAAGCATCAGCTTGAAGCACAGACTCGAAAGTCGCTGATTGGCTCTGGCGATCGCAGTGATCGGATTCGGACCTATAACTTCCCACAAGGCCGTATTACCGACCACCGCATCAATCTCACACTCTATAAGATTGATGCCATGATGGATGGTGATCTAGATGATCTCTGCAATGCTCTGGCATCTGAACACCAAGCTGAGCTCTTAGCAGCCTTAGGCGATAACTAATTTCTGATGAGCGCAGAGCACTCAATTCGCGCTTTACTGAGCGCGAGCCCACTAGCTCCCAATGAAGCTCGTATTCTGCTGTCCCATGTGATTGATAAGCACTACCAACTCTCTCGTAGCGCCCTACTCTCTCAGGATGATTTAGTACTCAACCCAATTGCCTTGAGCGATTGGAAAACCTTAGAGTCCAAAAGACTCGCAGGAGAGCCGATTGCTTATCTAATCGGTAAAAAAGGGTTTCATGCAATTGAGCTGACAGTTGCGCCAGGAGTTTTGATCCCAAGACCAGAAACTGAACTCTTGGTTGACATCGCTTTAGATGCAATCAAAACTGTTGCAGAGCCTATACATGTTCTCGACCTGGGAACTGGATCCGGCGCCATTGCATTGGCAATTGCCCACTCAGCCAATAATGTGGCACTAACTGCGACTGACCAATCTTTACAAGCCCTGAAGATCGCTCAGCAAAATGCCCTCAACCTTAAATTAGATTCAAGAATCAGCTTCAAGCAAGGATCTTGGTATCAAGCTCTTGAAGAAAATGATCTGTTTGATGTCATTGTCAGCAATCCTCCGTATATCGCCAAAGGGGATGTTCATCTGGGTCAAGGAGATTTACGCTTTGAGCCCCAATCCGCCTTGACCGATAACTTAGATGGTTTGAGCTGCTTAAAAGTGATTATCTTTGGTGCTAATGCCCATCTCCAGCCAGAGGGTCTCATTGCAGTGGAACACGGCTTTGATCAGGGCAAAGCGGTAATGGGAATGATGGCCGAGGCAGGATTGAGGGATATCCAAAATCATGCCGATTTGGCAGGCCACCCCAGAGTCAGCACCGCCAGAAAATGAAGCTTTTGCTTAATCAGCTTTACCGCAGATTTCTGATAAAGCTTTAAAATCATTCCATCCTTATTGATTCAAGAAAGACCATCATGGACACCCAAGCAAAAATCAAAGAAATTGTTACCTCGCACCCAGTCGTCCTTTTTATGAAAGGTACTGCCCAATTTCCTCAGTGCGGCTTCTCCGGAAATGCCATCAATATTTTGAAGGCGGCCGGGGTTGAGAACCTCCATACCGTAAACGTATTTGATGATGAAAATATTCGTCAAGGTATTAAGCAATACGCTAATTGGCCAACGATTCCCCAGCTCTATATCAATGGTGAATTTATTGGCGGCTCTGACATCCTCACAGAAATGTTCCAAAGCGGCGAACTTCAGAAGCTTGTTAAAGCCTAATTGAATTTGAGTCTAGATACCCTTCTCTTATTAGGCCTAGCCTTTGGAATTTGTGTAGGCCTTTTGGTCTACATATTTAGTCTGCGCTCTGCCCTTCAACAATTTACTGGTATCCAGCAAGAACGCGATCAGGCCATTCAAAAAGCGATTCGGCTCGAGGCTGAGCTCGATTCGGAGCGTAAACAAGGCCAAGGCCGAATTGAATCTCTCAATGAAGCTAAAGAGGCTCTGACTAGTCAGTTCAAAAATTTAGCCAATGAGATTCTGGAGGATAAATCCAAGCGATTTACCGAGCAGAATGCAGCTAGCTTAGATGCGCTCCTTAAGCCACTACAAACTAAGCTTACTGAATTCAAAGAGCAGGTCAATACTTCTTATGGCAATGAAGCACGTGAGCGCTTTGCCTTAAAGAGTGAAATTGAGCGTCTTGCTAATCTGAATCTCAAAATGTCAGATGAGACTCGCTCCTTAACTCAAGCACTCAAGGGTGACTCAAAGGTTCAAGGTAACTGGGGTGAACTCGTTCTTGAGTCGATCTTAGAATCTTCTGGTCTTCGTAAAGGCGAAGAGTATTTGGTTCAAGATAGCCATACTCTCACGGATGGTTCACGTCTCCAGCCTGACGTTGTTGTGAAATTGCCTGAAGGCCGGAGCTTAGTTGTAGATAGCAAGGTCTCGATTACTGCTTATGCTCGCCATGCTGAAAGTACTGATCCAGTCATTGCTGAACAAGAACTCGCAGCCCATATTCAGTCCTTACGTCAACATATCCAAGGGCTGTCGGCAAAGAACTATAGCTCCCTTTACGGGATTGGCTCGGTTGACTTTGTGTTGATGTTTGTTCCGGTAGAGCCTGCATTCTTGTTAGCGCTCAAGACTGCGCCCAATCTCTATCAAGAAGCGCTTGCTAAGAACATCGTTTTGGTTTGCCCAAGCACGCTGATGGCTACACTACGAACCGTTGCTCACTTGTGGAGACAAGATCATCAGAATCGCAATGCACTGGAGATCGCCAAGCAATGTGGAAACCTCTATGATAAATTTGTTAACTTTGTAGATGATCTAGAGAAACTGGGTCAACGCCTAGACCAGGCTCAAACGAGTTATCACGATGCCTTCAATAAACTGAAGGCTGGTAAGGGTAACTTGATTCGTTCTGCTGAGAGAGTTCGGGAGCTGGGTGTAAAGCCTAGCAAGAATTTACCGCAGTCTCTGACGGACAGCGGTAACAGCGATCCTGATTAAGTCCATCTAGTATGAAAAAAATTTCGGCAGTTATCATTGATACCTACCCCAATAAGCAGTTTGCTTCATTGGCTATCAAAATGACACAGCGACTCTCTGTGGTTGATAAGATTTTTACTTTTAGTGATGTGCCGTTTTCGGACATTGCTGGCGTTGAGTTTATTAAGATACCCCGCATAAGCTCTAATAATGAATATGGCAAAATAATCTTTGAACGCCTTCCCGAGATCATCAATAGCGGCCATGTACTCATTTTTCAATGGGACGGATTTCCATTAAATCCAAATAGATGGAAAGATGCATTCTTAGATTATGACTATATTGGTGCGCCCTCTGGAATGTGGGTTGGCAACGGTGGCTTCAGCATTAGATCCCATAAACTAGTGCAATGCCTCAAGGATCTTAGCATTACTGTTGATCTATCAAACCCTTTTGATCAACCTGAAGATCAAATTATTTGCACACATAAAAGAGCTTTATTGGAGTCGCATGGAATTAAGTTTGCTCCAATAAGTACGGCTTCAGAGTTTTCATTTGAATCAGGGCGATTGAGAAAGGATATCTTGGGATTTCATGCGGCTTTCAATTTTCCACATTTCTTTACAGAGGCAGATTTAATTAAAAATGCTGACAATATTATTTCTAGAATTTCCCAACCTCAATCTATGCTACCTTACTTAAATCTCTGTGCAGAGCTAAAAATGTTTGAACTATTAAAGGTTATGCTTAGTAATTTTCCTGAAAAACCTAATTTACTAAAAGCTTTTCAATATTTAGTTGCCACAAACCCAAACAGTCCACTATTACAAGTTTTTATAAATTTTCAATAAAACCAATAAAAAACCCGCTGTATCTCTACAGCGGGCTTCCTTAAAACTAAATACCGTTAAAACTTTAGCAATTAAGCAGCTTTGCGTGCACGTGTTGCAGGAGCAGCTTTTTTCACTTGAGTGATCTGACCTTGAACAGCGTCAATTGCTTGCTCAGCAGTTTTTTCTGCAGTTGCAAAAGCCTCTTTGCTTGCAGAGCGGAACTGCTCAAAACCTTGCAATGCGCTACCGTATACAGT
>Ga0208740_1000434_pt1 | contig 12231 bp, 10 predicted proteins | sample CryBogCBE08Jun09_FD_184567 | JGI IMG/M metagenome (GOLD analysis project Ga0208740, IMG submission 184567) | Freshwater microbial communities from Crystal Bog, Wisconsin, USA - CBE08Jun09 (SPAdes) (version 2) | ecosystem: Environmental > Aquatic > Freshwater > Lake | place: Crystal Bog...
GTATTTCCATTTACGGTTAAACCAACGCCAACCGCCACCGTATCTGTTGCACAGGTAGAAGTTCCGTTTTGCGATCCACCGCCTGCGTTACCTGCCGGCGTCGCGTTCGCGCCTGTACCGAAATAGAGGGCGTGTGCAGGAGATGGCATCGAACTCTGCCCAAGAATCGACACGAGCAAGCCCACGAATACAGGCAGGAGAAGTTTCAAAAATCTCGATGGGTGCAAGGCAGCGGCCTTCTTGCGCACCAAACTGAGAATCACCTTTACCTCTTTATTTATAGCAACCATCAGAGGCAGTAAGCGTAAAAGTGAGGTGCGTTGCGGGATTGCTAAAACCACGTTTAAAGTAGATCTTCACCCCCAAGAATCACCCAGGAAATATGAGGCCAGATGCTTGCGTTGAGACCTTTGGCGAATGTCATATCCTGGGCAATATCGACTAACGATCGAGGACTCCGAAAGAATTGCACAATACTTGTGTCCCAGGCCGGAGTTGAACCGGCGACCTACCGCTTAGGAGGCGGTTGATTGCATTCATTTTTTACCCTTCATAACCATAAACCGCGCTAATTAGCGCTTGTTTAATTGTTATTTAGTTATTTTAAGTGTTGAGTTGTGTTTGGGAAAGTTATGGGAAATTCCCGCTTCACACGCTCAAAACTATTTCAATTGCAGGAAAAATACAAGAGTTTTGGGAATTCCCATAGCCTAAAGAGGCACCAATTTGTAGTATTCATAATGCGCTCAAGATTATGGATGGATTTATGAATCAAAGCTCAAGCGGTCTAGGAGTTGATACTTTTGGTTAAGAATCTTGAACAACCGTTCAAAATTTATTGGACAGAGCGTTTCTTAAAGAAAATGGTGAAATTCAACCTTACAGATGTTGGCCTCCCTCGACGCATGGCTGAATTACAGAAACGATATAACCAGGATCACACAAATTGGCATCGTGGTCTCGAGCGTTTAACCGAGATACAAGGAAGTATGCAGGTATATCGTGATGTTCTTACCTCTGGCGATAGAATTGTTTTTGTTCTACGAAACAATTATTCAATAGTTCTCGTAGATATCGGCAATCATGATGTAATGCGTGAATACGGAAATTTGAATAAGAAGCTTCGGAATCAGGATCTAGCAACAGCCAAAAAAGCATCTGAAACGTTTATGAACTACGTTGCACTTCGCACGGATATAGAAAAGCAACATAGTTTTGGCGCAGAAATATTACAAATTCTGCTTGAAGGAGAATTTGTAAAACAAGAGCGGCTCTTGTATGCGGAGGAACTTGGTAGTCCCTGGGTCACTTACCTTGATTTGCCACAAAAAATTCTATTATCTAACCTCATAGAAAAAATCACCTCATTGTCTGAAACTATGACAATTGATTTTGTAATAGGTGGTGCAGGTACAGGCAAGACAATCATTCTTCATGCCTTAGCTCTGGAGTTACGCGATAGAAAAATACCAACTTCATTCGATCTGAAAGATCAAGTTGCGAAATATTTGAAAAGCGGAGATGAACCAATCCCAGGATATCAAATTGAACCAATCCCATCGTCAATTTTACTAGTTGATGATCCGCTATCTCTTGAAGAATTGAAGTTGAAAATTAAGAAGGCGAGAAATGCTAAATGTCGTGCTGTTGTAATTGCGTTCGATCCTTTGCAGTGGCATGACCGAGATATGGAGAAGAAAATAGATTTAGTTTGTGAGCAAAACCCTCACCAAACCCATATTTTAAAAGTTTGCTATAGGCAATCAGGTTTGGTTGGGGAAAAAGCATCAAAAATAACCAAGAGTATTTTTTCGCAGACTTCTAAGTGGTCTGCTAAGTCAGAGGTTAAGAAGTTGAAAAATGAGATTTCTGCTTTTGTGACACTTTGTCTAGATATGGAATTTGTAGATTCTGATGGGTTTTTAACAATTCATGACGAAGACAGGAATAATGCAAATAATTACGAAAATGAATTGAATCGATTTCGAACTAGAAAAGATTTGTGGGCGCATTGGCACCCTATAGCTTTTGTAGTAGAAGATGAGATTTCCTCTAGAATCAAAGTTAAAATAAAGAAGACGGCCGTTGGATTAAATAGAACTGAAATAAAATTAAGTAACTATCAGGCCATCCGTGGAGTTGAATATCAAGAGGTTTTTCTCTTTATTTCTCAGAAATACTGGGGTGAGATTTTGACAGGTATTGAAGGTGCTTCACCGCAGCAGTGGAAGAAACTAACTTGCCTTCACACTATATTGACCAGACCAAAGGATGGATTGACCATCTTCGTCGTAGGCGAATCAGGGATTTGAGGAAACTTATTGGATTCTGCATTTTTCCATTTTCTTTGTCGTTAGTCTGAATTAGACTCAAAACATGATCAGTCGGAGAGGTAGGTAAACCTCATGCATACCGCCACCTTTGTCTGCCTGGCTAATTCAAGAAAACATAACGGGCGCTGTCTTGCTGGAAAAGCCCTTTTCAATGGGACTTATTCAAAATGGATACGTCCAGTTACGGAGCATCCTTCCGAAGAACTTCAATCACATGAGCATTGTCTTCAATCTGGCGAAGACTCCTCGATCCTGGATTTACTCGAGATTCAACTTCTTCAACCAAAGGGTAAACAGCATCAACAAGAGAACTGGTTGATGGATGTTTCAGTTCCACTCAAAAAGAAGGGCACTTTGTCTTTGAAGGATGTATCTCAGATTGTCGACTCCCCTGGGACTCTCTGGGGGCTAGGGTCAACATCTAAAAGCGGTCTAAACAACTTTGTACCCGCCAGTGAAATTCAACAATTTAATAGCTCGCTGTACTTAGTAGATGTGAACAACTTTATACTTCAAATCATCGAAGAGTCATATCCTTACAAGCGGAAAACCATGGTCGGATTTTTCTCTTATAAGGGCGCGGACTACAAGTTAAAGGTCACTGACCCTGAATTTGAAGGTAAATTCATAGATAGGCCACTTGGTGATTATGAGATTGAACGGACACTTCTTACTATTAGTCTCGGCGAAAATTTCAAGGAAAGTTACTACAAACTCATCGCTGGGATAATCCCAATCGAATACGGCAAGAAATGGAGCAACCAATGATCTACACAATTGGCCACTCCACTCATTCCATAGAGAATTTCATCAAACTATTAAACTCTCGTGGGATTACAGCAATCGCAGATGTGAGATCGGCCCCTTATAGCCGTTTCCAACCGCAATTTAACCGGGAGACACTTACCAAATCCTTAAAGGATTCCGGTATTGAATACGTCTTCGTGGGTGATTCAATTGGTGGTCGATCTACTAATGAAGACGACTATGAAAATGGACGAGTCGTTTATAGCCGACTAAGAAACAGTGATAGTTTTGAAAATGGCCTTCAACGGGTGGTTCTTGGTTCAGAAAAGTACAAATTGGCGCTTATGTGTAGTGAAAAAGAGCCGATTGAGTGCCACAGAACTTTACTTGTGGGTCAAACTCTTTTCGAGCGAGAGATCCCTGTGACTCATATTCTTGGTGATGGAACTCTTGAAAATCATGATGATGCGATACAGAGGTTGTTAAAGATATTCAAACTTGATGAGCCAGACCTTTTTCGCACAAATGAGGAAGTGATTTCGGAGGCGCTTCTAAGGCAAGAGCAGAAGGTGGCTTTCACTTTGGGGGATCCAGTTAAGGGTCGACTCGATTCCGGGCAGCTGGGAGAATCTGAAGAATGGACAGAGTCGACATGAATCTATTTACTATCGGATTTACTGGGAAGAGTGCTGAAAAGTTCTTTGCACTGCTTGAATCATCGAAAGCAACCAAGCTAATCGACATTAGAATTAACAGAACATCTCAGTTAGCCGGATTTGCAAAAGAGCAAGACCTTAAATTTTTCTTACCAAAACTCGTGGGTATGCAATACCAAGTTTGGGATGATTTGGCTCCCACAAAAGAACTCCTAGCCTCCTACCGGGACAAGGAAATACTCTGGGAGGAATTCGCCCAAAAATATCAAGATCTAATCAAAGTTCGTGGAACCCTTGAAAAGTCATCACAAACTGACTTCGAGAATGCAGTTCTGCTCTGCAGTGAACGTGAGCCAGAGAAGTGCCATAGGGCATTGCTGGCAGAACTCATCACCAAGAAGTTTCCCCTCCTAGGCGTTACTCACCTGATTTGAAGGAACTTTTAAACAGCTAGGCCTATTTAACAGCCACTACAGATCCCGCTTAGAACTAACACCAATCCCTATTTCGCGCTCAGATTAGCACCAAAGTTTTTGGCCTTCAAGCAGTTTGTCACCACGAGAGGATAAACTTCTTTATATGAGGAATGAATCAAAGGATGGTAAAAACTTGAAGACCAAGAGTGACGATAAATCGGGTCACAGGGAAGCAAAGTCTCTCCTGGCAAAAATGCAAAACATCCTGAGAGACTCCGAGTCGGACAGTATAATTATGCATAGATTTGATGAAATTACTAAGTTTTTATTAATAGCGTACATGTCAGAGAATTCAGAAAACATTTTTACAATACGAAATCAGGAATCTCCTAAAGAATATGCAAATCGAATTCGGCGGTCCTACGTTAACTTGTGTAGAAGCCACCCAGAAATTTTCCCTAAGAAATTTTCAGAAATTAACGCATCAGAACTTTCAATCTACAATCTTGGTAAATTACTCCAAGAAATGGACTACAGTAACTTTGAATTGGATTTCTTTGGTCTCGCGTATGAAGAAATAATCAATGGAACTTTTGACAAGAATGAGAACCAGCAATTCTTTACACCCACAGAAGTTGTAAAGTTTATGACATCTTTTTTGCCTAAAAATCTAGAAGGATTAATTGCTGACCCGGCTTGTGGAACTGGTGGCTTCTTAAAGTCAGTTGCTGCTTCAGGTTTTGGGCATCATGAACTTGTGGGTATTGAAATTGACGAAAGACTTGCATGGATCGCAAACGTGAATCTCTTATTGCACGGACAGAAAAATTTTTCTGTCGAAGCTTTTCAAAATGGTGGTGCGTTTGGATCTCAGGCGGATAAATTCAAAAACAAATTCTCTGCAATCATTACCAACCCACCATTTGGAAGCGATTTGACAGATAAAAGACTTTTAGAAAAATTTCAATTGGGTCAGAATAAAAAATCACGACGTCGTGGAATTTTGTTCTTGGAACGTTGCTGGGAATTCTTAAAGGATGATGGAATGCTTTTGATTATTCTTGATCAAAGTATTCTAAATTCTCCGGCAACTAGGGATGTCAGAGAATTTCTCCTGGAACACTTTGATGTACAAGCAATTATTTCTTTGCCCGAGACAGCATTTATGCCTTATGCAAGTGTAAATTCATCAATATTGATTCTCCGGAAAGGTAATTCGAAGCGATCAGCAACAAAAACTTTTTTTGCCACGGCTGAGCGAGTGGGGCGTAAAGCAAATGGTGATCAAGATTTTGAATTCCTTCAAACTGGGGAAATAGCTTTAGATTCAGATTTTCCATCGATACAGAGTGCCTATCTCGATAAATCTGACTTATCCTCCGGATCTGGAAAAACCGCTTACTGGTCTTATCTCCAAGACAATCTCGATTCAAATTTGCGTCTTGACACTATGTTTCATCACCCAGATAGAAATGAAAGTCGCCGAGTCCTTGAAAATACAAAAGCCGGCTTAGTGTCGTTGTCAGAACTCTGCATAGAAGTTAATGAACGCATCTTGCCGGTCACTGATTTACCAGGAGAAGTCTTGTTGTACACAGGACTAGCTCATATTGAACCTATTAATGGAATTGCGTACCAGGTACCAACTCCGACAGCTGCAATTAAGAGTTCGGTTAAACTATTTCAGCCTGGTGACATATTGTTTTCAAAGATGCGACCTGCATTGCGAAAAGTTGCTTTAGCTGATTTCGAAGACGGTGGATACGTGTCACCCGAATGCTCGGTGCTGAGAATTAGACGGGATTCTAAAGGGGAACTACTTGTTCCACCAAGACTGCTGGCATCCTTGTTGAGATCGGACTTTATCTTTGGCCAACTAATCCATCTTGTAACTGGAATCGGAAGGCCGCGGCTTTCAAGTAAAGATTTGCTTTCCGTGCAAATTCCTGCCGCTAGTCTAGCCGTGTGGATAGAAGCTTCTAGGAACTTTGATAGAACGTTTTCACAAAGTTCAGATATGTACTTTATGGCACAGGAATATTTGAAGAAGTCAGAGATGCTTAAATCTGAAGCGATTAGGGGTATCGTGGCGGACCTTGGTGGGGTGCTCAGTGCTGGAGAATGAATTGTCGAAATTCTTTTCTGGTGGACAACCTCCTGACGCAACTGCAAAGTGGTTGAGAAGGACTTATTTCGCTGAGCTTTTAGACATCTTCAACACGAGTGAAAGTAGAAGAAGACTTGGTATTTATGGTGGCGAGAAAATCCCCGAGAATGAAAGAAATCTGACTGATGTTAGGAATAGAGTCAGTTTAATAATTGAGTATGAAACTGCGAGGCTTTCAAACGATATTTTGGAAACCTTTAATGGGAGCTCATTCTTCTGGAGTTACGTAGTAGCGAATCGTTTTCCCGACCTCGAAGTTCGCAAAGCTGATGGAACTAGATCATTAAGAGTGGAAATAAAGTGCCTTCAAAGTATCGCGGAAGAAAAATCTGCAAACTTTGACACTTTAATCAAGGACTTGAACCCAAATACGGACTTTGTTGTTGTATTCCTTTGGGAGTGGGAATACCCATTGGGGAGAACTGAAATCTGGGATCGCGCACCTAAAATCTTGAGACACTACGTTTTTAACGCTTACTCTCTCGCTTCACTGAGGGATTGCTACTGGTTAAATAAACCACATTCAAATTTAGGAGATGGCTTCCAGGGATTTGATTTGAGGTATGCCGTGAATAGCAACAATGGTTTGTACTCTCAGGAAGAGGGGAATTATGGAAAGCTTACGCGAATTTGGTCAGAAGATTTCCCTCATCGACCAGCCACTACTCCGGCGGTGACTGACACAGAAAGTGAGTACCTCAAGTTCAAAAGGGAAGTGATAGAGATCGGATTCTGGAGTTTGTGCAATCAATTACTTCCGATTATTTCGGGAGATAAGCAAACTTCACCACTCGAGGCTGACGGGGTGAAAGTGGGCGAGAAAGCTAGTAGGTATGCTTTTTTCCTTAAATCTCTTATCGATGTGGATGAAGCTAACCAGATATGTATCGAGTCGGGATGTGACTTCATGGTAATTATGACTGATAAATACCTCTCGACAGGATACGAAGTTCGGAGCGATGGGGCGACTAGAACTTTTCATCAACTGAAACCGAAGGCGATATCTTCTAACCTATTTGATCTTTCCTAAGGTTGATAGTGCTCTGACAATAAATCTGAATTGTGGCATTAAAAAGTCTTCCAGAAACATGATTAATAAAGTCCACTAAAAAATCTATTTCTACAGTATCGACACTATTTTTCTCAATGTCAAAAATTTGGTACTTGGAATCAGAAAGACAAATGTGAAAAAAATATCCACCTCTTTTTGGGTCTCCTGTCTCGCTTCTAACACACAGTGATATCCCCTTCCCCAGATTAGATAAAAGCTTAATCTCGTCATGAGAAATTGGTTGGTCAATATCCAGGACCTCTAAACGGAATGGTAATTGACCAATTTCATTTTGCGCCATAATGAAAAGGGTACTAGATAAATCCGTAGCAGTAGGCTCATCAAGTAATTAACCTCAACAAATTCACTCAAGTTGTAGCCCGTTACTGGACCCGCCTGCGGGTAACTAGATACTGCAATCTCTCGCTCAAAATTGCTATCTCTGTTCCTGACCACTCTCTACCAGCAAAATGTAGAGAGTGGTCAGGAACAAGTAATTTTGTTAGTAGGTGCGGGGGTAGTAACGGGTAGTGGTGTGGGTGTGTGTAAGGGTGTGGGTTGTTGTGTGTTAGTTGAGATGAGAATAAGGATTAAAGGCAATTCATTTGCACTGTGACTAATGAGGTTCGAGCTTTCGAACCCAGAAATCACTTAGGAGTGAAAATGAATAAAACAAGTAAATCTCTTCGGTTGACCGATCGAGATATTGAATACATAACCTGGATTGCAGAACAGCAAGCAGTGCGTCTTGACACACTGCAGTTGTTGTTTGAAATCAGAGGAAAGAAGATTGATCCTCGTGCATTGAGGCGCTTAGTCGAAAGATGGCAACGGCTTGGCTTAGTACGGAAGAAAATTTTGCTAGCAAAAGCTCCCAGCATTATCTGGCCGACAATCGAAGGTTTGAAAGTAGCCAATCTGCCACTTTCCCGTGGCGACCGGAATTACACTCCAAGCTTTTCCTCAGTTCATCACACTGTGGCTACCGCCAGAGTTCGGATTGAATATGAAAGAAGAGGTTGGGAATGGACTTGTGAGAGAGATCTTCGTCATGAGTTTGGAGCAAGCCATCTAGCCGATGGTTTGGCTTCAGTCGACACTCAGCGAATTTTGGTTGAAGTTGAAAGAACTCAAAAAGAAAGTTCCCGCCTCAAGAACATAATGATGGCGAACCTTCGAACTAAAAACATAACTGGTTGTCATTACTGGACAACCGATGCTCTGTATCCGGTGATCCAGTCACATATCAAAATGCTTGAGGACGATTTGAAGAGCAAAATGCAAATCTTTTTACTTCCAGATGAGGTGAAGCTATGAATCAGAAACCTACCAAAGACATTGAAGAAGAAAAGAAAGATGAAGGATCTGTCATGGACGAATTTCTTGCTGCAGTCTTTTTTATCTTGGTGCTACCCCTTGCCTTGGCAAAATACGTCACACCACGTTGGGCAGCTCGCCCATATGTTTGGAGAGTTAAAGACTTTAAAGCAGAAATACGTAATGCAATTGTTTTTGCTACCCCATTTAATCTCTTGGCTTTAGCCTTCATCTGGAACGGGATAAAATCTCAGCAATGGGCGCTTAGCTGTGCAGGAATAGTCATTTTTTGGATCTCCTTGATTCCAATTTCTTTAGCTATTGCCTCTTATGAACTATCGGTTGTGCAGTCTGAGATATTCAAAGGCAAGTTTGATCTGGCAATTTTGGATGTAGTTAGGCGGGCAATTCTTACGAATGCATTTGCTAGAGCGCATCGCATTTTCTCAAAACTCAAATTTATTCTTCCTCTGGAGAACTCCAGAAAAGAGAAGGTTATTGGGATTAACGCTAACCCAGTTGATCATCGACTGAGACAAGATCGAAAAAATGCACCAGATATTTCGACTCTTACTAAGTATCTTGATGAAGACTTAATCAACTTTCCTCTGAATCCAACATCGAGCGCCCACCACCTAGTTATAGCTGCGACAGGCGCTGGTAAGTCTCACTTACTTTCCCGGATGGGTGAATGTGCTCTTGATGCCGATTGGCGGGTGGTATTTATCGACTTCAAAGGAGGGCATCAGGAAAGAGAATTGTTCTCAGCAATTGGCTGTGACACTATGAAAACAAAGCCAAGAGTCAAGAATTGGCCCGGTGATCCAATAGATCTTTTTCGTGGAAGCAAGGAAGATATAGCGGACCGCATTACTGGTTTTCTTCCTGCACCTACGCAAGGTGATGGAGATTTCTACAGGGCACGGATGGTCAGGGCTCTCTGGGCGGTGATTGTTTACACATCCGCACCAGCACCCACCAATGTTGATGAAATCTTAAATCGCGTGAGAAATGGCAATTCTTTTGCAGAAAATGCCGAAGATCGTGCGATTTTTGCGCAAAAAGAGAAAGGAATTCCACTTGGAATGCTTATAGCTGAAGGTTTAGCAAACCGGTTAGACGCACTTCGTGGAGTTGGTCCTAGAGCTACTCATTCGGGTTTTAGTTGGAGTGATCCTTGGGAAACAGCTGTCTTTAGTTTGGATGCGACTCGTGAATCTGATCTTCGAATTGGTGTTGCTATTTTACATGATTTTGATTCTTGGCTAAGAACATCAATGCGACAAGATAATCCAAAGCCCATCCTCTTTGTCGTCGATGAAGCAGGAGCTCTCGGAAGAATCAACGCGACGCATACACTCTTGAATCTGGTCCAGAGAAGTAGAAGTAGTGGAGTCTCGGTTGTTATAGCTTCTCAGACTTTACAAAGCCTTGGTCTTACTGGGGAGGAGTTGCTCAATACCGGACCTATTAGATGGCTTGGCCAGACTCCATCGCCACAAGAGATGATTGATGCGACTGGAACTAAACATGTCATCGAAACTAGCTATGGCGAAGGCGATAGGGGGTGGAACGGTAAACGCTCTGGTCGCGCTCAAAGGGCTTATGCAGTCGACCCAGATGTGATTAGAGATCTTCCTAAGTTCTATTGGAATATAAGCGAAGGAGGCAAAAACATATATGCCTATGTGCCTCCACTGAATTACAAAGCCGAGCTTTAGAAATAATAAACTTCCCACTTTTTGCTCTATATAAGACAGAAAGTGGGAAGTTCATTTGAGTTCAATTTGCTGGTAGATCAGTCACGGTCATTCTTTCCAAAACACCTTCGGTATTTCCTACATACATTTCCCAAGTCGTTAAATAACTCGCATGACCTGCTGTTGTGGAAATGTCTCCTATAAGCTTCTTTTCATCAACTAAATAGTAGGTACAGAAGACGTGTCGAAGGGAGTGAAAGTTCCAAAGATACTTTCCGCTGGCATCCTTCTGCCATCCAGCAATTTCCTGTGCGGGTCGACGAACTCTTTTACCAAAACTACTTGGGCATAACCAGCCACCATCTTGATTTGGAAAAAGTAGTTTGCGGGAACTTCCATCCTGCAAAACAGGGGTGTCAGTCATTTTATTCAATTCGTCGATTCGCTTTTTCAGATTTGCCTTTAGCTTGTAGCCACTAGGAGTAACTTCGGGGAAAACCGTTTCTCGTTGCGTATCCCATTTTGGACGCTGTCGAGATTTATGGCCTCTATCACTTAGGCATTGATAATCAACCTTTATGACCCTTTTATTTAAATTAATATCAGAGGGATCTAAATCGCAAATCTCACCGAACCGTAAGCCTGAGTAGGCGGCCAAATTGAACATCAATTCATACCACCAGATGTCAGTTACTTGAGTGGCTGCTTTCGCAACTTTAGACACCATTTGATGAGTTGGTATCTGACGACTATCAACATGTAGCTTGCTCTCTCCGGCTGTTTTAGTCTTCCGCTTTGCGATCTTGTTCAAATCACTAAGAAGCATGTCTGAGTTCTGCAAAAGCCATCCTTTCGCGCAACCCCATCGAATGAAGGTTGAGATAGAAGCAGCTACGTGATCTCGTAAATCAACAGTTTGGCAGGATTCAATTATCTTCACTAAATCCGTATTTGATAATTTCATGCATTTCTTATCGCCAATTGCCTTGAGAATATGATTCTTAAATATAGATTCTTGGCTACTTGTGTGCTTTATTCCCCATTCGGCTCTGCTACCAGAATGTACTTTCGTCTTTTCCTTGACGAATTCGGTGATCATCTCGGAGACAGAGTTGTGAGGGAGATTTCCTACATTATTTCTAAGCAGTACTTCAATCTCAGCTGACTTATCTAACGCGGTCTTTTCAGATGTAGCTGTCGTATCTCGTAGTTTCCCATCGAGGTCTACATAGGAAATCCGCCAGTAATTCTTGCCTGGTTTTGGTGCATAGATTCTGATTCCAAAATCGGTGGTGTATTTTGCTTTAATTTTCTTATTAGTCGTCATCACTCGCCCTTTCTGAAGCGCACGCCATTAATTACAAAGACCTTGCCTTTTGGCGAGATCTGATTTTGAGTTTTTGGTTTTAAGGAGGATTTGCGAGAAAGAAGCCATTGCTCGAATTCGGAGGCTTCCCACCGCAAGGTTCGGGAATTGATGGCAATCGGAGCCGGAAAGGATGGTTCGTGTATCAGGGCGTAGACCGCCGAGCGACCAATTCCTAGCCTGGCTTGGATGTCTTTTACTTTCAGCAACTCGTTCATTGCTAGGAATAGTGTGAAAATGCAAAACTTCTGCATACGAATTTTTAGGTCTTTGGGAAAACCTTTGGGAAAGAGTCTTCGCGGTAGGTCGCAATTAAATAAAAATTGCGCGAAAGTATTGATTAATACTTGCGTCCCAGGCCGGAGTTGAACCGGCGACCTACCGCTTAGGAGGCGGTTGCTCTATCCACTGAGCTACTGGGACCTGTGCGCAAAACTAACCTTAACCGAGAATGTGGGCCAATATTCTCAGGGATTTC
>Ga0208740_1000438_pt1 | contig 12008 bp, 9 predicted proteins | sample CryBogCBE08Jun09_FD_184567 | JGI IMG/M metagenome (GOLD analysis project Ga0208740, IMG submission 184567) | Freshwater microbial communities from Crystal Bog, Wisconsin, USA - CBE08Jun09 (SPAdes) (version 2) | ecosystem: Environmental > Aquatic > Freshwater > Lake | place: Crystal Bog...
GTCCGAGATAGATACCGTTGTCCTCCACGTTCACGCAACTGTTGCGTGTCGCAAATACTTGACATTCGATGGTGGAACGAGTGAACTTAAGTTGTCCTTTGCGGAGGGGACGTTTTGATGTGTCGTCGCATGTGGCGATCATCGTCCCTCCACCTAGGAACGTGCACTGCGTGCAGTCACGTGTCGACGTTGTCGATGCGTACATGTTCGAGTGCACGCGCTGTGGGGTAGTACCGAGAGCAACGCACCAAGGTGGTGTCGCGCTGGTACTGCTTGTTGTGTTTATCCCAAGGAGGAAAAGTGGCTACTGCCGCAAAGAAGGCCCCTGCAAAGAAGGCCCCAGCAAAGAAGGCTCCAGCAAAGAAGGCCGTTGCCAAGAAGGCTCCTGCCAAGAAGGCTCCAGCTAAGAAGGCCGTTGCCAAGAAGGCTCCAGCTAAGAAGGCCGTTGCCAAGAAGGCTCCTGCCAAGAAGGTTGTTGCCAAGAAGGCTCCAGCTAAGAAGGCTCCCGCCAAGAAGGTTGTTGCCAAGAAGGCTCCAGCTAAGAAGGCCGTTGCCAAGAAGGCTCCAGCTAAGAAGGCCGTTGCCAAGAAGGCTCCAGCTAAGAAGTAACTACTGGGCGCATCGCGCTGCAGAGAAACAAGGGGGTCTTCGGACCCCCTTGTTTTGCGTTACGGCCGAAAAAAGTCGGACGGTTCGTCGACGTCGAACGTCCAGGGACCCGCAACTATTTCGCGCAATGACAGACCGTGGCGTTGGACTTCTGCGCAGTGAGCGGCTCGCGAGTCGGGGCCGTACGCGAATTCAAAATCGAGGCCCGTTGGAAGAGCCAGGATATTTGTCCCGGTGCCGTGATGATCGGTGACGAGAAGCGCGTCGTCTTCATCGCCGAGTTCGTTGATGCCAGCCGGGAAGAACAGATCGCCGTGCACGACGATCACTCGATCAAACTGAGTACCGAGCGCCTGATATGCGAGCGCCACAGATTCGTTGAGGCCAACGACCGCAACAGGGATGCTGTTCGCACCAAGTTTCTCGGCGAAGACGAGGACCGCGGGGTCTTCACTAACCACGAATCGAGGGAGCGGCGCCGCGGCCTCGATGACCCCTTGGGCCAATTCTTGGGCAATGCGCTCAGCGTCGAGCCCCTCGACGCGAAGGCGACTCTTCGCCTGTGCGAACGACTTCAAGGGGATGATGATGGCGCTCGACGACATGACGCCAAATCCTAGGTGGTGACTCGCTACGCTTAGCCCCGTGTCCACTACGCCCGCCGTGCCACCAAAACGAGGCGTGCGTTCATTAGTCACCTTGGACCACGAACGTGAACTTTTTGCGCAGGGATTCGAGCGAGTTGCCGGGCTCGACGAGGTCGGCACCGGGGCCGCAGCCGGCCCTTGCTATTGCGCCCTCGTCGTGGTGAGTGCGGCGAGTTTGGGCGCGCCAGTCGGTCTTAATGACTCAAAGCTGCTTTCGGCAAGGCAGCGTGAAGGATTGGTGCCGGCGATTACATCATGGGCCCTGGACTGGTCGCTGGGAAGGGCCAGTGCCGGGGAGATTGATGAGTATGGGTTGACCATCGCACTTCGCCTCGCGGGGCATCGGGCATTGGCGGCGCTGCGTGTGGCACCCGACATTGTCATCTTGGACGGAAAGCGCGACTGGCTGACCATCCCGAGTTCGGCCAGCCTGCTTGCCCCCGACTATGGGTCGTCGCTGCGCCCCGAGGTCCGAACAATGGTCAAGGCCGATCGCCACTGTGCATCAGTCGCAGCGGCCAGTATTTTGGCCAAGGTTGAGCGAGACCGCATTATGGGGGAGTTGGCCTTAGAGTTCCCCGAATACGAATGGGGCTCGAATAAGGGGTACCTCTCTGCCGCCCACCAGGCCGCCATTTCGGCAAACGGACTGTCGCCCCATCATCGCGCCAGTTGGGCTTTATCTTCGTAAGAAACTCATAATTGCTCGTGGCCGATCGGACGCGTGGGCAGCGGTTTTCTTAGGCTCCACGGGGAAATTGGGCAAGCGAGAATCCAGCGACCAATTTCCTCGGGGGCAGCGAGCATCTGAAAACCCCATTTTCCCTACAATTCTGGTCAAAATTGTTGCAGGAATATGTAGGAGAGATGCCCATCATCACGATTATTGACATCGGTTGTTTTTTCGTGATAAGAAAGCAACAGTTACATTAAGTGCTTCGGCACACGACAAATAGGAGTTACCTTGCTTAAGAAGAAATTAATTGGCGGCGTGGCCGTCATGGCACTCATGGCGGGGTCCATTGCGATTCCTACCTTGACGAGTGCCTCGCAGACGACGGCAGTTGTTGCCCTGGACGGTACGTTCAGCGGTTTCAACAACTTCACCTCGGCTAACAACAGCTTCTACCTTGGTCAGGTTCTGAACCAGATCTGGCCTTCGCCATACCTGTTCAACGACAGCGCAAAGTTGGTCATTGACACCAACATTGTGACCAAGGCGTCGTCAACCTCGAACTCCAACGGCCAACAGGTTGTTACCTACACCATCAACCCGAAGGCTGTCTGGTCAGACGGCGTACCACTCACCGCTGACGACTTCATCTACATGTTCCAGGCTTCCGCCGGAAACACCGACGCCAACGGCAACGTTGTGCGCCCATTGTGGACTGACGTTGACGGCCAGCCATACGACGTTGCTGGTAACTCTGGTTACGACCAGATTTCATCAGTGGTCGGCTCGAACCCATCGCCAACGGTCACGACGTCCGTTGTGAAGGGCAAGACAGTCACCAAGTCGACGCCTACGCCTTGTGCATCTGGTTCAACCGCCAATCGCGATGCTGGTCTCTGCCCCAACGGACGCACGGTTACCGTGACGTTCCTCAAGGGTCAGCCTTACCCAGAGTGGCAGGGTCTCTTCGGCCTTCTGCCCGCCCACATCGCCCGCGTTGTTGGTTGGAACTCCGGCATGGACGACCCCTCAAAGGCCGTGCAGAACATCGTGTCCGCTGGACCATACGTTCTGAGCAGCGTTGACCAGTCGAACAACACCTACATTGAGACCCAGAACCCCAAGTGGTGGGGCACACCGGCCAAGATCAACCGCCTTGTTTTCACGAACCTGGCTGACGACACCCAGGGTATTGCTGGTCTCGCCGCTGGTGACTTCCAGGTCTTCCAGCCCACGACGGTGAGCGCTGACATGGTGAGCCAGGCTTCACAGCAGGCCAACGTGAACCAGAGCATCATTCCTTCGTACACGTTCGAGCACCTTGACTTCAACGTGACGCACAGCACTTGGATGGCTAAGACTGCCGTTCGCCAGGCCATCGCCTACGCCGTAAACCGCTCGGACATCATTGCCGCAACGGTTGGCCAGGTGTACCCTGCAACGCAGCCTGACGACAACTACATCTTCATGCAGAAGACGCAGTCGGGCTACAAGCCTGACGGCAAGGCCTACGACATTGGTGGTTCATCTGCCGGTATCAATAAGGCAATGTCGTTGCTGGGCTCCGTCGCCGGCCTGTACTACGGCAAGGACAGCATGTGGCACACCGGCTCCGCAACGGGCCCTGTGCTGACGTTTGTCCTGCAGGAAAAGGGCAGCTCGGTCCGTGCCGCTGAAGCCCAGATCATTCAGGGAAACCTGAAGAAGGTCGGCATCAACGTGAGCATCGTGGTTCGTTCGAACTCAACGCTGCCTGCAGGCAACTTCGACATGGTCATCTTCGGTTGGGTTGGCTCGCCATTCCTCTCCGGCAACGTGAACATTTATGGTTGCACGGTTGACAGCAACAACGTTTGCCAGCCAAACAGCTCCAACTACGGCAACTACGCTGACGTGACGGCCTCGAACTACATGAACCAGGCCAACATTCAGACGGCGTTGTCGGGTGAGATCAAGTACTACGCCCTGGCAGACAAGGCCCTCTGGGCCGGCATGCCAAGCCTTCCCCTCTACCAGAGCCCAGAAGCTGCTTTCTGGACGGACAACGTGTCGGGTGTTGCTAACAACCCAACGCAGGCTGGTATTGACTGGAACGCTCAGAACTGGGGCATCAACTAGTCACTAGTTGACAGTTCAGAAGTACTAAAGACGGGGGGCATTCGTGCCCCCCGTCTTTACTTTTATGTTTCGAAAAATTCACTCGCTGTGGTAGGTTTGCGAGGTGCTGAAATACATATTGCGACGACTCATTTCAAGTCTGATTGTTCTCTGGGTAGCAACGGTCGGCGTCTTTGTCATGGTGGCGTATTCGGGTGACCCACTCTTCGCTCTGAAGATGAACCCGACGACCCCAAAGGCCACCATCTTGATCCGTGAGCACCAGCTGTTCCTTGACCGTTCACTTCCTTGGCGCTACTGGCACTGGTTTTCGGGACTTCTTCAAGGCAATCTTGGCACCGACATGTCGCACGTTCCCGTGGCACCACAGCTGTTTCAACACATGACGGTGACGCTGCGGATGGTGCTCCTCGCTTTCATCCTGGCCGTCGTTATTGCGGTGTCATTGGGCGTACTCGCGGCACTTCGTCGCGGTGGCATCATCGACCGTTCAATTACCTTCACCACCTTCTTTTTCCTGGCCACCCCCGTATTCGTGGTTGGACTCTTCTTGAAGTTCTACGTCGCAATTCCAATCGACAAGCACTTCCACCACGAGTACCTGTCCACGTCGGGTGCGACGAGTCCAACGATTTCTGGACCATTCCTTTCACGCCTTCCCGACTACTTCGCGCACATGACGCTGCCCACTATCACCCTGATCTTGGCGGTCTTCTCCTCGTGGACGATTTACCAGCGTTCGTCGATTCTCGAGACAATGAACCTTGACCACGTCATGTTGGCGCGTTCGAAGGGAATTAGTCCTCGACGGGTGCTCATCCGTCACATTCTGCGCAACGCGTTGATTCCGATCACCACCGTGCTGGCACTGGACTTTGCGGGACTTCTCGGCGGCGCAGTCATTACCGAGACGGTGTACTCATGGAATGGTCTGGGTCGCTGGTTCTTGGCGGGAGCGAACCAGCAAGACATGAACATTACGCTGGCCTACCTCTTGTTCACTGCAATCCTCGTCATTTTGTTCAACCTTCTAGCGGACATTGCGTACGGATTGCTCGATCCTCGCATCCGTTACCGCTGAGTCCCCGCACGTTAAGGAAAGTATGAAACTCTTTAAGAAAAACCGCTCTGTCGCGAAGATTGAGACGCAGTGGACCGTTGCCATGCGTCGATTCCGCAAGGACAAGATGGCCATGACGGGCATCGCAATCTTCTTGACGATTTTTGCCATTGCGTTGATCCAGACCTCGCTGAACCCCAACGGGTGGAGCACGCTGACATCCGACTACAACCAGGCGCCATCGTGGCACCACTTGTTCGGCACCACGAATGTTGGACTCGACCTGTTCTCTGGCTGTCTGAAGGGTGCGCTCCAGGACCTCATTGTTGCGCTCATCGTGTCATCGATGGCCATGGTGTTCGGTACCGCGATTGGTGCGATTTCTGGATACTTCGGTGGCCTGCTTGATGCTGTCTTGATGCGTATCGTGGACTTGCTGTTGGTAGTGCCACTGTTGACGATTTTGATCGTTATGTCCAACATCTTCCAGAACGCCAGTAACAGCCCGCTGTTGATCGCGGTGTTGATTGGTGCACTCTCGTGGACGTACATCGCCCGACTGGTTCGTGCTGAGTTCCTCGCGCTGCGCGAGCGCGCCTTCGTAGAGGCGTCAATTGCGTTGGGCGCCAGCAGCTGGCGCGTGATTACCCGTCACCTCATCCCGAACGCCATCGGCACCATCATGGTCAACACCACGCTGACCGTGTCGGGAGCCATCCTCCTTGAATCAACGCTGTCCTATCTGGGCCTCGGCATCGTCCCACCCGCCGTGTCGCTCGGTATGTTGGTGCAGGAAGGCCAGGGCGCGGCAACGACCAGCCCGTGGCAGTTCCTGTTCCCCGCTGGACTGTTGTTGCTCATCGTGCTGTGCGTCTTCGCCATTGGTGACGGCATGCAGGCGGCATTTGACCCTCGTAACGCTCGCAGAAAGAAGTAGTCATGGCACAGCCCGTGGTTAGCGTCAAGAATCTCGAAGTCTCCTTCCGGACGGACAATGGTGTGCTGAATGCAGTGCGCGACTTGTCGTTCGAGCTGGGGGAGCAGGAAGTGCTCGGCATCGTCGGTGAGTCCGGCTCGGGTAAGTCGGTCACCTCGTTGGCCCTTATTGGTCTGTTGCCAAAGACTGCCGACGTGACCGGATCCGTGCAGATTGACGGTGAAGAGATTGTTGGCCGCACCGAAAAAGAGATGTACAAGATGCGTGGTGACAAGGTCTCCATGATCTTCCAGGACCCCATGACCTCGCTCAACCCGGTGTACACCATCGGTTGGCAGATCATTGAAGCAGTCCAGGCGCACAAGGAAATGTCCAAGGAAGAGGCGAAGGCCAAGGCCATCGAGCTCTTGAAGCTTTCGGGCATTCCTCGTCCCGAAGCCGCCCTAGACAGCTACCCCCACGAATTCTCTGGTGGTATGCGTCAGCGCGCCGTTATCGCGATTGCCATGGCGAATAGCCCGCGCGTGATGCTGGCCGACGAACCTACGACCGCCCTGGACGTGACCGTGCAGGCGCAGGTCATCCAGTCACTGCAGTCAGCGTTGGAGGCGACCAAGGCCGCACTGATCTTGGTAACCCACGACCTCGGTGTCGTTGCCGGTGTCGCGAACCGCGTCATCGTGATGTACGCCGGTCGAGTGGTGGAGTTCGCTGATGTTGACGACCTCTTCTACCGTCCGTCAATGCCGTACACCCACGGCCTGTTGGGCTCGATTCCGAGCCATACCACTGACTCAACGGAGCGTTTGAGCCAGATCCCTGGTAGCCCCCCAACGATGATCAACCACACCGGTGGCTGCCCATTCGCCCCACGTTGCCCGCTGGCGCAGGATATCTGCCGCAGCACGGAGCCAACGCTGGAGCAGGTCACCACTAACAGTGGTGCCGTTCACCTCTCGGCCTGTCACTTCCGTGACGAAGTGTCGGCCATGCCCGTGGCCTCAATGTTCGTGGGCGCCGAAGAGATTCTTGAAGGAGTAGATGACAGTGGCAACTAACGATACTGAAACCACTACGCCAACCCCCGTGTTGAGTGTGCGCGACCTGGTCGTGCACTTCGAAAAGAAGTCGTCTCTGCCCTTCGCGAAGGCGTCGGCAACGGTGCACGCCGTTTGCGGCAGCTCGTTCGACCTGTTCCCTGGTGAGACCCTGAGTCTCGTGGGCGAGTCCGGTTGCGGTAAGACCACCACCGGTCGCGCCGTCTTGCAGTTGGCCGAGCCAACCTCGGGTTCGATCAAGTACGAGGGTACTGAACTTGTCGGCTTGTCTCGTAAAGAGATGAAGGACATTCGCCAGAACCTTCAGATTGTGTTCCAGGACCCCTTTGGTTCGCTGGACCCCAAGATGACCATTGGCTCATCGATTGCCGAGCCCCTGGCTATTCACGGCCGTTGGAACGACGAAGAGGGCCCCGAGCTGGTTGCTGAGGCCATGCGCAACGTGGGCCTCGACCCCCGATTCGCCAACCGCTTCCCCAACGAGTTCTCCGGTGGTCAGCGCCAGCGCATCGCAATCGCCCGCGCGTTGATCTTGAAGCCCAAGGTGCTCATCTTGGACGAGCCCGTGTCGGCCCTGGACGTGTCGGTGCAGGCTGGTGTTATCAACCTGCTCGCCGACCTGCAGGAGAAGTTCGGCATCGCCTACCTCATGATTGCCCACGACTTGTCAGTGGTGCGTCACGTGTCAGACCGTGTGGCGGTGATGTACTTGGGTCGCATCGTAGAAATCGCCGACAAGGTTGATCTCTACTCGGCCCCGCAGCACCCCTACACCCAGGCCCTGCTGTCGGCCGCGCCGATGGCTGACCCCAAGGCGGAGCGCAAGCGTAAGCGCATCATCCTCGAAGGTGACGTGCCGAGCCCGCTCAACCCACCAACGGGCTGCCGATTCCGCACCCGCTGCCCGAAGGCGCAGGACATTTGCGCCAGCGAAATGCCCGAACTCGAGGACAAGGGCCAGGGCCACGCCGTGGCCTGCCACTTCCCCGAGGCTGTGCAGATTATTTGAGTCACCGCCGCGATGCGGCATCAATGACTGTGGCGTACTCCCGTGCATTTCGCACGGGAGTACTGCTTTGTGGTGGGGGATAGTCCTCATCAACACTTTGTATGTTGTCATCACCAGTGATTACAACGATTTTCGAAGGTGTACGGCGAGAAAAGAGTTCGCAGCGATATCGGTTCAGACCTAGGCTAGAAGGGATGACTACCCCTGAATCCTCCTCGCGTCCTTCCAACGGTTCCTTCGGCCCCAACGCGTGGCTGGTGGACGACATGTACGAGCGTTTCCTCGCTGATCCTTCCTCGGTGTCGGCCAGCTGGCGTGAGTTTTTCGCTGACTACAAGCCCTCCACGCTGCCCACGGTGCCCACGACGCACCTGAGTGCCCCCGCCGCGGCAGCAGCTCCGGCCGTCGTCGTTGACGCCGATGCCACCCCACTTCGTGGTGCGGCGGCGCGCATCGTGACGAACATGAACGCCTCGCTCTCCGTGCCAACGGCTACCTCCGTGCGCACCGTGCCGGCTCGTTTGCTCGAGATCAACCGCGCAGCGCTGAACGAGGCGCTGTCGCGCACCACGGGTGCCAAGGTCTCCTTCACGCACTTGATTGCCTGGGCCGTGGTGCAGGGCCTCGTCACGATTCCCTCAATGAACGCCGCCTTCGTGGAGGCCGTTGACGAAAAGGGCACCCCCGGCGTGCGCCGCAACGAGCACGTGGGTCTCGGCCTCGCCGTTGACGTTGAGCGCCCCGATGGATCCCGCAACTTGGTCGTGCCAGTTATTCGCGACGCCGACACCATGAACTTCCGCGAGTTCCTCCTCGCCTACGAGACCCTGGTGCGCAAGGTCCACTCCGGCACGATGGGTGCGGACGACTTCGTTGGTGCCACCGTGTCGCTGACCAACCCCGGCACCCTCGGCACCGTGCAGTCGGTGCCACGTCTTATGCCTGGTCAGGGTGCCATTATTGGCGTTGGTGCCCTGTCGTGGCCGGCGGGCTTTGACTCAGCCGACCCCCGTGCGCTGGCGCAGATTGGCGTGGGCAAGGTGATGAACATCACCTCCACATACGACCACCGCATCATCCAAGGTGCCGAGTCGGGTCTGTTCTTGAAGTACGTCGCCGAGTGCTTGACCGGTGGCCACAACTTCTACGAAGACGTCTTCGCCGCCATTGGCAGCCCCTACGAGCCCGCCAAGTGGGCCAAGGACAACAACTCGTTGTCCTCCGATGACGACGCCGAGCGCATCTTGAAGCAGATTCGCGTGCAGGAGCTCATCAACATGTACCGCGTGCGTGGTCACCTCAACGCTCACCTCGACCCACTCAACTCGGAAGCACCCGCACTGCACCCCGAGCTGGACCTCAAGACGTACGGTCTGAGCATCTGGGACCTGCAGCGCACCTTCGTCGTCGACGGCCTGGCCGGGAAGCGTGAGGCCACTTTGGAGGAGATCCTCGCGATTCTCCGTGACGCCTACTGTCGCACCATCGGTATTGAGTACGGCCACATCATGGACCCTGCGCAGAAGCGCTGGATCCAGGACCGCGTCGAAGGCGTGAAGTGGCAGATGACCAGCGACCAGCAGCTGCGCGTCTTGAGCGCACTGAACGAAGCCGAAGTCTTCGAGCGCTTCCTTCACACTCGCTATGTCGGCCAGAAGCGTTTCGGTCTCGAAGGTGGTGAGTCGACCATCGTCGCCCTGCAGGCGATCCTGGACGCCGCCGCTCGCGACGGCCTGCACGAAGCCGTTATTGGTATGGCCCACCGTGGCCGCCTCAACGTCTTGGCCAACGTCGTGGGCAAGTCCTACTCCGACATCTTCTCGGAGTTTGAGGGCAACCTCGACCCCGAGAGCGTGCAGGGCAGCGGCGACGTGAAGTACCACAAGGGTGCCCACGGCACCTACACCAACCTGAGCGGCGAGACCATTGCCGTCTCGATGGCCTCGAACCCCTCGCACCTCGAGGCCGTGAGCCCCGTGGTCGAAGGCATCGTTCGCGCTAAGCAAGACGCGGCCCGTCGTCCCGGCGACGGCACGCCGTCGGCCCCCAAGCCCACAAGCTTCCCCTACCTGCCGATTTTGATTCACGGTGACGCGGCCTTCGCCGGACAGGGCGTGGTCGCCGAGACCCTCAACCTCTCCCAGCTCTCGGGCTATCGCGTCGGTGGTGCCATCCACATCGTGATTAACAACCAGGTGGGCTTCACCACGTCGCCAATCTCGGCGCGGTCGAGTTTCTACCCGACCGACGTCGCCAAGATGATTCAGGCGCCCATTCTGCACGTCAATGGCGACGACCCCGAAGCGTGTGCTCGCGCCGCGGCCCTGGCCTACGACTACCGTGAGACCTTCCACCGCGACGTCGTTATCGACATCGTCTGCTACCGCCGTCACGGCCACAACGAAGGTGACGACCCCAGCTACACCCAGCCCCAGATGTACGCCGTGATCGACACCATGCGGTCGGTCCGCAAGGCCTACACCGAGACGCTGGTGCGCCGCGGTGACATCACCCTGGAAGACGCTGAGGCCGCCCTCGACCGCTTCAACGACCGTCTCCAGAGCGTGCTCGACGAAGTCCGCACCGTGCCGGTCCCTGAACTCTCCGGCGTCCCCGTCGCCGACGTGCCGTCCGACGAGGCCGCTGTCGCTACCGGCGTGACCCCTGAGGTGATTTCGCGCGTCGCGTCGGCCACGATGCACGCGCCTGAGGGCTTCACCATTCACCCCAAGCTCGAGCGTCAGTTTGCCCAGCGCACGCAGTTGCTCGAAGCCGGTGAAGTCGACTGGGCATTGGGTGAGGCGCTGGCCTTTGGCTCACTGCTGCTCGAGGGCACCAACGTGCGCCTCATGGGTCAGGACTCACGTCGTGGCACCTTCTCGCACCGTCACGCCGCGCTCATCGACTACGCCAACGGCGACCAGTTCGTCCCGCTGTCGAACCTCGACTCCGAGGGCTTCTTCACGGTCCGCGACTCGTTCTTGAGTGAGTACGCCGCCCTGGGCTTCGAGTACGGCTACTCCGTGGAGTCCAAGCGCTCACTCGTTGCGTGGGAGGCCCAGTTCGGTGACTTCGTCAATGGTGCCGAGATCATCATCGACAACTTCCTGGTGGCCGCCGAAGACAAGTGGGGCCAGAACGCCTCGCTGGTCATGCTCTTGCCCCACGGCTACGAAGGTCAGGGCCCCGAGCACTCGAGCGGTCGCATTGAGCGCTTCCTCTCACTGTCGGCGCGCAACAACATCCGTATCGCGCAGCCTACGACCGCCGCGCAGTACTTCCACCTGTTGCGTTCCCAGGTGCGCCGCGAGCACATCACGCCGCTGATCATCTTCACTCCCAAGTCAATGCTGCGCGCCGTCCAGACGCGTTCACCGCTGGATGAGTTCGTCAACGGCGCCTTCCACCGAGTCCTCGGTGATACTGTCGTCGACCCCGCCAAGGTGACGCGCGTCGTGCTGGCCTCGGGCAAGATCGCCCACGAAGCGGCCGCTCGTCGCGCCGAGCTCGGGGTTGAGAACGTGGCCATCGTGCGGGTCGAGCAGCTCTACCCATGGCCGAAGGAAAACATCGAGGCCGAGTTGGCCAAGTTCCCTAACGTCACCGACGTGGTCTGGCTGCAAGAGGAGCCCGAGAACATGGGTGCCTGGCCCTTCGTGCACTTGCGCACCCTGGCGTGGAACACCCTGTTCATGCGCCACGTGGCTCGTGCCGAATCGGCCAGCCCCGCAACGGGATCGCACCTCGTGCACTCGGCCGAACAGGCTGACTTGCTGACCCGAGCGCTGCAATGAAAAAGACGGCGCTGCGCGTCGTCGTCGACGGATCCAATCTGGCCACCGAAGGCCGGACGATTCCGAGTCTCGTGCAGCTCGATGACGCCGTGCGCGCCTTCAT
>Ga0208740_1000463_pt1 | contig 11461 bp, 11 predicted proteins | sample CryBogCBE08Jun09_FD_184567 | JGI IMG/M metagenome (GOLD analysis project Ga0208740, IMG submission 184567) | Freshwater microbial communities from Crystal Bog, Wisconsin, USA - CBE08Jun09 (SPAdes) (version 2) | ecosystem: Environmental > Aquatic > Freshwater > Lake | place: Crystal Bog...
TTTTACGTCGATTTCCTTGCGGGCACATTTATGCAAAATATCTGCAAAAACAATAATTTGTTGCAAAGACTCTTCTTTTTCATTTTTCATTTGTCTTATTAAATTCGCTTTTGTTCTTTCTGATGTTCTAGCTATCGAAAGCATATTACGTCTAAAAAGATACACAAGAACAGAACACAGGACTCCCAAAGCAATTAGCTCAATAATCCTGGGAAGAACTAACAGTTGAAATTCTTTATAAAGAACTCTTTGATCAAAACCAGTTAAAACATAAAAAGGATAATTTCTTACTTTTTTATAATACGAGTACTGGATATTTTTATAACCGATTCGATTTTCTAACGCCCCTTCCTGACCAGAAAAAATAGAAACGTCTTCAAGAAGGTCTTTATAATAGGAACTCTCCGGATCTATGGCATTACCTGAAGATTGCAAAACAATCCGCAAATTCTCATCAAGAATAATATAACTAACTTGAGTATTTCGAAGAGCTGCCTGTATTTTATTATTAATCTCAGCAAGGCCAAACCCTACCCTCAGCCCCTTACTCCACTACAAAGTAAGCTTAGGCGTATAGTTAGGTACAAATATGTTGCGTATTAGGCCTATGCACACTTTAAAAAAGGACTGTAAAGCTCGTTGTCCAAGCTTGAATAAGCTGAGATCACATCGATATTCAGAAGAGACTTTTTTTTAATTCTGTGATTTTTGGCAACTAAAAACTCACCCAAAATTACTGTTAAAACTTGAGCTACGCAGACACCAAAAAGCAGGCGCTTAAGACGATCATATTTCCTAATTTTTGATGCTTCTATATTAAAACCAGAACTTTTCTGGTCTTGGAAACACTTCTCTATACCAAAACGCTGTTTGTACAAATTTATAATTGTTTCTTGAGGGTGTGTAAGGTTAGTTATTATGATCCAGCTTTCTTGGTCTTTCACACAGCCAACAAAGCGATGTAACTCTTTCCACGGCCTCACGTGCGCACTTATATCAAAATTTGATCCAGCATAATCTTCCAGGTTACATCTATTGTTATCAACAACGAGGCCCAAGCTATTGTTCATTCTGATCACATATCCAAAATCATTATCAGCACACAAAGCGGCAAAACGCTGCAGCCCAAAGCCCCTGTCAGCGACAATCACATAGGAATAGTGCTTGGACAAAATGTGTTTCAAGCTTCTGATAAAAGCTGCTTCCATCTTTTTTTGATCCATCATGCCTTTGCGTTTGGGGTATCTACGCATAGAAAAAAATAAGGGGATTGATCTTCCGTTAAAATCAATGCTTGCTGTCAAAATTAAGAAATCATCTGTAGAGGAAGTGTAGTCAACTTTTATAAGAATACTGCTACCTTTTTTAATAAGGTTGCGCTCCTTCAGCGCATCAAAAACAAGATTTATGTGACAGCGCCAAAGCTTATCATCAATTTGGAACTCTTGGCATTTTAAAAGTCTATATAGGCGCATGGAATTTGCTTTAAACGATTCCTTGGTGTCATGGCCCATGGCAGCAGCAAGCATGCTTGTGTTGCTACTTCCGGTTCGTAGCATACTAGAACACAGAAGGCTTAAATTATAAGAAAGTGTTGAATCACATTTGTGAAAATAGGTTGAAATTATTTCGTCCATAAACAAAGCACGTCTACTGTTAAGATTGTTGACGAACTATATCATAAACTTTGTAGTGGAGTAAGGTCTCAACCCCCCTCTTCAAGCCTTTGTTTCTGCGGGGTTTGCTGCTCTCTTCCAGGCAGGCTGGCTCTATCCCGATGCCTTTATCCATACCAGAGGACGGGGTGTTTGAGCGGAGAGGATCCCCTACCGCCGCCGCCGCCCCGGGTTGGTTTTTGCTTTGAGGCGGGGGCGGGATTTCCGGGGAAGAAGATTACTTATCTTCTGGTCTTATGGGTATAAGCCAATTAAATGCTTAATAACAATCTCCAACTTTCATCAAGTTTACCGCAATCCTACCAGTTGACCGCTCCAGACCTCTCAAAACAACCTCTCATTTGCCTGATCAAAACAGAAAGAACAGGAGCCCCCGCGGCCTCTTTCCCCTCTGTTTTGCCATAGAGGGGGCAGCCTCTATGGTTATCTATGTTAAATAACCATCATAATCATAGCCCCGCGGGGTATTCGGTTCTGTTTTAGACCCATACACTGGGTTTCTAGGGTTAGAGTCCTCTCAAAATCATTGGAATCCTCCCCATCGCGGGCATTCGAGGGTATGGGTGACACAACTATGACGCAAGGGTGACGCATAAACCGAGGGGTGCGTCATCGCCAAACCCCCAGAAATCCTAGGGAAATTGGTGCTGGTGACGCAGGTGACGCACCAAGGGGGCTATATCTTTCTATACAACCTAATGTGTGTGTTCTCTTTCTGTTTTTATCTTTCCTCCAACAAGATAGAGATCCCTATAGCGGGTTTTTTGTATTTTTTGATATAGATTGAGGTTGTATAGAAAGATATAGCCCCCTTGGTGCGTCACCTGCGTCACCAGCACCAATTTCCCTAGGATTTCTGGGGGTTTGGCGATGACGCACCCCTCGGTTTATGCGTCACCCTTGCGTCATCAGTGCGTCACCAGACTGGGTTTATGGGAGCAAATCAAGGGTTGTTTGTTCAAAGGATAGGAGCAACGGACGCCGATAAGCTTGCGTCCCTCCTGAGGCTGTTTTAAACACAAGATACTCCTGGCTTATCCTTTCAATCTCCCTCCCATTGAGCAGCAACACAATCCCCATACACTCATAGCGGTTGCCTGGACTGGTTTGATGACACCCAAAGATATCTTCAAGCGTCCAGTGGCTCTCAATAATCTCTCTCAGCTGCTCGCTGTTCTTTTGCGCCCAACAGCGCGCTTGAGCCACAACGAAATCCCATTTCTTTGGGGGGAGACACACCGGTTGATCACGGGTGAGAAGGGTGGTAAGGGCTAATTCAAAGGGAGCAGGCAAACTCAAAGTCCTGACCTTTTCTTGAACCAGATGAAAAATCAGCTCAGGTTTTAAACGTCTAATCTTTTCTCTCACCGTGTTGTTCAGGGGCCCCTCGACAAAAAGCCGATGGTTTGGCAGCAAGGAAAGAACAACACCCTCTACCTTCAGAGATTCAATGACCGAGGCTGCCGTCATCAAAAGACCTCGCCCCTCTTTCCATCAGCAAGCGTCACTTTTTGTGAGGCTGACTGCAGGTCTGTTAGGGTGTCGGTATTTTCTCCCTCACCATGAGAAATGCTGTCCTGACGAGGGTCCCCTTCGTTTCTCAGTCTCATGCCATAAAAACAGCGGTCATATTTTGTTCTTTTGTATTCAATGCCCTTGGGAGCGTTCGCCTTAAGCCGGCCGACGAATCCATTGATAGAGGGAAGTGTAGCCAGCTTAAATCCTTCCTCCTCTGAACGGAGTTTGAAATGACTATAGGCTGCTCTTGTCGTTACGGGGTAGGCAATCGGATCCCTGTCAATCCAATCATTGATCCAAGCCTGAACAGGGTCTGCGCTAATCAACCAATCATCAAGCGATTCCTTGCTGCTCTTGGGAATTGTAAAATTGCGGTTTTTAACAAGTCGGCTCGCCCCTGCAACAGCCCATGCCAACAAAAGATCAGATTCTTGTTGGGCAATCAACCGTCCAATGCCCTCAACCTGTTCTTCTGGGGGAATAACGCGATTAAAGGTAATGACCACCAACCGCCTTTGAACCCCTCTATCCATCCCTCCTTGAAAATAAGGCAAGGTATTGGTTGCAAAAAGATGCTGCGCGCACGGGCGAAATTCAACCCGTTTTTTATAAGCCTCTCGCCCTGAAACCGGCTCGCCTGTCACAATAGCCTTGAAAGTATCTGAAGAAATAGCAGACGAGCTTGACAACTCATCGCTGGCATTGAGCAATTTTCCAATGAGGGCAGGAACGTGACGCTCATCTCCCATTTTTGTGGCCGTGAGGGTGCTCACCGCAGAATCAGGCAACAGTCCGCGCGCCAGATCAAGAATTTGACTTTTGCCATTTTCAGCGCACTCGCCTTTTAAAATAACAGCTTTGGGCTGCCTGATCTTAGTGCCATATCCAAGAGCCGCTGACCCGCAGGCTTCCTGCAAGAAATTGATTTTATCTGCCTTATCCGCATCCCCCTCAAAAGGGCCATTCAACAGCTTATAAAGCAAGCTATTTTCCGGTAGGGTAAAGGGTTGAGGGGTTTCCTTCCAGGTTCCAGGAAGCGTGTGACGGCAACGATGATCAGGACTGTGAGTCTCAAGAGAGGGTCTCCCGTGTGCGTTAAATTGGATAAACCCATTCGCGCAATTGATGCCTATGTCAGCCTCTTCAAAGAAAGTCACCTGCTCTAAGATCGCCGCCAGCTCATGAAGCGTTGAATCAACCCTATTTTTGTTAAGCCTCACCCGCCCTTCTTTATCCTCTTGAGTGGGATAAAACGCGCCATCATAGTCATGGACAAAAGAGCGAAGCTGATGCGCCTCAATCGCCTCCCAGTGGGTTTTGCCGTACCGATAAAAATCCCCTTCCGCGTGAAGACTGTGACTATAGAGAGTTTTAAGATCCTCTCGAATAGAGGTTGCAAGTTCAACATCAGAGCCAATCAACAGCCTTTTAGAGGGCTCTTGGTGTTGTCTGGTGTCCTCTGGGATAGGCGCCCTAGAACGCTCTTGTGGATTTGCTTTCTGATCAAAAGTCTCTGAAGACGATTTTGAAAAAGAGGTGTTCTGATTCTGTGCTCTTGGCTTTCCGGCTCGTTGTCTCGCCTTTTTGACTTCTGCATTTAAAGTGTTCACCGTAATGCCAAGCTGTTCTGCTTCAATTTTTCGGACGCGGTCATACTCGGCAGGAGAAAGATAGGATAAGCGTTCAAAGATTTCTTGATCCTTTTCTTCCTGGAGGTCTGCTTTAAAGATATCTTCAAACGAGAGAAAAGTCAGCGCTCCTCTGTTTTTTAGATCTTCGAGATGACTTTCTGTCCAGCCTTCTCCGACAGCATCCGAAGCATCATAGCCTTTTGGTAACTCTCTTAAGGTTTCTAAGGGAGTGAGACACCCGTCAACAATGGCGTGCGTTTTAAAAACAGTATTGTCTAAAAACACAATAGACTCGGCTCCGGCTTCTTGGCAAAGGGCATAAACCTCTTTGCCATAGTGTTTGCCAGAGTCATCATAATCCATCCAAATCATCAGCCTTCGATCTTTAAGCGGAGACCAATCGGTTTTACGGGCTGATTTGGCGCCGCTACAAGAGGTTGTTGAAACGGCCTCTGGAAAAAGATGACCAGCGGCCAAAGTTTTCTTTTCGCCTTCAACAATAACAATCAGCTTGGTTTTATCCTTAAGAATTTCTGGCAGGTTCAACAGCGGGCGATTGGCTTTTTCTGGGTTTTTAAAGACATCAGGCAGTTTACACACCCAGCCTTCTTGTCCCTCTGGGTATTGGCACCAGCAATACGGCAGGACAATCTTTTGAGATTGGCCGGCGCTATCTTGATAGTCAAACCGTGCATAAAGATAAAGCGTTTCTCCTTGCTCATTTTGATAAGCAAAACAAGCGGCAGGATTTTGTCCTTGGGCGTTCATAATCGTTTGAGACGCTTTTAAAGCCCTCTCTTCAGGAATGGGAAGAATAGGAAGTCCCTCTTTTTTACCGCGCTCTGTCATGAGCCTTTCCCCTCTTTTGCTGCCAGAAGAAACTGGGCGGCTTCAAGTTGAGACATTCCCCTTACATAAGCGCAGTAGCTGATGATATCCCCGCCACAATCCCCTGAGGCAAAATCAGCCCACTTTCCTGTTTTGACATTGATAGAAAACGACCCCTTGGAGCCATCTTTGCGTGTTGGATTTAAGGCTACGTATTCAAAACCCCTCATACTCCCGCCTGAGCAAAGCCATTTGGCTAGGCTCTCAAAGCTTGGACGAAGCCTTTCGTTTACGTCTTTAAAATTGAGGCGATAGCCAAATCTTGATTGATTGTTTGTCATTTCTATTCTTCTCTCAATCGTTTCATTCCGTTTTCAAACCGGCTAAAAGGACGATGCGCTAGAAACGGGTGTGACCTCTTGAGCGATCTTTTCTTCTGCCGTCATACACAGAAAGTCCTTTTGTCTTTTAAGAACAATATTTATATGATAAAATCATATTTTAACGAAAAAGGGAAGCTTTTATCTTGATTTTAAGAACAATATTTTTTTGATAAATACAAAATATTAAAAATAAGCCGAGAAACAAGGCCAATCATGGCAAGGCCAGAGAAGAGACGCGAGGAAACGACACAATGAAGACAACAGGCGAAAAAATAAGGGAATTGAGAGTTCAAAAAGGATGGTCTTTAGACAAGCTTGCCTCGCTCAGTAACACCCACAAAAGCTATGTTTGGGAAATGGAAAACAGACCCAACAAAATGCTGGATATGAACAAAATCAAAGCCGTTGCCGAAGCTCTGGGCGTTACAGTCAGGTCTCTCGTTGATGAGAGTGTGACGGCTGAAGAAGAAGGGGCCGCAACAGGTTTTTTCCGCAAGTTTAAGAAATTGGATGATAGAGACCAAAGAGTCATTGAAGAGATGATGAAAGCCTTGAGTGCGCCCAAAGGCTCAGAGGAAGACCCTCTTTGAAATGACAAAACATCCCTCAACTCCTGATGGCTGGGCTACCAAAATCACGGCAGCCTTAACCGCCATTCATCGCCTTCCCTTTTTTGAGGAAATATCCCAATACCCTGTGGATGCAAAAGCCATTGCTTTGGAATTTTCAAAAAAGTACTTTGAAACGTCTTATATCAGTGACGTGCAAGACACGGCTTTCGGCATTGATGGCGCTTTGATACCTTTTCAAAATAGCAAGCAGTGGGCAATTCTCTACAACCCGGATATTGGCTCAAGCGGGCGCATTAATTTTACCATTGGCCATGAGTTTGGACACTTCCTTCTGCACAGGGCTTTAGCTCCTGAAGGGGGGTTTCAGTGTTCAAAAGAAAAAATAGAAAACTGGACTTTCCCAATGATCATTGAAAAAGAAGCCAACGCCTTTGCGGCCTCTCTTCTCATGCCCAACCAAGACTTTCGCCGTCAAACTGGCAAGGAATTCCCCTCGTTAGAGTTGGTTGATTTCCTATCGGATCTCTACCAGGTATCGAGAACAGCCATCCTGCTCAGGTGGATATCTTTGTGTGCCAAGAGAGCAAAGCTTGTTTGTAGTATTGATGGGTATATCGACTGGATTTATTCAAGTCAGGACTTGAGAAAATCAGAAGCTTACATAAACCCAAAAAAACAAACCCTTCCGATTCCAGAATCCTCTTTGGTTCTTACGAGAAGGGAGGCTTTTCTGTCCTATGATTTTAATGCCCCGGCTTTTTTTCAGTCTCATCCAAAGGGAATTTGGTCACAAGAGGAGGATGTTGATGAGTTGGCTTTCTCTTATTCTCACAATGGCTCCACCATCGGAATTAGTCTTCTTGTCTATCCTGATGAGGCTCCGCCCAGAAAAAAAGAAGGGATTGATCACTCCCCCCATTTTAGGATTTCTGAAACGTATCGAGGCGAATCCTTATCTTTTACGGAAGAAGAGGATTATCAATCAACCAAGCAAGGGTTTCCTTAAAACCACATTTTACTGTATTTAGAAAAAAGAAAGCGTGTCTTCAACAATAGCGATGAGTTTGGAAAAATGGGAAGTCCTGTTTTTCGTTGAGACATCAAAAATTGATCTTTGATTGTGAGAATGATAGTATCGGTCAAGAAATTATAAAATAAGACAAAATAAAATGAAAAAAATATTATTCCAAATAAGTATCATTTCATTGTTTTTAACAGATCCTTCTTCTTCCATGACAAAGCTCTTTGAAGAATTTCCAAAAGTTTTAATAAAACAAAAAATGATATCAAGGATGAGATTCATGTCTAATTTTATTCCTGAAGCAGAGAAGCCCTCCCCAGAAAAAAAAGGTTATGTCGGAAAATATCCAACAAAGAAACCTAAAATTACAGAAATCAACAAAGATTCTTTTATAGAAGATTTTAAAAAACCATCGAGAATTATAAGAGAGCATTATGAGCTTATAAAAATTAAAAAAATCCAAGAAAAATATCATGAATTCAGCAAAGAGAGCGGGGAGAGTCTAAGACAAAAAGCAGTTTTGCTTAAACGTGACGGAACCTTAGACGATAGAAGAGAAGCTAAGGACGAAGGTGCTTACCCCTACTCAGCTATTGCTTTTATGAAAATACTATATCAGGTCAAAAAAGATGCATCAGAACGTGACTATTTACGTTATTCAGGAACCTGTTTTTTGATAGATAACAATACATTTCTAACAGCTGGCCACAATCTTCACTTAGACGATGGGATATTAGAGGAAGCAGAAGCTGACCATAAAAAATTCGACATCCATAGATTAAGTTTACATGTGTATCTGAACTACAAAAGCTTAAAAGGAAAAGAATATTTTTCTAGATTTTTTGAAATATCTGGACTGAATAGTCACAGGAATAACTCAAGAGATTTTGGGGTGTTAACAATACCAGATTCCTTTGATACTACGGAAATATTAGAGACAAATGGTTCTATAGGACTGCGTAAATATCCAAGAGAGAACTTAGAACTTCTCACAAAATATAGAATTGAAGTTGCTGGATATCCTGGCGATAAGAATCCAACTTCTTTGTACTCCGCCCAAGGAAAAATCATGCGTTTGGGCATTGATGGACAAATGTTCTACGATAATACGACCTACTATGGAAATAGTGGTTCTCCAATTATAGATTTGGAAAGATTCGCAGAAGGAGAACCTTGTTATTCTCTAGGCATTCATACGGAGTATTCTCCTGAATACAAGTTAAATGCAGGAGTTGGTTATGATGATTATATGGAACGAACAATTGCAGAAGCAGTTAAAAAAATATCTAGGTCATAAAAAGGTTATTAGAAACCTCCTCACCCTTAGAGAAGAATTTGAACAATTCTATGATGGTTGCAAGCCCTTCTTAATTTTTTAATTCCATACACAAAAATGCGTGTTTGACTTGTTTGGTTGTTTGATTCTCTCAAGAGCCGCAGTTTACTTGGTGTTTTATCAAACAAGTTTTTAGATAAATCACTTGTTTGATGATTTCATTTTACCTGTTTGAAATGTCTCTTCTTCATACTTGATCAAACATGTGTTTTAAAGTTCAAACAGGTAACCTGTTTGATAAAAACAATTATCAAACCCTTATATATAAAGGAATTTTCTAAGTTTCAAACAACCAAATAATCAAACATGTAAAAATTTTTTTCCTGGCAAAAATTAAAATTTATCCCCCTCTTTTGGTGAGGATGGCCCGCTTGACAACACCTTCTTTGTGATAATATTGTAATTACAGTCTGTTTGGATGAAGGAGTAAAAATAATGCGTATAGATATTATAACAATCGGACACTCTCAGGGGATTAGACTACCTAAGTCTTTGTTAACGCATTGTGGGTTTCACAAATCTGTAGAACTGGAGATCAAAAACGGCGAGATGATCTTAAGAAAACCGCTTCATCCTCGTATGGGTTGGAAAGATGCCTTTGCCGCTGAGTCTCCCGTGATAGATCAAGACTGGTTAAGGGTTTCTTCCAACCACAGTGATGAGGAATGGGTATGGTAGAACCCAACCCAAAGATATGTTCTGACCCGTGTCGGTTTGATATCTTTTTAGTCGCCCTTGATCCAACCAAAGGATCAGAGATTAAGAAAACCCGTCCTTGTGTTATTATTTCTCCCGATGAGATGAACCACAGCTTATCAACAATCCTTGTTGCTCCGATGACAACGACCCTTCGGTCTTACCCAACCCGTGTGTTCTTAACCTTCAATGACAAAAAGGGACAGATTGCTCTTGATCAGATGAGAACCCTTGATAAAAGTCGGCTTATCAAAAAATTAGGAAGAGTTTCAAAGTCTATCCAAAAAAAGATTTTACAAACACTTCTCTGTGTGTTTTCAGAATAACAACAAAATCCCTTTTCTTTTGTGTCTGGGTTTTAAATGATTTGTCCCCAATTTCTGTGAATAACTTGTTTGGGCTGGGGTGGTTTTAAATATCAGACCCCAGGTTCTTTTGGGAGGGGATACCCTTTGCTTAAAAAATGAGCAACCCTTGTTCTGTTGAGAAAGTCAGAGAGGGGAAAGATAACAGAGGTTATACCCCATAACATTGACACCTGAACGCTTCTGTTTCTTTTGTTTTACGCTGAATGAATATAGATACTCAGCTTTTTTATCTAGGGATTATAAACCTCTAAGATACGTTTAGCCAAGCTTTGTGATAGTTTTCATCCACTCCTAAAAGTCTTAACCTCTCAATAAATTCATTTTTCTTTTCTTCCCAGTTAGAATTATCCTCTTTAATTTCACGATGAATCTCATTAAGGTTTCCAGCCACGATCAGAAACTGCTCAAAGTCTTTTGCCAAAGGATGAATCTGGTCATCTTGAGGGTTATAAATATCATAACCCTCTTCGACAAAAAGAATCTCTCCTTCTTTAAATTGGCCCGTTCCAGCTGTAACACAAACAAGGTCTGTGTTGTATGAACCAATCTGATACATCCGATGTTTTTCCATAAATTCTTTCGGGAAAAATGAGTCCTGAATATTTGCTTCTGTCAATTCTTTAATAAGAGTTTTGCATAAAATATCAGGACTACAAACAAAATATCCAATTGTTAGGCCGAGTAATTTGTATTTTCTCGCAACCTCTATATACTTTTCAGAAATACCTTGGAACTTTTCTTGAATCAATCTTGCTTCTTCATTATTAATTCCTGGAAGATACATATCGTATCCATTCCTGTGTATAGAATCTTCAAAGACCTCTCCTAAAAGCTTCAAGTAAGAACCAAGCTCATCCAGGTTGTTAATCATTTTTTCCCACCTAAATTACTATGAAACGTAGATCTACCAGGTGCTTTTGAATGCAGCGTATATGGCAATCCAGTAACTAAATTTCCATGATCAATATGATGATGTACAAGCACTTGCCCCAAATATGATTGATGCTCAGGAAAATGCTTAACCCATTGAGCATCAACAATTGGAGCTCTCGCGCTTTTTCCTGAAATTTTTACTAAATTCTCAGCACTTATAGTCTCCGGATATTTTTCCGACCATAGTTTCCAGAATTGATCTTTGTTTCTGGGAGCACCTGTCACTGTATATGAATCTGCACTTGTAAATAGATTGGAATCAACATGCATTGGCCCTTTGCCCGTAAGAGGATCGACCCGTAAGGAATAGGGGGCTTCTGGCGTTGAATAGTCAACATGAGGAACTTTTGTTGTGCCTTTCCCCAAACCCTTACTAACGCCCCTCACAGTGTTTTTTACAGCCGCTTTTCCAGCTACACCCACTCCCGTTGCAGCAAAAGCATCGTTAACTATATGTCCAGCAGCTCTGGCCGTTCCTTTATCGGTAAGCCCTGTGTAG
>Ga0208740_1000464_pt1 | contig 11457 bp, 27 predicted proteins | sample CryBogCBE08Jun09_FD_184567 | JGI IMG/M metagenome (GOLD analysis project Ga0208740, IMG submission 184567) | Freshwater microbial communities from Crystal Bog, Wisconsin, USA - CBE08Jun09 (SPAdes) (version 2) | ecosystem: Environmental > Aquatic > Freshwater > Lake | place: Crystal Bog...
CAGATGATGGTAGCACGATAGTTTAACTCTGGCTCGTTCATTCTTCGAATCCTAAAACTGAAATTTTCTTAACCATATCACCTAACCGTAGTTCCACATATAAACGACGCTCGTCTCCGTTAAACATGCCGTCGCTAACTACAGCCGTATTAGCGATTTCATTAAACAATAACTCGGCGAACTTCTCTAATTGTTCTTCTGGAGTATAGTTGTCTATCATTTCTCTGCCACTATCATCCCATAAGGTAAATCCTATACCAGCATCAAGGGCAAGTTGTTTAATTCGTTCGTTCATTCTTTATCTTCTTTGACGTCTTCTTTGGGAATATGATCGATCCATCGTAAGATAAACCAATCTCTCTGTGCTTCGGACTTAAAACTCCAAAGCCTTGGACCAGCACAGAAACCACAATGGTTCTCTTTGGCCCATGCGATCATTTCTTCTATGATTTCAGGTTGTGGATCTTTTGGGAAACTCAATCCCGGAAGACTGAACATTCCGACTTTAACTTGCTTCAATTGGATCACAACTCTGCTTCTGGTTTAATAAAATAAGGAGTTCTATCAGTGTATCCTTCAAAAACAAAGTTGTCCAGCAATGTTACTAGATCTTCCATCTTGTCAGTTGATACACTTCCTGGAAGTTTGTTTCTGCCATCTACTAGGATATAGGTCAACTTACCGTTTGGGGTAAAGTGCTCGTCTTCAGTTGTCTGAAATCTAAATATGTGCTGTAAGTCTTGTAAGTTCATGTTATTTTCCTATATCAACGTTTTTAATGAATACTGGGATACGACCTTCTACATACTCATAAAATGAATATCCTTCTAATGGTCCTAGCAAGGTATCAAGTTGACTAGCAACTACTGATCCTACACCTCTAGACTCATTTGTAAACAAATAATATGTGTAAGTAGGAGGAATATTCCTACCCGGTATATTAACTTCAGCTTGGCTGAATATTTTTTGTATTTCTTCTAATGTCATTTTATTTCATCCGATGTTTCCACAAAGTGGCTAATGATTAAATCTAATGCTTCTATGGTGCGAATATTTAGTGCTACATCACCTTCGTGCATCCAATATCCATCTGGGTTGCTATCTGTCTTAGGATTCTTCTTCCACTGCTTGATCTCTTTTTTAAGATATGCACGATAATCTTTTAGGTTAAGACTAGTAATACGATCAGCAGTTTCGCCATCAATCCATTGATAGGGTTTGTGTTTAGCCTTGCTCATATAATTTTCCCTAATCCATTATAAATTAACTGATCTAACTCTGTTTGGTAATCTTGACCTTGTCTACGTTTAAGCCAAATGGCAGTGAGTAATTCTCGACCATCACCGCTTGCTCCTACTGATAATCCACGTGTTTCCAGTTCTTCTAGAATGTCTTCATCATCAAAGTCATCTAGATCTACATCAATTTCAACTTCTTTATAAACTGTAGTATATCTGCTCATTTTAATATCCTGGTGCTGAGTAATCTTTATGTTTCTTGTACAAGGCAAATCCATCTGCTCCATAAGCAGGGCATACAAGTATGAACTCAGTCATACCGTCCTCTCCTTTCCCCCCAGTTGTTCCGCAGATAAACGGACGATCAACGCCGTAGAGACGCTTGAGCTCTTCTACGAGCCTGGCATTTTCCTTACGTAATTGTTCAATCTCTTCCATTTATCAACTCCGAAAACTTTAGTAGAAACATAGTGTACTTTTTTTCACTGTAAAAGTCAAGACAAATGACATATTCGTTAATGTGTGATCTATAAAAGTCATTTTCTTTTTGAGTCTCGTAACGAATGTTATCACTCATATCATATTCTTTGAGTTCTTTAGGAGTTTTGAGTCTATAGCCTGAGTGTTCACGTACAGTAAAACCCAAAACTCGTTTCATTTTATCACGGATCATGAACACAGTTTTTGGGTGCTCTTTGTGTAGCTCAGCACGAATGGTGCGCCATTGCCTAGCGGTTAATTTCAAGGTACTCACTGAAGTCTCTTTCTTCCCACTGTTTAGTTTCTGTGTTCCAATGACGTGTGTCATAGATTAAGAAATGGATACCATAGCCTAAAATACCAATGCCGAACTCAAAGCCCGCATGGTCTTCTCTAACGCTAAGACGTAGCTCGCAATCGAACAACATAGGACTGTAATAGCTGTGTTCTAATTCCCAAGCTGTGTATTTGGTCAACATACCACTGATCCAACCAAAGTTAGTAAAGTAATCCCAGCGATCAAATGGGCTTTGTAGTTCAATTCTGATGTTCAGTAATTTCACGTTCTTCACCTACCAGTTTATCCAATAATTTAAAATCCTCTACGGCCTTGTCAATATCTCGATTCAAACGTTCTTCCGCACGTATGATAGCTTGATAGGCTTTCTTTAGGCTAGGGTGTTCTTCACTACGGCGCTTCAAATACTCTAGCTCTTTCTTTTGTTCTGCTTCTTTGGCTTGCTTCTCACGTACCCAATTAGTAATGCTAGAGTCCATACGTACCGTAGCATAGCTAGTGGGCAAGTTAATCCACATACCATTGTTATAGTATTGTATGTCTGTACCATTCAAACGTAACACACCACTAAAGCTGTCACCCTGCTGGGGGCTATGGTATGGCAAACTGTTGTTGCCACCTTCTACAAAGACTCCATCTGAGCCCATTAGTCCTTTAATCATCTTCAGAATCCTCTACAGGAAATGGAGGCAAGTTATTTTCAGCTAGCCAATCTTGTGCGTCTTCTCGAGTATATTCGCCTGCTTTCACTTTATCAATAAATGATTTGAGCATTTTGTTCATCCAGTCGTTGAAAGTCATGTTTTCAGCATGTGCGGCCTTGAACGCAAACATCAACAAGTCGTCTGGCAAGTCCAAAGGAACGCTTATATCTGTTGAGTAGTCTTCGCCGGCCTTAATAGCAAGACATTTAGAAATAAAGTCGTCATCTACTTCTAAATCTACATAATCAACATTGTCCCATGCTTCATTTAAATTAGTAAAATTGCGTTTGGCTTCTTTACGATATTTTTCCTGTTTGTCCAGAGCAATCATACGATAAGCACGATTATTAGTATAGTCGCATACTGAAACTTCATAGACCTTTTGTGTCTTAGTACTGAATACAATGTTAAAACTATATCCGCCTGCGCCGTGAATGCCATTCCAACTGCTCAGTTGATAAGCATTAGGCCCGTAGCAACGCCAACCATAGTCTCCACCTTCGGTAATTTTATAGTCTACCAATTCCATCCATTCTTTCATTGTAATCATGTATTACTCCAATGCGTCTACAATAAACATCGAACCTAAACTGATGAACAATAATGCTTTGATATTGTCATCGCCTATACACATGATGCCAGCCGCAAGATCTAATAGACCCACAGCAAGACCAAATATATGTTTGTTATGTTTTAAAAAATCTATCATTCTGAACTCCAAGTTAATACGAACCAATTTAGTTCTTGTTGTGATTTAAAATACAATCGTTTAGCACCGTCACCTGTGTGCCAAGCCCATCGACCAACTTCATACTGATTGCTACCAAATTTAATAGCATACTCACGTTCCATACCAGGACCCCACGTGGCCCAGCACCAGTTGCGCCATTGAAAGAATTCTAGTTTATCACTCAATTGACTGCTGTACATAGGAGTGACATAGTGTGTAAACAAATGACAGCCTTTGTGTCTACGATCCAATCTGGTTATGTTAAATTTTTTCATGCGCATACCGCTTTGGTTATTATAGTATATTCGGGTATCTCTAAAAACTCATTTAGGACAACAAACCAAAATATAGTTGCCAAAATAAATCCCCACCAGAACTGTTTATTTTTCATAGCGATTGAAGTCTGTGTAATGTAATCATTTTTGTAATACTTTAAATGTGCGCCCACGCTTGTCAAAATTCTTAATGGGCTGTTTGAAGTAAAAAGGTTTAGTTTCACCCGATTTGATATAGGCAACTAGGCTAGTACCATCTACATAGTAGGTATGGTTAGGTGTTTTGTATTCACCCCAATTGGTAGTTTCCAATAAAATCTGCATGTCTGCCCCGAGTAAGTTGATCTTACAGCTATTATACATTAGGACAAACAGGTTGTCAACCTCGCTCTAATTCATGTTGCTCTTTTGCTACGACTACTATATAATAGTCTAAAGCGAACATTGATTAGAAAGGAGAACTAATATGCCGCAATTAATTACAGCCGAAATTACCAAAGAACAGTTCAAAGAACAGTTTGGATTTGATGAGCCATCAGGGTACTTTGACAATCCCTTGTACAAAGATCGATTCCGTTTGGTTATTAACCGTTTTGGTAGATGCTATTGGCTACTCAGCGTTGACAACTTGCAAGGTCCACGTTTTTCAGGTAACAATACCTACTATCAAGGCAACAATGCTAGGCTAATACGTACTATCTACCCCAATGCACGTCGCATCATAGATGTGGGCGGTAATGTAGGTAATAACACAATAGCCTATTCAGAATGGGCACAGTATGTAGAGTCGTTTGAACCCACACCTACAACCTTGCTGTTGCTCAAAGCCAATCTACAGATAGCCCAAATGAGTAATCTACAGGGTATCTATTGGGAAGGCACAGACACCACAGGCGAACTCAAACGTATGCCCAATGCAGACGCAGGATGGTTCAAATGGAAGGGACACCCACAGCCAATGAACCTAGTGGCTCAAACTACCATACATGAAGTAGCGGCAACCAATCGAAATACAGGCACGATCCAAATACAGGATCATATTGAGCACGGTGGGCACAACTTTACCATCTATGATCCAAAACAGGTTAAGAAGCCTAAAGACGTCGTAGAAGTAGATTGCCGCACCATAGACAGCTATGCATTTCAAGATGTAGATGCAATTAAGATAGATGTAGAGGGTAGCGAACTGTTTGTTATAGAAGGCGCTCAAGACACTATCAATCGTTGCAGGCCCGCAGTACAAGTAGAGATCGTGCCCAAACAGTGCAAACAATATGGCTATGATCCCCAAGCCTTATACGACTTCTTTAAACCATTGGACTATGTATGTGTATCGGCTGTGCGCAGACCTGCCAATGCTGATCAAAGAGGCCTGTTCTTTGGCAAGGATATTGGCATGCAACATCAACAGATGGCCAAATATATGGACAGACTTTTTGTGCCACGTGAAGTGCATGAACGCACAGACTACGGTGCTATGATGCAGGCCGATAACCAATTTGAAGCCATGTTTGATTTTGGTTAACCACCCTCTTGACTTGTGTGCCTTTTGAACTTACAATTAGAACTGTTTAAATTTTATTTGAAAGGCACACAATGGCAGAACGTAAGTATCCCCAGGAACTGGTAGACCGTTTTGGTAACGATCTCCGCGATATCTTTGGCACACCCGAAGAACAGAAGAAAAAGAAAAGCCTCAAGAGCATTGCAGGTAATACTGCTGTTATTGGCGATCTAATTGCTCGTCTGCCTAATGGCGGCAAGCTGGATGTTTACGAAGAGTTTGGGCGGGTAAGCCGTCCTAGATTCTTAGATGTTGCTGTTAAAGTCCTAGAGATGTTTGAACAAAGCGGTATCTTTAAAGAATACAAACTGCCCCAATTGGGCGAAGCACTGGGCCGTGTAGGTGGCACAGAAGCTGAATGGATCCAGCAATACCTACGCTATCCTGTGCAACGTGACGTTAAGGTTTGGCACATACTCAAAGACATTCTAGTTGAATGGGATGACAACCTAAACGATCCTGCTTATGTACGAGTGTTATCAGATGACACAATGAACGTAAACGACAAACAACATGGTAACTTTGGACGCTTGATTATGGGCGCAGAAAAGGTCATCGTTGAAGGTATCCGTTCAGACGATGACTGCATGGACTCAAACATGTACGCCGCACGTAATATTCAAAATCTAGCATCCAGCTGGGAAAACAATGCCAATGTGCGTGTAAATCGTGCAGAAGACTTTCAAAGTGCAGGGCATGCGGTCAAAGAAGACGACCAAACCTATTTGGACTTTTATAATCTACTCACAGAAGCAGACTGCATCTGGGTTGAAAAAGGCACCAGCAAGGTACAGGCACGTCAATGCGACAACGGCGAAAAGCTGTTTAAAGACTATAACCAATACGGCGCAGACATATTCAAGACTGCGGTCAATTTGAACGTGAACATTTGGCCTGCGCATGGCGAGCTCAGTAGAGAGTTTGTTTGGGGCTGTGCCGAATTCCTAAAGCAGATGAATGACAGCCGATTTAGCAAGAGTCAACTGTTGGACATTGTCAGCACTATCAAAGAAGCGATGAAAGACACTTATCCCGACAACAAAAAGACCAGTAATCGCGGCACTGGACCCGGAACACTTTGGGGTTCTGTGGGTGCCTTTACCAATACCTTGGAGAAAAAGGGTGAGAACCGTGACTGGCGTGTGAGCATTGCGGCCAACTATAGAATTGCCGCGGGTCTACGTGATCTAATTGCCAACTACAATGCCTATCACAAGACCAAGAGCAATATTACCAAGCTCAAGCTGGAACTGCCCCTAATCAAGGACAAAGACGGTGTAGAGTTTGAAATCGAAGTTCCATACTTTCCAGAAGGATTTAACAAAAAGGGCAAGGGCGAATATCACCGTAACAGCGTGTCAGCCAAGGCTCTTAAGTTTGATCATACAGAATTGGACTTTGATGAGGAAGATGACTTCGAGGAAGCATAATGCCTACCCGAGCAGAACATCAAGCACTCTGTGAAGATCTATTGGCCTGTTTCGAACGGCATGGATTTGACCCTATTGAGTGGCGTGTTAAAGGCCAGAAGCAGACAGAACTAGAGATAGCATCAAAAGAACTCTATGTCAGATCCTTTGACCCTGCAACACATGGTACCCTAGAATGGTACAGAGAGTTTGTCTCCACCCGGGATCTTAGGCTATTGTGGGCACGTCAGCATGCGGCCACCTATAGACTAGACGCTCTAGAGCTGTATGCACGTTGCCCGGAACGTTGCCCTGCTATGGGTGTGCTTCTAGACTATGGTATGGGTCGTAACCGCACCACAGACAATGCCTACTTTAACCCGGGCCAGGATCATATCATAGCTGTGAATAATGGGGGTACTAGATTTGGCGATGCCGCCAATATACAGATTATCACTCAGTTTATCAACACAGTTAAAAACCAGGGCACTATAATTGACGCTATGAAATGGATATTTTTCGAGCTCAAGCGATCAGCGATAAGTAGTCAATGATAGATACAATTTTTAAACCCACACTTGAATGGATACGAGATGATTACCGTACTAATAGCTTTCGCTTTGCTGTTGAGCTCTTGGCTTGGGCTATCTCAATTGGTTGCTCAATTACAATGGCCGTCACTGTTCCCAACCCTCCGCTACCTATCCTTTATCCTATTTGGATTACTGGTTGTGGCATGTATGCTTGGGCTAGTTATACTAGGCAATCGTTTGGCATGTTGGCTAACTACTGCCTGCTGGTAAGCATTGACAGTATTGGATTAATTAGGATGATGATAAATGCATGATAACGATGAAATTCTAGAAGAGTTTGTAAACGAGCTGGACGCACTGATCGTCAAATGGAGTGATCAGTTTGAGCCCCACAACATCTCGGGCATACTCCTAAGCCGTATCACCCTGTTGATGACCAGCGACCCTGCCACTGCCAAGGGCCTGCTACAGTTTGTCTGGGACAAGATGGATGAACTAGAGCAGTCAAATCCGGGACAATACCTATGACAACATTTACTACAGAAGATCGTATGAACGCAGAATATCCTGTACCTAATATAGGATCTAAATGGGTAGGTTCTACTTCACGTGAAGAGTTTACCATACTGGCCATATGGAACCCAAACGAAGAATCAGATCCTTGGGTTAGATACCGCAATCAAGACGATAGAGAGTTTACCTGTAGACTAGAAGCGTTCCTAGCTAGATTTACACCGCTTCCAGCGGAACGCTAGATTCTGATCCGCAAAGCGGTAGCGGCAAAATTTTAGCGACACTGGTAGCCAAACACCCCAAACCGCTCGTAGACTCGCTGGCCTGCGCCAATAGGAACCGCGCCCGTTTCCTATTGACTTGTGTAGTTAACTCCTGTATAATATATTGATATTATGACACTACGCCCAACTAGACCACGCATCCCCGACCACTCTAAGCCTGTTACTTGGCGTGATTGGGCGCCTATAGTGGCAATCATAGTGATCCTAGCATGGTTTATCTTAGGCGGATATTAATCACTGTGGCAGTCACGGGTCTCACTGCCTGTGCCCAAATAGCCTATACGGGTGCATCAGCAGTGAGTGTGATCACCACGGGCAAGAGCATACCTGAACATGCGGCCAGTGAATTAGCTGCCAGTGACTGCTCTACATACAATTGGCTATTTGAACACAAGGACTATTGGTGCGAACAACGCGATATTGGCAAGACCTATAATAGAGCCAGCTTCTAGTAGAATATTCTAATAAATACTAGCACATAACACTAGGAGTGAGCACTGTGGCACAAATATACACAATAGAAGCATATTCACCATCAACTGGACAGACTGTGCGTTGGTTTGATCTAACCAATATAGTTAACGAACAGATGACCAAAGATCAAGCAGAACTAGCGGCAAGCCGTTTTGCACAACTACAAAATTCAAACTTCTATATGCATGTCTGCGATTGGCAACCCTTGGTTAAACAACAGCAAGTGGGCATTGAAACAGTAGATGGTTACCTATACTCACGCTGATATGAACGACTTATATTGGATACTGATCACCTGTGTAGCCAGTGTCTTAGTGATACCGCCTATACATGCATTTGGCTATTGGCTACAAAGGATATGTAAACTATGAGCAATATATTCATTAGTAAAAACGGACTAGATGACCTTGATGTGCGTGTAGAAGAAGTAAGTGCAATGGTCGCACGGATAGATACTGGCATTAGATCCCAAGCCAGTAGGCCACAAGAGACTAGACAAGCACAGAATCCCAGTGGATGGACTAGTATTGAATCTAATATGACCATAATGTCTACACTAGATGTGGACAATCCCAACGATCTAGCATAATCAGCTATGACTGCAGAAGATCTAGCTAGACTAATGATCGAGCATGCAGGCAACCTACATCCTAACTACACACATGAACAACAGCTGATATGGTGTATCGGCATGTTAAGTGAAGTAGTCCTGGAAAAAAATCACATGGATAACATAGTAATGGCTAGACTTAGAGCTAGAATAGATCAACTGTACGATCGTAGATAAAGGCCCCGCTGTAAGGTCACTGTGTGTGCATGTGTATATGAGTATAAGCTAGAACTGCGTATGGGTAATGTGATGTTCGAAGAACGAACCTTGTGTCCCTGCTAGACTGCTTGTACTCTACATGTATTATAACGGGACCGGACGCATTCAACAAGCTGATTGGCTAGTATAGATCGACGATTCGGCTACGTAAAGGCCCCGCTGTAAGGGTGAGCAGTGTGGAAATTTGTGGAGAATGTGTGGAGATGTGTCGAGAATGGGAGTAACCATTTGCGCTATGCTTGTCTCGACCTCGACCATTCAAAACGATCTGCGCCTAGTCTGCAGGCCACGGTCCTGGATAGTGAACCACAATCGCTCTTTGGTCACACTTTATTGCACTTTATCACACTTTTCAACACTTTTTGATCACAAAGGCCCCGCTGTAGGCACCGTAATGCGCCATGGGGTGATCTATTTCACACTTTATTACACACTATGTACGATATGCTACACGATAGATCTGGAATAACCGAGTAAATTTTAGACGAATAACAAAGTAAATCTCAACCTATAATTACGGTATTAATAGTGCTAACCATTAAATACTATACACAACCGGGAGAGCATGATGTATATACATAAAGTCACTATTAAGACACCCACACACTGTGTGTTCATCACAGTTAAAGAAGATGGGAAGATTCACCTGTTTAAGTATAATGAGCGCACATGTGATTTTGATGTATTTGATAATCAACATGAAGCCAGTGAATGGATCTTAAATGCCCTGCCTACTCACTACTATCGAGTAACGTTTCCCGGAGAACCTGATTGACAAGTCAGTGAAAGTCTAGTATACTAGTGGCTTAGTAACTAACAAGGAGAGCGATATGGAATGTACCTACTGTAGAAAATGGCATTCATTTGGCATCAAGTTCTGTCCCTCAGTTCCAAAACAAGAACCACATAAAAACCCTGAAGCATAAAGGGTCATTGACAGGTCTACTAGATCATAGTATACTAGTGGCTTACAGTTAACTAAGGAGCAGACATGAACATTAGAACACTAGAAGCCTATGTAGAGCAGAAGAACGTTTGGTCTAAGATCTTAGGCAAGACAGAACTCAGCTTGCTCAATGCCCAGGATCGACAGCGTATTGCCGGCATGATTGATTCGGACATGAGCCCTGAGAACCTTACCTGCGATGGCGAATTGCCAGGCTCAGTAGTGCGTGACAAGATGCGCCGTTTGACCCGTTGTGCTGAGGAATTGAAGAGCATTGATCCTAGCGTCGAGTTCTACGAGTATAATTAATAACCCTAGAGTCAGCAGGGTTGTTGACAGGAGTTGAGAACCCTGCTATACTAGAGACTAGATTAATTAACAAGGAGCGGCGATGTTTAAATTATTAAGTACAGCGAACCCTAAGATCCAAAAGGGCACTAAGCTAGGCTATTTGAGCTTTATCCTACATCTTGCGCCTAGTACACTATCAGGCAAGAACACATGTCCTAAGGCTACAGCAGGTTGCATTGCCGCTTGCCTTAATACTGCCGGTCGTGGCGGCATGTTCAAACGGGGCGAGAACACCAACATGATCCAAAAGGCTCGCATCCGCAAGACCAACTATTTCTTCAACGATCGCAGAGCCTTTATGATGGACTTGGTAGAAGACATCAGCAAGGCCATCAAGTTCGCAGAGCGCAAAGGATTGACTCCAGTGTTTCGTTTGAATGGCACGAGCGATTTGAGCTGGGAGAAATACGAGTGCTATGATGTGGGCGCGGCCAATATCTTCGAAGCGTTCCCTAATGTACAGTTCTATGACTACACTAAGGTCTTAGGACGTAAGGTTAGCCACTTGCCTAACTATCACCTTACATTTTCTAAGGCAGACGGCAATGATAGCGATGTTGCAGAAGCACTCTTGCAGGGCATGAGCGTGGTGGCAGTCTACGATGAGATCCCAGAAGGTGTTCCGAGTGCAGACGAAACAGATCTGCGCTTCCTAGACCCTAAGGGCATCATGCTAGGGCTTAAGGCTAAAGGTCGTGCTAAGAAGGACTACACGGGCTTCGTAATACGTATTAAGGAAGCGGCGTGAAGACTAACGATCTAGTACAGTGGGCGGGCACTGCCTGCTTCATGGCCATGTATAGCCTAATGAGCTTCTTCCCCCAACTAC
>Ga0208740_1000465_pt1 | contig 11444 bp, 13 predicted proteins | sample CryBogCBE08Jun09_FD_184567 | JGI IMG/M metagenome (GOLD analysis project Ga0208740, IMG submission 184567) | Freshwater microbial communities from Crystal Bog, Wisconsin, USA - CBE08Jun09 (SPAdes) (version 2) | ecosystem: Environmental > Aquatic > Freshwater > Lake | place: Crystal Bog...
GATGAAGAAGGCAAAGCCAAAGCAATTACAGCCGCTGGTGATATTGTTAACGATTACACAAGTTGGATGCAACGAGTTGGTCAATACCAAACTAAATCTATGATTGAGTTGGCAGATGCTATCCGTGCAGACTTTGGTGCCGCAGAAGCTGAGGCATTTAAGAACTCAGTTGGACCTGCATTGAGCGCAACATTAGATGTTCTAACACAACAACGCGAAGCAGTCAGCAATGCTGTTGCTACGCTAGCAGGTGAGGCCGCTCCAGAGACACCAATGGGCATGGAACCAGACATGGGCATGGATGGTGGTACAGAGCCAGGTATGGATATGAGTGCACCTGATGAAATGAATCCAGAACCAGCAGGTGATGAGTTTGGTGCAAGCGATGCAGCCGCAGGTGGTTCAACAACTTCAGGTCGTGAGATGCGTGAAAATGCACAACAACGCCGTGCTCGTAAACTTGCTGAGTCACACAGCATAATGGCAAAACTAGCTAAATGAGATTATACGAAGTAGATCAAGGATCCGCCAGAGATGTCATGGCGGTCCTACAAGGCCTTGCCAATCAAGCAGGTCAAAGCAGTGAATTACCTTGGCCAGTGGTACAGAATATACTTCGTCCATTTGCCTTAGGTATTTCAACTCCTGATGGATTGATAGCACTTAAGAACGCAGTTGATCCACAAGGTGATGTCATCAAAGACATCGGTGATGATGGTACAGTGACATTGAATACCAAAGTACAAGATCCTAATCAACAGCAACAGTCTACTGACACAGGTAAAGCAACTGGCCCTAGCGTAGACAAGATGGCAGCCAGCAATAGTAAAAATATAGCGCCAAAGATTTGACCTTAGTGATATAGGTTGTTATAATTAGTTTATATGACTATAACAACTTATACTCCTCCTCCGTTTGTAGAACGCTTTCAATATAAAAATTGTGTTCAAATAAATGATCCTGTAACACGTAAGCGTGTTTACCAAACTCCAGATGGTGAGCGTCTTCCCAGTGTAACAACTATCCTTAGTGCTACTAAAGATATGACACACCTAAATGAATGGAAGAAGCGTGTTGGCCACGAAAAAGCACAGCAGATTACCACAGAGGCCGCTTCTAGAGGAACTAGTATGCACAAGAATTTAGAATGTTTTGTAGCAGGAATCCCTAGAATGACAGGCAATAATCTAGTACATCAAATTTCTAATAAAATGGCTGATGTTATTATTGAAAACGGCCTATCTCACATGAGTGAAATATGGGCAATGGAACAGAGTCTGTACTTTCCAGGACTTTACTCCGGAACTACTGACGGTATTGGTGTATTCAAAGGTGAGCCGGTAGTATATGATTACAAACAATCAAACAAGCCAAAACAAGAATCTTATGTTGATGATTACCGGATGCAACTAATGGCATATATACTTGCACACAATTCAGTATACGGTACTGATATTAAACAGGGTGTGATTTTTATGGCAGTTAAACCACCTGAAATATCACCTGGTGTCTTCGGTGAAGCACATTATCAACAATTTGATCTATTGCCAAAAGATTTTAATTATTGGCAAGATCAATGGCTTACAAAAGTTGAAGAATATTATAAATTAAATCCTTGAATTTTTATTACATAGATTATTATGAAATCTATTAAAAGTTCTGGAATCAACCTCATAACCGCAGTGCAGGCAACATAGCCTGGTAATACCAACGGGTATATTTGTTGTCAATAAATATCATTGCTGATTGCTCCTTTGTAGCTTTAGAGTCGGTGGATATTGGCGTATCGCGACCGGCACTATTATTTATTAACAGTACGATAAATAGAGTATTAGAGGAAAAATAATATGTCGGTAATCGAGATAGCCAAAATACAGATACGAAGAGGACAAGAGAATACCACAGGTATTCCACAGTTAGACCCTGGAGAGTTTGGTTGGGCTGAAGATACTCAACATCTTTATATTGGTAAACGTATTGCAGAAGGTGCTAACAGTGATGCTAATAGTCGAATATTGACAGAGATCGATTTAGGTGAATTAAAATCTCTGTTAGGTAATGCTAATACTTCTACAGTAATTAGTAACTACACTTATAGAACAGGTACTGATTACATACTGTCGGCACCTAGAGTTATTCAAAGTAAATTAGATGATTTAGTAAATCTTAAAGATTTTGCAGGTAGTGCAGTTGCGTTAACTTCTGGAACTAAAATTACAGAGTATCTTAAACATGCTATTAAAACTTTGTATGCCAATTCTCAGGCCACTACTGAAGGTGATGATCCACGTCGTAGATTGATGATTCCTGCAGGTAATTATACTATAGACCAAACTATCGATCTTCCACCCTATACGTATCTTGTAGGAGAAGGACAGGATATTACAACATTAACATTGTCTACATCAACCGGTAACATGTTTAGAACTGTTGATGCATTAGGTGTTAACTTTGGTGGCAGTATGCAAAATGGTTCTGGAGCATCTAGAGGTGTACAAATTTCTAATATGACATTAGCCTATAGTGCAAATAATACTAATTCTAACGCTATTATATCTTTAGATAATACTAAAGATGCAAAAATTGAAAATGTAACTTTTACAACAATAAATTCTTCTTCTTTTGTAACTACTGGCACAGGTATTAATATACAAAGTAGTGGTATCGGATCAGATGAATCTACAGCGGTTTCTAGAAACGTGATTATTAGTAAATGCCAATTTACATCTTTATATTCTGCGGTTAATTCTCGAGGATTTATAAGTAGACCTATTTTTGAAAACAATGTCTTTACAAATTTAACACAGGGATTAAATTTTTCCGGAGCTGATAGCGCAACTACCGGTACTACAAATGCATTGGTAATTAAAAACAAATTTGATTTTATTTTAAATGAAGCAATCAATGTTGCTACAAATATTAATCCAAGTAACCTTATTAGTAGTGAAAATGTATTTTATTGTGTAGGAAATAATAATACTACTATTCAGGATGATTTTGTAACAGTGTCAACTAGTCCTGTAATAACTTTTAATGCTCCTGGAAATATTTCATCTAATGATTACTTTAATAGAAAATATCTTGCCAGTATCGATAATGGTACTTCTTTTTATTATAATCCGTTAGTAAGTGGTAATGCTAGGGTAAATGATGCTTCGACTTATAAAAAAGTAGTAATACCTAAGTCAACATCAACCTCATATCTTAATCAACCAATGATCAAAATTCCTTTAACAGGTTCAGATCAAACTGGGTTAATTGATTATCAATTAACCAATTCTGATATGAGTCGTAAAGGTAGATTAATTGTAAACATATCTTCAGATGGATATGCTAGTGTTAGTGATTATTTCAATTCTTCGGAATACATAAATGGTGCCGCGGCAGAATTGGTATTTTCTACCCTATTGGATTATTCAGATGCGCAAAATAATCCCTCTACTTATCTAAATTATGTAGTAGTAACATGTAGTAGTTTTTCTACCACTACAACAAGCCTAACATACAGTTTTGATCTAATGGTATAAAATTAATGTTTGACCAATCTATTGATGATCGGTTATCCACCTGGGCCGAACATCGCCGTGAAATAGAAACCAGTGAAGACCCGTTGGCACTGACCTGTGACTTTTGGAGATTTGCTCCATTTATTCCTTATAATAATCATATCGATCCTTACAATCAACGAGATTGGCCTAGTCCTTGGGAAATTATTGTAGAGAATCGTTATGATGATTTTACTCGAGCTTTGATGATAGCTTGGTCGTTGAAGTATACTGATCGATACAAAGATTCAAAAATAGAAATCAAAACACTTGTAGATCGTCAGAAAAACTGCTACTATAATGTTGTATGTGTTGATGATCGATGGGCTTTAAACTATAACGATAATGGCCCAGAACCCGTAGAAAATATTCCAGAGTCATTTTCTCTAGAAAATCTTATCGAACTTAGTAAGACCTGGTAAATATCTTCCTCAGCACATTTTAGAAGGTACAATAAAAACAAAATATGATCACAGTGATCAAACGCAATGGGGAATCTGTTCCTCTCGATATTTCTAAAATACAACGACAAGTTGCTCATGCCTGCAAGGGCATCGACGGCGCAAGTCCAAGTATGGTAGAAATCAAAGCACAAATAGAATTACACGACGGCATGACAACCAAAATTATAGATGAGTTACTGCTCAAGGCCATGGTTGATCTAATAGACGAAACTGAAAATCCAGAAACCAACAATGTCAACTATCAATATGTAGCAGGTCGTCAGCGTGTCAGTATGTTACGCAAAGAAGTCTATGGAAGTTATACTCCGCCAAAACTCTATGATATAATTAAAAAGAATGTTGCAGATGGAATGTATACAAAAGAGTTATTAGACTGGTATACAGAAGATGAATGGAATATTATTGATCTATTCATAGATCATGACAAAGATGAAACCTATACCTATGCCGCTATAGCCCAACTTACAGAAAAGTATTTGGTACAAAATCGTGCTACAGGACAGGTCTATGAAACACCGCAAGTTCGTTATGCAGTAGCCGCCGCTACAGCCTTTCATAATGAACCTAAAGATACAAGACTGAAGTTAGTAAAGGAATATTATGAATGTGCGAGTGATGGTCATTTTAGTCTGGCTACTCCTGTGTTGGCAGGTCTTGGAACAACCACTAAGCAATTTAGCTCGTGTGTGCTTATTAGCAGTGACGACACATTAGACAGTATCTTTGCCGCAGGCGAAATGATGGCCAAATATGCCTCAAAACGAGCCGGAATCGGCCTCGAAATAGGCAGAATTCGACCATTAGGCGCCCCAATTCGCAATGGAGAAATCAAACATACGGGTATGATACCATTCTTAAAGAAATGGTTTGCTGATTTAAGATCATGCTCGCAAGGTGGAATACGCAATGCAAGCTGTACAGTAACTTTTCCTATCTGGCATTATCAATTTGAAGATCTAATTGTTCTTAAAAATAATCAAGGCACTGAAGAGACTCGAGTACGTCAAATGGACTATTCTGTGGTAGTAAACAAAATGTTTTGGAATCGTTATAAAAATGGCGGTAGCATTACATTGTTTGATCCTGCAGAAGTCCCAGACCTCTATGAAGCATATTACAGAGATTCTGTAGAATTTGAAAAACTGTATACACAATATGAGCAAGATAAGAGCATTAAGAAAAAAAGCCTGCCAGCAGATGAGATATTCAAAAATGGTATCCTTAAAGAAAGGACTGATACGGGGCGCATTTATCTTGTCAATATCGACAACATCATCAATCAAGGTCCGTTTGATACAAGAACAGATCCGATATATCAATCCAATCTATGCCAAGAGATACTTTTACCCACCCGTCCTTTCCAGAGAATTGAAGATCCAGAGGGACGAATTGCTTTGTGCACTCTTGGCTCAATAAACTGGGGTGCGTTCCGCAATCCGCAGGAGATGAGGAAGGCGTGTAGAATCCTAGTAAGGTCGCTGAGTAACTTGTTACAATATCAAGACTTCTTAAGCATACAAAGTAAACTTGCCAATGAAGACTTTGAACCATTAGGTGTTGGTGTTACTAATTTGGCCTACTGGCATGCTCGCCGTTCATATAAGTACGGTGATGCAGACGCACTTGCTGAAGTCAAACGTTGGATTGAACATCAATCCTACTACCTCACAGAGGCTACAGTTGAACTAGCACAAGAACGTGGTGCATGTAAGCGAAGTGAATACACTTACTATGGCCAAGGAATATTCCCCTGGGAACGCAGAAGCGCAGGTGTTAATGAACTTACTGACTTTACACCTAGCCTAGACTGGGAGCCTTTACGTGCTCGTATGAAAAAATATGGAGTTCGTAATGCTACACTTATGGCAGTGGCACCTGTAGAATCATCTAGTGTAGTAATGAACTCAACCAATGGCATTGAAATGCCTATGGAGCTTATTAGCATCAAAGAAAGTAAGGCAGGTTCATTTGTACAGGTTGTGCCGGAGTACAAGAGATTAAAAAATCGTTATCAATTGATGTGGGAACAAACTGACTGTATTGGTTATCTCAAAACAGCCTGTGTGTTGGCCGCATATGTTGATCAAAGTCTCAGCACCAATACATTCTATTCACCTAAGCACTTTGCTGATGGTAAAGTACCTGGTACATTGATTGCTAAGAATTTAATGTTAGCCTACAAGTGGGGCCTGAAGACTGTGTACTATAGTCTCATTGATAAGGTTGGTTCTAAAAATGTTTTAACCACTCAGAGTGATAGACAATTAACCTCCGAACCTGTTACAGTATACGATGAATTAGAAGATGATCAATGCGAGGCCTGTAAATTATGATACACATTCGAGATGAAGGCGGCACTGTCCGTACAGGATTTAATTTCTACCCACTAACAAGTAACCAATTTGGTTTTGTTTTTAAGTTAAGAAATTTTATTCTATTTTTAAGATACAATAAAAAATTAGGTAAAGTTAAATGTCACAAGCACAGTATAATTTAAGTAAACAAACAAACTATCTCAAACGTAAAATGTTTTTGGATCCAGAAGGTCCTGTAACTGTACAACGATTCGAGGAAGTCAAGTACAATAAACTACAAAACTTTGAATCACTAGCTCGTGGATTTTTCTGGGTACCTGAAGAAATATCTTTGACCAAAGATAAGATGGATCACAAGGAAGCCACTGAAGCTATTAAACATATCTTTACCAGCAATCTACTTAGACAAACTGCATTAGACAGTATTCAAGGTCGTGCACCTGCACAGGTATTTGGACCAGTGATCAGTATTCCAGAATTAGAAGCACTGGTGTGTAATTGGAGTTTCTTTGAAACTGCTATTCACAGTAAATCTTACAGCCATATCATAAGGAATGTTTATAATGTACCTAAAGACGAATTTAACAAGATTCATGATACGGCTGAAATCGTTAATATGGCCGCTAATATTGGTCGTTACTATGAGGACTTACATATTCTCAACTGTCGTAAAGAGTTGGGCGAAAAAGTTCCATTGCGTGATCATAAACGAGCCATATGGCTTGCTTTACATGCCTCCTACGCTCTCGAAGCCTTCCGGTTCATGGTATCCTTTGCAACCTCACTTGCCATGGTAGAAAATAAAATCTATATTGGCAACGGAAATATTATCAGTCTTATCTTACAGGACGAGTTACTACACACAGAATGGACTGCCTGGTTGATTAATACAGTGATCAAAGATGATCCAGACTTTGCTGATCTAGTTAACGAATGCAAAGAAGAAGTCTACAGTATGTACATGGAAGTTATCCAAGAAGAAAAAGACTGGGCTGATTATTTGTTCAGCAAAGGAGTGGTCATCGGCTTAAATGCTGAGATACTTAAAAACTTTGTTGATTACACAGCGTTTACTCGTCTTAAAGATATTGGAATCAAATATCTAGCAGACCATCCTAAACAAAGCCCTATCCCATGGTTTAATAAACATGTAAACATTGGAAAGAAACAAAGTGCACTACAGGAAACTGAATCTACTAATTATGTAATTGGTGTAATGAGTGATTCAGTTAGCTATGAAGAATTACCAGACCTATAAGGAGAATAATAAAAATGCCTAAAGCAATCGTATGGTCAAAGTACCACTGCCCCTATTGTGATCAAGCCAAAGCCTTACTTGGCCAAAGAGCTATTCCATTTGAAGAACGTAAGATTGGAGATGGATGGAGTAAAGAAGAATTACTAGAAGAAATTCCAACTGCACGTACAGTTCCGCAAATTATTCTCGATGGCAAGTTGATTGGCGGATTTACAGAATTAAAAAAATATTTTGAACAAACAGCAGAGTGATTTATGGAAAATAAAACTCTTGCCGAAGCATTAAAAAATATTAAAGCCTCTGAATTTCGTTGGGAAGATACAGAAGAAGAAATGGATGAAGCTACGGACGAAGGACTACCTCAGGCTGATATATCTTCTTTGCCATATTCAAGTTTGTTTAATGTAGGTCAATATCAAGGTCAAGGTGTAACTATAAATTCTGGCACTACTTTAGGTTCCGGAGCCACTAATGGATCGTATATCTATAGTAATGGAAGTAATCCTGTTTGGACCACCAACACCACTGCTGGTTTTAATACAATATCCCCTTCTATGGAAGTGAAAGGTGATCTAATAGTTAATGGTAAAAATATTGGTAATATTTTAGACAAAATACAAGATAGACTTGCTATACTTGATGAACCAAGTCCAGAAAAATTAGAAAAACACGCGGCCCTTAAAAAGGCCTATGATCATTACAAATTATTGGAAAAATTAATTGGCGAAGATTGACTCTAATTCTGCTGACGGGCGCGATAGTTATGATGTAGAAGTAGGAGGTATGATTGTACCCTTCTTCAATAAAAATATAACTCCGTACCCTACAGAATCTAGTGGTCCTAAATTTGAATTAGTTCCTGTTGAAAAACAGAAAGATGTAATGTTAAATGTTGCAAGAATGCACGCTCAACAAGAATATGATAGAATTATGGAAATGGTCAGTGTTCTACAGAAACAGGCTAATCAAATTAAACGTAGACTAGAAATCACAGATGCTGTTCATGCAGCCAAGTATGATTTTCAAATATCACATGGTCAAATATATTATCTGGTCTATGATACGAGGCATAAATGTACTATACTAACTAGTCACAGTCCCACAGATTGGAGTACAGGTAAGCCAGCAAATTACGACTATATAGCTGGTGTAAAATGGTTAGGAGATTATAGTTGGCAAGAAGTAGATAACGAAGGAAATTATGTTAATTCTCAATAAAGGTTACCAACAGGGTGACGTGGTCAGTTTAAAATTAATCAATAGCGATGAACTTATTGCTAAGTTTGAAAGCGAAACAGATGATGTTATTAAAATTCATCGCCCATTGTCATTGACAATGAGTCCACAGGGCGGATTGGGAATGATTCCCTGGATGTTGTTAGGTAGTGATGAATTTATTACATTAAATAAAAGTCATGTTATGGCAATCAGTGCCAGCAAGAAAGATGCCGCAGATCAGTACCTTAGTGGAACTACTGGCATCGCAATGAGATAATAGGAAAAGTTATGCCATATATAGCAGGTGGTGGAAAAATTGATGATGTGTATCATTCAGGCAATGTTTATATTAATAATGTGCCTGTGGCATTGTGGATGAATCCTGGGATCAGTTCTTTGTTTTCTGGAGTAGATCTTACCGGCGTTACTCCATTAACTGCATTTCCTGATACAAATTTAGAACCGGCTACTTCGGCTATAACTGACAACTATCTTAGCAATCCCGGGGCATCTTATAATCCTGCCGCACAAGCAGATGGTGTTAAAGCTGATTACCCCGGAACAGCAGATGATATAGCTACTACTACTGGTACTATATCTACAAGTACGAGTGCTAGCGATATTATTCCATTCTTACAAACTATATTAGGTGAAGCTAGTAGTGGTATGTGGAGAGAAAGTGGACAGGGTGGCAAACCCAGCAATCCTAATATTGTTAAAATTTGGGCGGCATTGGGTTTTCCAAGTACAAACCTTACAAACCCCACTGCTAATTCTAGCCCATGGAATACAGATCAAACTGCTTGGTGTATGGGATTTGTAAATTTTGCATTACAGTCATCGGGATATCGATGGGTACCTACAGCCAGTGCACAAGCCATCACTACTAATCCCGGACGATGGAATGCTACGCAGATTCCCAAAGAGCAGGCACAGCCCGGAGATATTGCATTTTGGAGTTATAGGCATGTAAACTTTGTCTATGAGAAAAAAGGTGCGGGTTACACATTTGTAGGTGGTAATCAAACTCCTAAGGGTGGTAGCAATAATCCAGAAGACGGAGATGTTACTATAAGTTACCCGGGCGGTACTCCTGCTAGTAATGGAAATTGGGTAAGTTGCTGGCGTCCTAGCCGTACCTAAGTCAACGGATTCTGAACATAAGGCGTTAAATATATATGTCCGAGAATGTAAATCAGCGTAGCTGATTGCTGGGGTGAGAGGCCCTCGAGTCAGGCGGAGATTAATTGCAAGATTTTCGGATTCCGTCAATTATTTTGGAGAAAGTTATGAAAAAATTATTATTAGCATTATCACTGTTAGCACTTGTAGGCTCAGCATCAGCACATGGTCCTTACCGATATGGCTGGCACGGTGGATACTATCATGGTGGTTATGGTTGCGGTGGATGTTGGGTTGGCCCTGCATTAGTCGGAGGTGTAATTGGATATGAACTAGCTCGTCCCGAAACCGTTGTAGTTGAACAACAACAACCTAGCGTTATTGTACAACAACCACAAACAGTTGTTCAGGCTCCTCCGGTTGGATATCATTGGCAAGAAATGGTTGATCCACAAACAGGTGTTCGTAAGATTGTAGCAGTTCCAAACTGATATGATTAATGACGATGTTATACTAGGTTGTCTTATTGTCTTCATTATATTTGGTTGCTGGGCATGGGACTGGTATAAAAATTACATGAAGTAAAGAATTGTTGTAATCCCTTCAAAGCGAAGGAGTTCAAGAAGCCGGTTCGAATCCGGCCAGGTCCACCAGAAGTAATATTGGATAGCGATGTAGCCGAAAGGTCAAGAGATAACTTCAAAGATTCGCTTATAAACTGTATTCCAGTATTACTCCTAATGGGCCTGCTCTGGTAATCGATTGGGCTAGATAGTAGAGACGGCAACACGGTAGGCGATGACCGTAAAATCAAGCAAAACAAAATAAATGCCAATGACGAAAGTTACCGCATTGCGGCCTAATTAAAGGCTTCTAGGGTAGTTATACCTCGTAACAGAAAATAACAGAACCCGCTTCGGCGGGTTTCTTACTAGTAAAACTACTAATACAAAAACCTGGTATATTCATAGTAATCTTTCTGTAATCTGTAAATACTATTACAACAGAGGGAGGCAATACTATGTATAAGCGTACCAAACTAATGTGTCATTTGGAAAATCCTCCAAACTAACATCTAGTAGATCACTGTTGAAATTCATTTAACGAGTCGTGCTCGTCTAACCCGGCCCTAATAAGTTAGGGCTTTCTTTTTGGTAAAACCAACCCTTGACCAAAATAGAGTTATCCTGTATAATATAACTTACACACTAACAGAGAGGTATTATGGAAATAGCACTAAACATTAAAAATTCCGGTACTAAAGAGTTCATTGGTACTGTTGTAAAGTTTTTTGAAAAAGAACTTAAAATTACCAACAGTAAATTCAAATTAGATGTGCATACCAAATACAACATGTCTGCCGAAGAAGGTTGCCGAGGAAGTGTAACTCTAGTAGGTCCAAAATATTTGATTATGATGATTGACAGTAAATTGGATATGGAAAGACTAGTGCTGACAATTGCACACGAAATGGTACATGTCAAACAATATGCACGAGGTCAAATTAAAGAAATCCGTGGGC
>Ga0208740_1000497_pt1:0-7500 | contig 10845 bp, 8 predicted proteins | sample CryBogCBE08Jun09_FD_184567 | JGI IMG/M metagenome (GOLD analysis project Ga0208740, IMG submission 184567) | Freshwater microbial communities from Crystal Bog, Wisconsin, USA - CBE08Jun09 (SPAdes) (version 2) | ecosystem: Environmental > Aquatic > Freshwater > Lake | place: Crystal Bog...
CCACCTTACCACCTTACCACCTTACCACCTTACCACCTTACCACCTTACCACCTTACCACCTTACCACCTTACCACCTTACCACCTTACCACCTTACCACCTTACCACCTTACCACCTTAACACCTAACCACCTCACTACCTTACCACCTTAGAAAATTATTCCAATTTCACTGAGCCTGATGTGTTTCTTGTTGAAATGAAAGTTTCCTATAATGTTATGCATATTTACAATATTCCAAAGTTTGTCCATGTTTTGAAGGTCTTAATTTCACTTCATTACTTGCCAGCGGCCATACCATGTTGAACACACCAGTTCTCGTCCGATCACTGAAGTTAAGCAACATTGGGCCCGGATAGTACTTGGATGGGAGACCGCTTGGGAACTCCGGGTGCTGCTGGCTTTTTGCCTCTTTTTCATTCAAGTTTAAGTTAGAGTTACCAAGAGGTTATTGCAGTTAGAAGCAAGCTTTCTATGCTAGGTTCAATTTTGACTTTCAGCAGCACCGGAGTTCCGAAGCAGTGACATGAAGTTACGTAATGTGTGTTTTCATTCAGTTTGGGTGGGTGGGAAGTCGCAAGATGTTCTCATTGTAGGTGTACCTTGAGGTCAGTGCAGTAAGAGCCAAGTTCTCAATGCTAGTTTCAATTTTGGCTTCAGCAGCACCCGGAGTTCCCAAGAAGTGATGTGATGTTACGTAAAGTGCGCTTTTGCTCTGTTTGGGTGGGTGGGGAGTCTCTTGATATACTCAATGTAGCTGTACCTTGAGGTAAGTGCAGCTAAAGACGAGATTTCAATGCTCGTTTTGATTTTGACTTTCAGCAGCACCCGGAGTTCCCAAGCAGTGACGTGAAGTTACGTAAAGTGCGCTTTCATTCAGATTGGGTGGGTGGGTAGTCTCTTGATATACTCAATGTAGGTGTACCTTGAGGTCAGTGCAGTTAGACACAAGTTTTCAATGCTAGTTTCAATTTTGGCTTTCAGCAGCACCCGGAGTTCCCAAGCAGTGACGTGAAGTTACGTAATGTGCGCTTGCATTCAGTTTGGGTGGGTGGGGAGTCCCAAGATGTTCTCATTGTAGGTGTACCTTGAGGTTAGTGCAGTTAGATTCAAGTTCTCAATGCTAGTTTCAATTTTGACTTTCAGCAGCACCCGGAGTTCCCAAGCAATGACGTGAAGTTACGTAATGTGCGCTTTCATTCAGATTGGGTGGGTGGGTAGTCTCTCGATATACTCAATGTAGGTGTACCTTGAGGTTAGTGCAGTTAGAGACAAGGTCTGAATGCTAGGTTCAATTTTGGCATTCAGCAGCACCCGGAGTTCCCAAGCAGTGACGTGAAGTTACGTAAAGTGCGCTTTGGCTAAGTTTGGGTGGGTGGGTAGTCTCTTGATATACTCAATGTAGGTGTACCTTGAGGTAAGTGCATCTGAAGACGAGATTTCAATGCTCGTTTTGATTTTGACTTTCAGCAGCACCCGGAGTTCCCAAGCGGTGACGTGAAGTTACGTAATATGCGCTTGCATTCAGTTTGGGTGGGTGGGGAGTCCCAAGATGTTTTCATTGTAGGTGTACCTTGAGGTTAGTGCAGTTAGAGCCAAGTTCTCAATGCTAGTTTCAATTTTGGCTTTCAGCAGCACCCGGAGTTCCCAAGCAGTGACGTGAAGTCACGTAAAGTGCGCTTTTGCTCAGTTTGGGTGGTTGGGGAGTCCCAAGATGTTCTCATTTTAGGTGTACTTTGAGAATAGTGCAGTTAGAGACAAGTTCTGAATACTAGTTTCCATTTTGGCATTCAGCAGCACCCGGAGTTCCCAAGCAGTGACGTGAAGTTACGTAAAGTGCGCTTTGGCTAAGTTTGGGTGGGTGGGTAGTCTCTTGATATACTCAATGTAGGTGTACCTTGAGGTAAGTGCAGCTAAAGACGAGATTTCAATGCTCGTTTTGATTTTGACTTTCAGCAGCACCCGGAGTTACGTAAAGTGCGCTGCGGCTCCAGGTCCCTCGTACAACAATAATTTGGCTCGGGGTTGTGGCTCCAGGTCCCATGGGGATTGAAAATTTTGGCCAGGCTGCGGCTCCAGGTACCATGTACAACAATAATTTGGCTTGGGGTTGTGGCTGGAGGTCCCAGGATGATTGAAAATTTTTGCTGGGCTGCGGCTCCAGGTCCCTCGTAAAAAAATAATTTGGCTTGGGGTTGAGGCTCCACGTCCCAGGGCGATTGAAAGTTTGGCCAGTCTGCAGCTCCAGGTCCACTGTAGAAATATAATTTGGCTTGGGGTTGTGGCTCGAGGTCCCAGGGTGATTAAAAATTTTGGCCCGGCAGCAGCTCCAGGTCCCCAGTACAACAATATTTTGGCTTGGGGTTGTGGCTCGAGGTACCAGGGAGATTGAAAATTAATGCCGGGCTGCGGCTCCAGGTCCCTCATACAACAATAATTTGGCTTGGGGTTGAGGCTCCAGGTCCCAGGGAGATTGAAAATTTGGCCGGTCTGCGGCTCCAGGTCCACTGTACAACAATAATTTGGATTGGGGTTGAGGCTCCAGGTCCCAGGGTGATTGAAAACTTTGGCCCGGCTGCGGCTCCAGGTCCACTGTACAACAATAATTTGGCTTGGGGTTGTGGCTCGAGGTCCCAGGGAAATTGAAAATTTTGTCCTGGCTGCGGCTCCAGGTCCACCATTCAACAATAATTTGGCTTGTGGTTGAGGCTCCAGGTCCAATTTAGATTGAAAATTTGGGCCGGGCTGCGGCTCCAGGTCCCCCGTACAACAATAATTTGGCTTGGGGTTGTGGCTCGAGGCCCCAGGGAGATTGAAAATTTGGGCAGGGCTGCGGCTCCAGGTCCACCGTACAACAATAATTTTGCTTGGGGTTGTGGCTCGAGGTCCCAGGGAGATTGAAAATTTTGGCCGGGCTGCGGCTCCAGGTCCCTCGTACAACAATAATTTGGCTTGGGGTTGAGGCTCCAGGTCCCAAGGAGATTGAAAATTTTGGCCGGGCTACGGCTCCAGGTCCCCCATTCAACAAAAATTTGGCTTGGGGTTGTGGCTCGAGGTCCCAAAGAGATTGAAAATTTTGGCCGGGCTGCGGCTCCAGGTCCCCCATTCAACAATAATTTGGCTTGGGATTGTGGCTCGAGGTCCCAAGGAGATTGAAAATTTTGGCCGGCCTGCGGCTCCAGGTCCCCCATTCAACAATCATTTGGCTTGGGGTTGTGGCTCGAGGTCCCAGGGAGATTGAAAATTTTGGCCGGGCTGCGGCTCCAGGTCCCCCGTTCAACAGTAATTTGGATTGGGGTTGTGGCTCGAGGTCCCAGGGAGATTGAAAATTTTGGCCGGGCTGTGGCTCCAGGTCCCCCATTCAGCAATAATTTGTCTTGGGGTTGTGGCTCGAGGTCCCAGGGAGATTGAAAATTTTGGCCTGGCTGTGGCTCCAGGTCCCCCATTCAACAATAATTTGTCTTGGGGATGTGGCTCGAGGTCCCAGGGAGATTGAAAATTTTGGCCGGGCTGCAGCTCCAGGTCCCCCGTTCAACAATAATTTGGCTTGGGGTTGTGGCTCGAGGTCCCAAGGAGATTGAAAATTTTGGCCGGGCTGCGGCTCCAGGTCCCCAGTACAACAATAATTTGGCTTGGGGTTGTGGCTCGAGGTCCCAGGGAGATTGAAAGTTTTGGCCGGGCTGTGGCTCCAGGTCCCCCCAACAATAATAATTTTGCCTTGGATGTGGCTCGAGGTCCTGGGGTTTTGCCCAGCTCCATGGCTTGAGGTCCCTTGAATGGAAAAATTTTGGCCAGTATGTGGCTCCAGGTCCTAGGGTCAATATGGCAGCAGAAAATGTCAAAGTATGGCATCTGTGTGAGGTGAATTAAGTAAATTATAACATATTAAGAAGAGATGTTTAGGTTGTCATCTTTGATATTTTGGTCTTTGGAGGGAAGGGGCTTGAGAGGCGTCGGGCCGAAAATTGGTAAATCCCGTGGAGAGTTCTTCTCTGTTGGCTGAAATTTTTCAGCCAGGGTGCCAAACACTGTAGGCCGGCCCGTTCCCATTTTCCCGCCTGGAGTTTGCCCCTTGCCTGGGGGTACCAGCGTGGACAGTAGCCTGGCATTTGACCGTGCTTCCAGGGCTATATCTGTCCTCCCCAGCTTTTTATTGTGTCTGTGTGGTCTCTGTTGTCCGAGCGCTCGGTTCTCTTGACCTGGCCCGCTCCTAACGGACGGACGGCTGAAATTTGTTGGTTGGCCGGCGGACCTCGAGCCGCTTGAGCGCGATGAAAGAAATCGCAACCGTGTTTCGCTGGGCGTGGGCCGGTTGAGCCTCCTGGGCCGACTGACTCATCCTGCGGACTGTGTTGGCGAGTTACCTGGTTGATTCTTCCAGTAGTCATATGCTTGTCTCAAAGATTAAGCCATGCATGTCTAAGTACAAGCCTCAGCAAGGTGAAACCGCGAATGGCTCATTAAATCACACCTAATGTACTGGACAGTGTCAGTTACTTGGATAACTGCGGTAATTCTGGAGCTAATACATGCGCACAAGCCCCGACTCACGGAGGGGCGCTTTTATTAGACTAAAACCAAACGGCTTCGGCCGTCCCACTGGTGAATCTGAATAACTTTGAGCGGATCGCACGGCCTCGTGCCGGCGACGTGTCCTTCCAAGGTGTGCCCTATCAACTGTCGACTGTGGCATAGACGCCCACAGTGGTTTTGACGGGTAACGGGGAATTAGGGTTCGATTCCGGAGAGGGAGCCTGAGAAACGGCTACCACTTCTAAGGAAGGCAGCAGGCACGCAAATTACCCACTGGCCGAAGGCCGAGGTAGTGACGAAAAATAACGAGACCAGACTCATCCGAGGCCTGGTCATCGGAATGAGCACACTTTAAATCCTTTAGCGAGGAACCATTGGAGGGCAAGTCTGGTGCCAGCAGCCGCGGTAATTCCAGCTCCAATAGCGTATATTAAAGTTGTTGCGGTTAAAAAGCTCGTAGTTGGATCTCGGCGGGCAGGGGGCGGTCCGTTATTTGACGCGACTGCCCCGTTTGACCGTGTTTTTTTGGTGGAACTCGCAGGGTGCTCTTCGCCGAGTGTCCTGTCGGGGCCATCGGGTTTACTTTGAAAAAATTAGAGTGCTCCAAGCAGGCATGATACGCCTGAATATCCGTGCATGGAATAATGGAATAGGACGTCGTTCCTATTTTGTTGGTTTTAGGGAATCGACGTAATGATTAATAGGGACAGCCGGGGGCATTAGTATTCAGACGACAGAGGTGAAATTCTTGGACCGTCTGGCGACTCACTGCTGCGAAAGCGTTTGCCAAGTATGTTTTCATTAATCAAGAACGAAAGTTAGAGGTTCGAAGGCGATCAGATACCGCCCTAGTTCTAACCATAAACGATGCCAGCTAGCGATCTGCGGGCGTTTTTATTGTAGGCCCCGCAGGAAGCTTCCGGGAAACCAAAGCTTTTAGGTTCCGGGGGGAGTATGCTTGCAAAAGTGAAACTTAAAGAAATTGACGGAACGGCACCACCAGGCGTGGAACTTGCGGCTTAATTTGACTCAACACTGGAAATCTCACCAGGCCCGGACACCGGAAGGATTGACAGATTGAGAGCTCTTTCTCGATTCGGTGGGTGGTGGTGCATGGCCGTTCTTAGTTGGTGGAGTGATTTGTCTGGTTAATTCCGATAACGAACGAGACTCCGTCCTGCTAACTAGTCGTGACGTCACTCTTGCGTCTCGAATTCTTCTTAGAGGGACTGGCGGCATCTAGCCGCACGAGATGGAGCAATAACAGGTCTGTGATGCCCTTAGATGTTCTGGGCTGCACGCGTGTTACACTGAAGGGATCAGCGTGTCCTCCCTGGCCGAGAGGTCCGGGTAACCCGCTGAACCCCCTTCGTGGTAGGGATCGGAGCTTGCAATTATTCTCCGTGAACCAGGAATGCCCAGTAAGCGCAAGTCATAAGCTTGCGTTGATTACGTCCCTGCCGTTTGTACACACCGCCCGTCGCTACTACCGATTGAACGTTTTAGTGAGGTATTTGGACTGGACCTCAGTCGGTTCGCGCCGACTGTGTCGTTCGGGAAGACTCCCAAACTTGAGCGTTTAGAGGAAGTAAAAGTCGTAACAAGGTTACCGTAGGTGAACCTGCGGTAGGATCATTAGCGAACTTCCGGACCTCGCTGTCTGGAGTTGGACACCCGTCTCGGCAGCGGCCTGAGAGCCTCCCCAGGGAGGTCCAAGGGCTCTGTTGGGTCGGCCGCCTGTCTGCGGCCGACCGCTCACGTCGGGGGCCCCTGTCGGAGCCGTCGAGGTTCCCTCTGGCCCCCGCCGGCCCTCGGAGAGGTGCGGTGCCAATTTTGCAGACCGCTCAAAGAGCTTCGCCTCTCCCCGGGTTCTCTCCCGTCGCTCTCCCCTCGTTGGAAGGCTGTCAGCTGTCAGTTGTTGGCCCGCTCACCCTCGTCTGGTGACAACGGCTCTGTCTTAAGTGACAACACTGCACAGTGGATCACTTGGCTCGGGGGTCGATGAAGAACGCAGCAAACTGCGCGTCGGAATGTGAACTGCAGGACATATGAGCATCGACACTTTGAACGCATATTGCGGGCGCTGGCTCGTCCACCGCCCATGTCTGGCTCAGGGTCGGTTTAACATCTCTCCCCGGGGTTCTCCCCCGGGGCACTGGGCTCTCGCCTTGCCCCTCCCCGGGCTGTGGCGTGGCTTCAAGTTGCGAGCTCGTCTGTCTGGCCGACGGCTTTGACTCTTGGGATACCTCTCCCGGGTCTTGCCTCTGGCCGGCCTGCGAGCGCTGGCGTTCCCCCCTGTCGGGGACGCCGGCAACCCGATCCTTACTTCGACCTGAGAGCAGGCAAGGTGACCCGCCAAATTTAAGCATATTAATAAGCGGAGGAAAAGAAAACAACCGTGATGCCCTTAGTAATGGCGAATGAAACGGGCAGAGCCCAGCACCGAACCGCCGGCCTTCGGTCGCGTGGAATGTGGTGTTTGGGGGAGCCTCCTCGCGACGTTTCGGCCAGTCAAAGTCCACCTTGACTGGGGCCACGGCCCGTAGAGGGTGATAGGCCCGTAAGACGGCTGGAACGTTGTGCCGGCTTTCCCCTAGAGTCGAGTTGCTTGGGAGTGCAGCTCAAAGTGCGTGGTAAACTCCACGTAAGGCTAAATATGACCCCGAGACCGATAGCGAACAAGTACCGTGAGGGAAAGTTGAAAAGAACTTTGAAGAGAGAGTTCAAGAGTACGTGAAACTGTGTAGTGGTAAACGGAGGGGCTCTCGAAGCTGGCCTCGGAGATTCAAGCTGACGGTGGGGCGGCCGGCGAGTTCTCGATCCGCGAGGACCTGGCTCGTCGGTCGGCCCTGTCGGCGGCTGCACTTCTCCGGGGCTCTGCGCGACGAACCGCTGCCTGCGGAACGTGGTGTCGGGTGAAGTTTGTCGTCACTTGTGGCTTCAAGCCCCGGCTCTCTGTCTCTGCGGG
>Ga0208740_1000505_pt1 | contig 10757 bp, 15 predicted proteins | sample CryBogCBE08Jun09_FD_184567 | JGI IMG/M metagenome (GOLD analysis project Ga0208740, IMG submission 184567) | Freshwater microbial communities from Crystal Bog, Wisconsin, USA - CBE08Jun09 (SPAdes) (version 2) | ecosystem: Environmental > Aquatic > Freshwater > Lake | place: Crystal Bog...
TAAGTCGAGCAATCGATATGATGAAGGCATAGTCCAGGGAGTAGTGAAAGCTACACAAACCGGAATCCTTTGGTCCCAGGTTCAAGTCCTGGTGGGCCCACCAGAAATGAAAATACCAACCTTCGGGTTGGTATTTTTTTGAGTTAAATTAAGAGTTATTTGTTGATGGCTAGAAAGTATCCAATGATTCTACGTAGAGATGAAACTTTTCGCGTTGTCTTTAACTTAAGAACTCCAGCGCAAGATGGTTTAGAAAGAGTTGGAACAGGAATTTTTGTAGCTAAAGAAAATGAATTGTTTTTAGTAACTGCAAATCATGTTGCAATTGAATGCAATGTAAATACCAGTCTAGTTGTTAGTGATAACGCCGGTAACGCGACTGTTTTAAATCTGGTGGATTTCAATCCAAAATTACAATGGATTCATCATCCTATTGCGGATTTATCTGTAATGCCAATAGTTGTTTCCGAGAAGAATCATGCACACTTAGCAAGCAGATTTTTTCCTTACGATCACTTCAATTTGCAACCAATAGCTGTTTCAAGAGACTACGAGTTGACATCAGTGGGATTTCCTTATGGAATGGGCGCTCAAGGAAAATTTAGCCCTTTAACTTATAGATCGTACGCATCGTCATCTTTCGTTAGTTTCAATAGATTCGATACAAAAACCCCTTCCGAATTCTTTTTATTAGAGAATCCTAGCGTCGGTGGATATAGCGGAGGGCCTATATTTGATCTTGCGTATATGGTTGTTGGCGGCATGACAACAACAAAAGATAAAACAATTTGCTACGGGCTAATGCATGGAACGTTATCTGATGAGACCGGAGGGAAATTGGCTGCAGTAACACCTTCGCATTATTTGGCCCAGATTATTTAGAGCCAATGAATTCTTCTGCAAAAGACTCTTCTGGGATATACGCCTTTCGAAATAAGGAGAATGGCAAGGTTTACGTTGGGCAATCGAAAAAGGTATTGACCCGCAAAAAGCAACATGAGCGCGGGGATACTAATAATTCGCGCCGTTTTCATAACGCAATGAATAAGCATGGCCCTGATGGGTTTGAGTTTGAGGTTCTGGAGTATTGCTCAAGCGACTTGATGGATGAGCGTGAGGTTTATTGGATTAATCAACTTAGCTCTCTGTATCCAAGCGGCTATAACTTAACTTCTGGCGGTGGAGCTTTTCAAAAGCACCATGAAGAAACCAAGAAGAAGATGTCCGCTAATCAGAAGCAAAGGGTTAAGCAAGGAGTGCATCTTTTTGCCTCTGGTGAGTTTCAAAAGGAGCAAGCTAAAAGACAGGTTGAATTAGCCAAACAGGGAAAACACTCATCACAGCAACCTGAATTTAAAGAAAAGAAAAAGAAAACTATTGAACAAAAGGTAGCTGATACCGGTTTCTACTTCAAACACACTAAGTCTACTATTGAGAATTATCGAAAAAAACAGCTAGCTCTTTACGAGAGCGGGAAAGGTAAATTTCAAGATCCTAATCTGATCGAAAAAAATAGAGAAATAGTTAAAAGGAAGTTGGCTGAAGGTAGCCACCATACACAACGACCTGATTGGTCTGATAGGGCAAAAAAAGCCGCCCAGAAGCAAATGAAGGGGATTGTGATTGTCATAAGGAGTAATGATGGCTCCACATATGAGGTTGACTATCCATCTATTCACGAAGTTAGTCGGCAACTAGATGCTGATAGGCGACATATAACCAATTTGTGTAATGGAAAAGCATCGACACTCTCCTTGCAATGTAATCAAGGCAGAATCATTAAAGCGGCACATGTAGGCAAGGTGGATTGGGATTTGGAGGTGCTTAAGAAATTACCTGATTCAGCTTTTACTAAAAAGAAGGCGGTAATAGTTACCATTCAAACCGAGTCTGGCAAGATCATTAAAAAGAGCTATCAAAGTCAAAGGTCTGCTTGTGAAGATTTAAGGGCGCAAAGCAGGGCATTGCGCTACATGATTGCTGGTGAAAAATATAAATCAACAGGTTGCAATTTGGGTCGAATTATTGAAGTTACAGAAATTTAAGCGTTACTTAAAGTAACGCTCATCCCCACAAACTCACCAATAACCGCCATAACTAGCCATACTTTCTTTTGGCTAAATTGACCCCTGTTTTTCCTCCAATCAGGTTGCTCTAGCCTAGCGTCAGAAGCTACAGTATATGTATGGCAACTAAAAAAGAAAGTACACATCAACTCATACACCGTAACCTAACCCTCTATCAGCGCGAGCATAGTGCCGTATGGCAATGTCGCTATAAGGTTGATAACAAGTGGATACGAGCAACTACTAAAGAAACCCAGCTTGACTTGGCAGTTAATAAGGCTAAAGAGCTATTAGTGGAGGCAGAGATTCGTAAACGCTCCGGCATCCCAGTGGTTACCAAACGCTTTAAGGATATCGCTATGCTGGCAATTGATCGTATGGAGCGAGACTTAAATGGCGGCTTAGGTAAGTCAATTTACAAAGACTACATCCGTATTATTAATGAGCATTTCATCCCCAGTCTTGGACAAAGGCTTATTACCAATATTGATTACGATGCCCTGCAGCACTACTACGATGACCGTGAAGCCAAGTATGGCTTGGCAATATCCAATAGCAATCGCAAGACTCAAAATGCAGCATTTAATCGAGTCTTTGATGAAGCTATTGTTAGGGGTTACTTAACTGAAAGTAATCGTCCCAAATTAGATGGTAAGACTAAAGAGAGTCAAAGAAGGCCAGCTTTTGAGCTACATGAACTAAGGGCTTTACTAAAGCTACTGGGCCCATACATAGAATCAGGAAGAACTCGTGATGTTCGAGAGCGTCGTGAAATCCTCAGAGACTATGTAGAAATGCTGGTAGATACTGGAGCAAGACCAGGTGTAGAACTATTGGAAATGAAGTGGAAGCAGATCCGCTTCATGATGAATCCTATTAGTACTGTTACAGATCAATTAGATGAAGAGGGTGAGGTTATTGAAGTGCATAGCCTAAACCGTAGTTGTGAGATGACAGTTAAAGGCAAAACTGGGCAAAGACAGATTATTGGACGCTTACCAAGCGTTAGAGTTCTAGAGCGTATTGCGCTTAGAAACTATGGAGTATCTAGCTCAATCAAAGATCCATTAGCTGAGCTGATTAAGCCTACTAATGATGACTACATCTTTAGAACCAAAGAAGGTAGAGATTTAAGTGATGTTTTAAACCACATGTTTGACGGCTTCTTGGCCGACCATGGTTTGCTGATTGATCCCAAAACTAATCAAAAGCGGGTGTTCTATAGCCTACGCCATACATATGCCACGTTAGCACTTACTCATGATATGGTGCCTATACATACGCTAGCTAAGCAGATGGGCACTAGCGTCTTAATGATTGAGCGGCACTATAGCCATTTACAGGTAATACAGGCTATTGAGCAATTACGAGGGACAAATACAAGAAAGCTCATTGAGGCAGATAGCAAAGCTGCGGATAACTATCCTAGTAAGAAGCGGGCTGAACAAGAGTTGAAAGCCGCCTGAGCGCCTAAGTCTCCAAAGCCTTCCGCAAATATGGGTCGATATCCCCTTGAGTTAGTAGCCACTGCTTATAGTCGCTAGGAACATCCGCCAACAACGCCCCTTTATGTTTACCAAAAGGCATCGTAGTTGGTGTTCTAGCCTTTTCAGACTCAGCATATAAATCTTCAACAGTTTTGATGCCTAGCTGCTGACAAATGTGATTAAGAATCACGGCGCAAATACCCACATCTGCAATAGCTGAGTGGGCATTACGTAATTGCTCACGTGCTGTAGCTCGCTCCAAGTAATACATCAGGGCGCTTTGATTGTGGCTATCTAAATCCGGCCATAGTTTGCGAGCTAGGGCTAGCGTACAGATACGTTTAACCTCAGGCTTCCCAATAACTTCCCAGTCAAAGTCCACGTTATGCCCAATGATGTAGTCCACATATCCAGGCAGGGTAAAGCTAGCGGCTAGTGGGCAATCAACTAATTCCTCATCCATGATGTGATGGGTGGCTAGTGCGCCGAGGGTAATGGGTTTACCAGGGTTATAACGCTGTACAAAAGGGTTGGTAACGGCAAAGGGCTCAATGGATTCAAGTTCTACCCAAGCAGCTTCAATTAATACGGGTTCTTTAATGCCTGTAGCTTCGGTATCGAAAATAATGGTTTTGGACATGGGCTTGTGTAATATTTAGATAGTTTGATTCTAAAGGGGGTGGGAGATGGCTATTAAATTTGCGCGATTCAATATCCAGCTGTTAGGCAGTCCTGATGTGGAAATAAAGGCAGATGAGTGGCAGGCTTTGATAAATGATGCAGCAATTGAGGGATATGCTGATGATTATGAAGTTTTCTATTTATCACAGCGAGGAGTTGTCGGTTTAAGTGTGCCATATGAAGATGATGATCCAATGCTTTTGCTGGAGGCTGGCGCTGCCTTAGGATTTTGTCAGTCAAGGTGTGAGTCTTCAGATATTGGAGGAATAGAGTCCATGTGGCTATCTTTGCATGATGCAGATGATTCAACTATTGATTCCCCAATTGAATAAGTAAGCGTTACTTAAAGTAACGCTTAGAGAGTATTTGTACTATGCCTGTCAGTCGTCTATTGGTTGAAAAATAATCAATATGAAAATCCTTAAAAATCAGGCGAATTTGGGTCATTTCGCCTGATTTTTGTTTAGGGTTAGATTAAATCACCAGGGGTCGAGATCTTGAATGGCGCTGAAAATTACGCTGTAGATTTTTAGCGACTTAGATTGAAAACTCGCTGTTGATCTTTAACTATCTTTTGCCTAGTTCTTTCGGCATCTAGTGCTTTCCCAGCCTTTGCCTTTTGGCGCTTTAGTACATCGATCCTAGCTTGTTGGGGAGTAAGCGGTTTGAAGGGTTTAATGGGCTTAAGCCTGCTAATAATTTCTTCTAATGGTTCATGCTCCAAATCTTCCTTGTTGGATAGGGTAGGGCTAGAGAGAATGCAATTCATGCCAAACTGGTATTGCAGGATTAATCTGGCATGAATGGAGTTATCTGCAAAAACGGCAGTCTTTATAGATTGACCTTTTACTTTGATGGTTGCGATGTATTTGTTCATAACTGTATTTACTAGCAATCCAGTAACTAGTGCTTAAAACCCAGCTTTACTGCTTCAGTTGCGGCGTCTATTAAGTGATCTAGCTCCCCAGCCTCTACAGCAGTCTTAATCTTTTGTAATGTTGGTATTAGGTCGGAAGGCTTATCCAGCTCTATAGCTGCTTTACCTTGCGTAATTTCAAGTGTTTTAGAGCCGTAGCGTAGGATTAAGCAGACTTTGCCATTTTGAGCGGTAAACCACCAAGGCTTAATGCGTTTTGGCACTTCTAGTAGCTTAATATTGCCTTCTATATCTTTTAGACGCTTGGATTTGAGTGGAGCATATGTACTACCTTTACTTTTTGCTTCTGCTAATTGGATCTGCTCCCATATTTTGTCAGATAGCTTGTTTCGCCTTTGGATAACTGGGGGCAATTTTGTTGGTTTATTAACAGTTACTAGCTTCAGTGAGTCTAGTGTGCTCATGTTTACTCCTTATTTGTTAATGGGCACATATAACAATATGATCAGATCTGGCGCTTGAGCAACCAGAAAAATAGGTAACCACTAGAAACCAGAAATTTAGTAGTGATTTGTGTGGTTTGCTAAATAACTATATGAATAGCTACAAGACCCTCAAAGACAGCACAGCTACAGATCGTTGGCTTAGATCGCAGGGTCTTAATCCTGATAAGTGCATCAATCCTGATTTAGAAGCCAAGGTCATTTTGGCAAAAAGAGCAGCTCATTGCTTATTGCAAGAATATGGGCTGCTATTAGATGAGACGCAACTAAGACGAGTACAGGCATTTAACAAAAAGAATACTAAGGTAACAGCTAGGCAAATATTTGGAGTATTAAATCTTTATAAGAAGATTCACAGGCAGAAGCATAGGCAAAGCAGGAAAGGTTAGCCCACCTAAAACGGCAGAAAACGCGGGTTGTAATACGTCGGCTAATGACCCCGCCCTTACATAATCGCTCTAGAGGTTATGACTATAAGGTGGCCGCAGGTTCCTATTAGGCAAATCAATGCCGAAATAGGTCGAAAGTTTTAATCCATCAGTCTTTCGGAATACCCTCTAGAGTCGTGTTAGCTGGAAGTGACATCAGACCAATCTACACGTAGCGGCGGCTCATAGGACTTTTTAAGTGCTATAGCCGTCGTTTGACTAAAAGTTCTATCACCCAATCATCGATCAATAATTCCATTTATTCAATCATAATTTTTTAGTAATATAAGAAGAAGAAAATGTGATGAGCGAAAGCGATATCACAGGAGAACTATGTTCTCCTTCTTGCAGTCCCTTTTTAATAATGTATTGAGGTTTGTAAAATAGCTACATTGTGCTTTCGGTTAATTGTCAAGATACCAATTGGAATTTCAAATGAATAAGAATCATGATCTGTTAATTAAATCAATTCAGGAGTTGGAATATCATTTTGGAGGTTACCTTTACGATATGACTAGAATCTACCTTTACGACTGGCTTATAAAGCAGCAAAATAAAGATCAATTTGCAGAAGCCGTCCATTTAATTATGAATTCAGAATCTGTGGAAATATTTAGACCACACCCTTTTGGGGGGGTTTACCCAAGCACAGAATTATTGAAAACAGTTATTTTGGAAATTAAGAATGATGATGCTGAGAGAAAAGAGTATTTTGAAGATTCCTCATCAGAGGATTATGAAAGCATTGAAATGTTTGAAAATTTGAATGATATTCAAAAAGTTCAAATTTGGATGGATTTAATTGGTATTAAAGCGGAGCACACATCAAGACCAAACTTGAATTAACTTTAATAAAGATTCGTGGCACCCTAGCCACATCTTTAGTCATTTGCACCATGGTTTTCCAGTAAAAACCGGCTAAATAAAAAACTACACTTTTTCATGCAAAAGTGCAGTTTTTTTGTAAGTCATTGAAATAGAAAGTCCTTTTTTCTGTGGCATTTATGCCATAGTCGGTTGTCCTAACCAAACATCAGAAAACATACTGTAGCTGCGTATTTATTAGATTAAAGGACAGCCGTATGCCACAAGCAAAATCGTTTAGTAGTTCAGAACTAACCCAAGTTTTAGCCTATGTAAAAACCACCAAACACAGCTTACGTAACCGCGCTATGTTGCTATTAACCCATTGGGGTGGGCTCAGAGTAGGGGAAGTAGCAGCCCTACGCATATGCGACGTTTTAGACGGGGAAAATCAGGTGAAAAGCGAGATCCGCTTACTGCCAGAGCAAACCAAAGGACGCCATCCTAGAACCGTTTTTCTTAATGAGCGTCTTAAAGCAGAGTTACAAGCATTTGCCAATGAGATCGCCATTAAAGACCGAAACTATGCATTCTTTCCCACGCAGAAGTATCCAAAACGCGGATTCACAGCAAATACATTAACGCAGCACTTTAAGAATATCTATAAAGAAGCTGGAATATCTGGGGCTACCAGTCATAGCGGTCGCAGAAGCTTTATTACAAACCTAGCTAGCAAGGGCGTTGGTGTTCGCGTGCTCATGAGCTTAGCGGGTCATCGAAATATTGGCACTACACAGGCATACATTGATGTGAATGATGATATGAAGCGCAGGGCGGTGGAGCTTATTTAGGATTTTTTAGCTTGGGGTTAGAGATTTGCATGCGCCTATAAATATCTTCGTAATCAAAGTCTGGCAGGGTGATTGCTTTAGAGTCTGGGAATCTTCCTCTTGCCGCATTTTCTGCAATGTACTGTGCTTTCTTAAGAGCTCTACTGGTAAGTACAGTCATATTATTGCGTTGATCGACTGTTTTGGCGCTCGCTTTAGTGGCGCTGATATCAAGGCCTATTGCATTGGTGGGACTGACTTTGGCTACAACACCTAAGCGCCAGTTCACCCAATCTGGATGTTGTGCCTTTGCCCAGAGTAATTTGATGCCAATAAATAATGGTGCAGAACGTAAACGTTTGGCTGTGAGTGAGCGTTTGGCTTTTTGGGCTCTAGGTGCCACAGTAACGCCAGTTCGATTAATCATCCTAGAAACTTCCTTTAGGATGGCTCGCTTAGGCATGCCAAGTGGAATTGCCAGAATTAGCGCACGGCCAGAACCTTCATGTTTTCTAAAACCCTTAAAGTATTGCTCTAATGAATTAGCAAAACCAGGTTCATACTCTTCGTTCTTTTCAATATTAGCTATTTGACGTACTTGAGGTTTAACGTATTCAGTGCCATATAGATTGATGCCGGTACTGGTCCACCAATCATCAAACTTCACTTTAGCTACATCACCATATTCATCGTAAGTCTTAAGAACTAAGTCAAAGTCCTCAGGCAATAACTTCTTCTCTTTAGTTGTTAGCTTGCCAGCCCTCGCTTTTCTAGCTAGCTCGTAAGTAGGGCTTAGGCGCAGATATTCGAGCATCAGCATGACATAGCCCTGGATACCCTTTGTAGCCCAATCTTTCTTTGACTTATTTGGCAGCATTTTTTACTCGATTTCTCATTAAAAACTTAAAAATATATTAACACTTAACGATCACATTTTAATTGTAATTTCTACTAAATGTTAGTTATGAGATTCTATTAATACAGCAATTTCGCTGTTTTTAAAGGAGTTTTGAAATGGAAACAACAGTAAAGATGTCTTCAGTAGCAAATGTATTTGATTCTTATAGTGGTGTCTGTTTAGCGGATACCGGAGAGACTATTCAAGCAAATTTGAGTAGTGATGAGTTATTGCGATATTGCCACGCAATGATGAAAGTGGAGAAGCAGCAGGTTTTAAATAGAAAGGACTTAGCTGTATTGGATAAGATTGATGCGATCACTTTTGAACATCATGGCATGTGTTTGAAGGATTCGCTTGTAACTAAAGCACGTCTAAAAGCGTGTAAAAAATATGGCGTAAATTTTATTGATCGTGATGGCTTAATTGACCACATGTCTGCAATGACAAGCACGCATTCTTCTAATGATTTAGATGTAACCGAGAGTGAACTAAATCTGCAGATTGGATATTTTCTTTTGGATCGGTTGGGTGAATCACGTTTCCAAGACTTTGCTTTGACTATTGGTCGCGTATTAAAAAAACAGCCTCTAAGTAGAAAAGATCTTGAGGTGATCTATGAAGTTGAGTCACTTTTTCTAGAGGAGCTTGATTCCTCAACTAGAAGTGGGGCCCTTCAGTCTGCTATTGATGAGGCCTGTGAACGTTTATGCCTTGATTTTGAAAGTCTTGGTCAAAAAACATTTCATTAAATCTTATAAAGCAAGCGTTACTTTAAGTAACGCTTGCTATCCAACAAGGGAAAACAAAAATGAATACAGAATTAATTGAAGTAAAAACAAAAGCTAAGACTGCTGTTATGAATAGAACTTTGATAGGGCAGGCTGATGATTTAGCTTTAGAGCACGAAAGCTTTTATACAAACTACATCGTTTCAGGTCGCATTGCGCTTTATGAGTTGTTAGCAAAGATCTATGCGTTATCAGTCAAGCTGGATGGCGCTATAGATAAATCTGAACAGATCAGCATCATGCGTTCAGTTCTGGCTGACAAATATCAAATCCGTACGCAGGAAAATACCCCCGATCTAACAGTGCTCGTGCGTTATATCACCCGTTCTGATCGTAGAACTGCACATGGATATGCTCGCGTAATAGAAAGCGCTAGGGAAAGCGGAATTCTTCCTGATAACCTAGTTGGTTTTATTGAGCATCATGGTGGTATAGAGCGGATTCGAATTTCAGGCGCTGACCATGAAGGCTCAGCTGATATTGAGCAAGAGAAAATTCGATTGGCTAAAACATACCTAGCTGTAAAAGCAGATTCTCCCTTTACAAGCTTTGATGGCCCGAAAGAATTTGAAGGAATTTATTCTAATAGCTGTGCTTATGAAATCGTCATATGTTCTTTGGGGGTTGGTAATAAGTACCACGTCATTGGCAAATTACCAGCAGATCAAGCGTTAGAGGATCTAGTAATAAAGCATTTTTCCAAGCATTTATGCAAAAACATGGATCTGGCTCGAAATGAAATTGCAAAAATGGATCAAAAAAATAGAGAGCTAAAGCGTGCGAGAGCAAGCGTCAGTTGCGAGGTGCAATCATGAGATATACGGCTAAAGAGATTGTTGATATTTTCAAAAGCTGCCCAGAGGATGAGGTTATCTTCATGTGGTTTAAACGGCGGCATGAATTTGATAATGTTTTAGATATTTCAGAGGAGCAGTGGGGTGAAGTTTTTGATTGGAAGGATTGGATTTATGACTATGTAAATACTGCTATGTTTGATTTGGTTTACGAGAAGGCTCATGAAGAAGATTATCCAAAAAATAATCAAGAAGATTTCTAATTAACGTCATGACACTGGATTTTAAATTTATTGTTATCACAATCAAAAGGAGTAATTGAAAATGAAAAAATATCATGCAATTATAAAAGTTGACCTAACAGTAGCGCCTGAAGTAATGGCACTTACAAAGGCTGAGGCGGAAAAAAAGATTCATCATCTGCCTATGGAAAAGTTATTGGCTCATATCAACGATATTTCAACAGTTGATATTTGGAGTATTGACGAGGTTGAATAGCTGAGTTGGCTACTTAGCTTTTTAAAGAAGTGCTTTGGAGCAACCAAGTGCTAAACGGTTGTTCCAAAATTCCTTTGGTTTTGAAAACCAAAGAGTGAAA
>Ga0208740_1000508_pt1 | contig 10727 bp, 16 predicted proteins | sample CryBogCBE08Jun09_FD_184567 | JGI IMG/M metagenome (GOLD analysis project Ga0208740, IMG submission 184567) | Freshwater microbial communities from Crystal Bog, Wisconsin, USA - CBE08Jun09 (SPAdes) (version 2) | ecosystem: Environmental > Aquatic > Freshwater > Lake | place: Crystal Bog...
GGTAGGCGTCGGTGACTTCTGCCCACTGAGAAAGGCGTTCAACCTTGAATGAATCGGGTTCACGCTTCTCCAGACGCTTCATACCCTCATCATATGTCTGAGGAGCACTTCTGAACTGGAAACCACCGGTTGCTTTCGGGTCATTCCAGTCCTCATACGGACCCCATGAAGGCAACTGACACATCATCATGTCCGGGAACGCTGGTGTACCATCTTCATTAGATTGGAGTGCATTTTGATACAACTCGAAACACTTACCGACTTTGGTGAAAGGAGATGTGGGAATGTAGATAAAACCGTCTTTTTGGAACTGGTCAAGTGCTGGTGTGATAGCATTGTAGACTTCATCAGAAGTTCTTGGACCAGCAGTTCCGACTAGCATGTGTGCAAACTCGTCAAACATGACACAGAAAGCTGCTGCACCACGACTTGACTTACTGTTACTTGTTACTGCCATATTACGAACAGATGCAATTAGTCGGTTTGGGCGAATGCCACGTGACTCAAAAGCAGCAATTCTTCTAACATCACTAGCAGTTCTTAATGCAATAAAGTATTCATTAGCAGTTGCTACATATGGTTGGAAGCAAGGGGCGTCTAGGATAGTGTTGGCAAGGTCTGCAAACTGGTATTTCTTTGCCTGTTCAATGTTTGTTGCAACAGTAAAAAGATAAATGTCCTTTGACTTATCAATACCATAATACCACTGAGGGTCGTCTAGCATTAAAAGTTTCCAGTTTAAGTAGGCACCCTGGATACCACCAATGTGACCCTTACCACCACGACGACCAGTAATGTTTACAACTTCACGAAAGTGACTGTAACCATTTGCTTTCAAGTATTCAACTCTGTCCCAAATATCCGGGCAGACACCAATTGAGACACCACTCTTATCAAAACCCTTTGACCAACCATCAATGACTTCACGGTCATAGTCAGTCATGTGTTCAGTTTCTAAGTTAATTAACCTTAAAAGTGTCTGCTGTCTTGGGTAAAGTTTACGCCCTAAAAAATTAGGGTGTTCAGCAAAAGTAACAATATCCGGAATATCCGGAGTTGTTTGAAGTGCTTGTTTAGCAATCTCAAAAAAGTCATCTTGACCCTTAAGAATACTTTGGTTACCCTTTTTGGATACTCTACTAGTATTACCTGTTGCCATTACGGGCACCTCTATGCCTCTTCTTCAAAGACCTTAATTGCTTTGCTTTAGCAAGACTAGATGGTGTTGGTTTCTTAGTTTCACTTGATTGAGTTAACTCAGAAATCTTTTCATTAAAGTGATTACATGTCTTGCAGTTACTACCACTACAAGGACCGGCAAATTCAAGAACCCCTGCACTTCTAAAGAAATCTACAAACTTTTCTTCTGGTGGACCAACTTCACTACTTTGTTCTTCTGCACTTCTTCTTAACTCATGATATGGACCTGTCTCAAAGTCACTATCATTTGCAATTCTAGCACCACCACAGAAAATTCTGTGTTGTCTCATACACCTAGTGTGGAAGGGAAAGAAGGCATTACCCTCATGGTGGTCTGGCAATTTCCACCTAGAGACAATTTCATTTGGATCTTCAAACTTAACACCACACCAGGGGCAAAGGTGATTGGGGATTGTTATGTGTGAAGGGATCTTCCTACCAGTAGTTGGTACTGGTCCTTCAGGGTCATTACCGGGGATCCAACCAAAAGGAACCGGGTTTATCTTATGAACCAAAAACCCATCAGTGTCTGCCATTACTTCTGCATGGGAACTACCACTTCCACCAGCATTAAGTGTAGGCCTTGGTAAGCCAGGACGGTACTGGTCTTCCCAATCCCATTCTTTTGCTGTTCTTATAGAGTTATCACAAACATGGCAATTATTTGTATTTGATAACTTTAAGTTGTCGTAGATATATCTAGTTTGCCATTTCATAACTTAACCCTACTTAGCGGGTGGGGACTTCATGACTTTTTTAATGTCATCAATTGCCTTTTGTAAGTCAGTCGCCAACTTATCGTGGGCCTTCATTTCTTTTGACTGACCCTTAGCTGCATGCCAACCAACACCTTTTTGAGTTTCGGCAAGTAATTCTTCAAGGTTACGAAGGTGGTGTTCCCAGTCCATTTCACTAGGCCATGCGCCTGCAGTCTTGGAGCCTAAGTAAGTTGAGGGATAACCAGTTTCACCCTTTTGTCTTTCAAACTCTTGGTTATTAAGAAAATTAAGTGCAGGAATTGGTCTTTTTTCACGTAATTGATTTAAAGTTCCTTCAGGAAGTTTAGTTAAATGGTTAATACAAGAAGGCCTATTATTATCATCATGCCCACTGGCAATAAGTCCACAACCACAAAGTTGATTCCCCGGAAGTGGTGGAATAAATGGGTGAAGTCCTCTAAGAGGGTTTGGTGAACTAGGAGTTAAGTCAAGGTCAACTTTACCATTTTTGTGGTCTGTGTACGTCTTAAGTGCTACTTCCTTTGCCTTCTCTACAGAAGATTCATGGCCTGTAGCATAGGTATTATTAAAACCAAATCTGTCCCCGACACCATATTCCCAGTGACCACTTGGGTGAACAAATATATACTTCTCATCTTCATCTGGGTGCTCATAACTTAAAGTTTCACCACTAACATGGGGTTCAAATTCATGTTGGGAAGTCCAGTCTGAAGGACTGTCTTCAGTACTCCAGCCCATATCACCTATGCGCGTCCAACTTCCCTTTTCTGCACTACCATGCTTATTTACCATCATGGCCTTGAAAGAAGCAATAGCCTTTTCTTTTGAGTCATGGTGACTTAAAACCTTACCAGTACCCTTTTGAATGACTACCCAACTGTCACCCTGCTTCTTAATGTACTTGTAGTGGTCCTCGTGTTCTTCATTCTTAGAACCAATAGTGGTGTTTGGGATAGGCTTTGAATGGAAGTTCTGAAGTGTCCTAAAACAATCCTTGTGCAAGTAGTTACTAGTTCCATTTACTTGAACTACTGGACCCTTACTACTGCCTAAACCACAGAAGGCACAGTTATTTGGGACTACTTGGACGGATCTATTTTGACGGTCAATAGTTTCAGGACTAGCAGGTGCGGGTTCTTGAGTGGTGATATTTCTAATCTTATCACCAAAACCGGCTGTTACTGTCTTGAAATTAAATTCATTTGGTTGTTCTGAACGGGATACTTTACGCATAATCTCTCTATTCTTCCTGTAATCCTTCTACATCACGGCAGTCGGTGCAGATTTTACCAAATACCGGGTGGTCATGACGTTTAGCACCTCTAGGAACTATTACTCCACAACGACCACATGGTATCTCAGGAACCCTAGAAGGCTCTTTGTACTTTGATATTGGGTCTGGTTCCGACCTATGTGAAGAGTAGTCTCTAACGGAGTAACGTTCTGACCAATTCATAATTACTTCCCTGGTATAATTAGTTTGCTTTTATTCTTACGCTTTTCACGGGCAGCATCATAAAAGTCATCTGCGAGGCCCTTGCCAACTTCATAGCGGTTCTGTTCTGGGTCAAAGGGCTTAAGACGATTGACAATGGTAATCTGGGGCGGCGTCTGCTTAACACTAATAGAAGGCATAACCCAGTCAACCACAACCTGCAAGTTAATAGAAGCAAATCTTTCCTCTGCCTCACCCTTCAATGACAAAAGGTTGTCAAAACTTGCCTTACGGTGGTAATACTTAGCGTACAACTCTTGCATAATCTTAGTTGCCGCTGCAAGTTCACCTTCTTGCAATTCCAAAACTTCACTGTCTGCTTCCTTCTCTGCCTTTTGTTCGGCAAGAAAAGCGTTCATTTGTGCAGTCTGTAGTGCATCTAACTTTGGTACATCTTCAGGTGCAATACCTTCTTTTGGAATATTCAGTTTATCAAAAGCCATAGTTGTCCTTAAATAGAGTTAAACTATATTATAGTTTATTACTCTACAGAATTCTTTGAATTGTAGGTAAATGTAGTAGAAGTAATAAAACCATCATCGTACTGATAACTAGATTCCTTCTTATTGTCACTATGCTTTTCAGCAATACTCTTAGCCCAGGCAGCACCGGCGTCTCCACCCCATGCATACCAAGCAACCTTACCGGGACTAGGCTTATCCCAGTCCTTACCCTTCTTGTCAACACGGTGACGTGAGAAGTAAGAGTGCATACGCTTAATAGTAGACAAACTTACTGACTCACCATTAGCAAGTTGGTGGGCACGACCACGACCAACACCAGTAAAACCACCACCAGCATGGCCTTCTTCAATCCACTTAAGTGCCTTACGGGCGGCTGATTGAACACCTTCCGGTGGTGTAAAACCCTTGCCTTCTTCTTTAGCATACTTTGAGTTAAATGACATTATGTATCCTTAGTGTTTCGAGGCCCAGGCATTGTCAATCCAGTTGGGATATGGACGACCATGTGCTTTTGCACGGGCTTTTGCTTTTGCCTTTTGTTCAGGACTTAGTTTGTGGTGCTTACCACCGTCTGGGTCTTTTTCATCCCACGGCTTATCGCTAGCATATTTTGAATTAAATTTCATCTTAGTTATAATTTGGGATGAACCCAACCCCTTGCCTTCTTCTCCTACACTCAGCAGCATACTCTGGTATGTGCTCCCCTTCCTTAATTCTTCCCGGGGTGTCTCGTGTACCACAAATACCACAAATTGGCAAGCATCTTGAACAAGTATGCATGGGATTATCAGTTACAAAAGCAACAGTTTCTGTGTACTTAGAGTGGGGGTCTTCACCAATGAAACCAGTAGGGTGGTCAGCACTAGGAACAATTCTGGGCACACCATAGTTTAAGGGATAGGAGTGGACGGGAGGTTCGCTGGAGTTTATGTGCCTGACAAACTTATCCATGTCATCAGTAAAACTGTCATCTTCAATATCAATACCCTTAGCCCTCAACCTTTCTGCCTCAAAATTTGGAACTCCTATACCAGACTCAACTGCCTTTCTGATATAGTGGCAAGTATTACAGTCAGTACCATTACAAGGTTCAGTCCAGTTAATATGGTGATTCCAGACAGAAAGTAACTTTGTCTTTTGTGATTCTTCAAGACTAGGCTTTTCTAAACTCTTTTTGTAAAAGTCACAAATATTACACTTACTTCCAGAGCAACTTTTATTAAGGTCTGGTAACTCATTTGATGTCTTTATTTTGGAAGCATTAAAAGTTTTAACCATTTTTACCCTTAGCCGTATACTTCTGTAATAAATTCCAAGGGGTTTTACAATGTTGTAAACAAAAAACCTCGGCCACAAGGACCGAGGAATCTTGCTGCATCTTCACCGGACTTTCCGGGGAGGACCACACACACGTTTATATTGTATCACACAAGTACCCCTGATGGGACTCGAACCCATACTGGAAAGATTTTTTTCATTGTAGTACTCCGAATGGGACTCGAACCCATATGCCTTACGACAGAAGTTTTTAAGACTTCCCTGTATACCTATTCCAGCACCGGAGCTAGATAATTTATTATAAATTCTAGTCTTTTCTCAAACCATCCTAAAGTCGTATTGCACTTATAGCAAAGAAGACCTCTTACTCTCCCACTTTCATGGTCATGGTCAATGCTAAGACTTTTACCAGTTTGGCACTTCTCTACTCTACAAATAGCACATTTATTGTCTTGACGATCTATTAGCTCATTATATTGTTGGGGAGTTAGTCCATATGTTTTGCATTTATAAAAAATATCCCTGCAAGGTTTACAATATTTTGCTCTTATATCAATTTGTGTAGTACAAAAAGTGCAAGGTTTTTTTTCTATCGATGGTCTAGGCGGTCTTGGACCTTTCTCTTGCTTGTCTCTTGTGTGTTGCTCTTGACTAGCATGACTTTGACAACAGTATTTGCCAGTGTTTTTAGTTACTTGATATTTATATCTTAAAAAAGTTTTATCACAGTTTCTATATTCGCATACCCACTCGATAGAAGTTTTTTTATTATTTTGTCTCAAACTCATAAGTATCCTTCACTCTAAGTACTTATGTGGGTTTGAACAAATATTACATCATTAAGTCTCCTGCCTCTGCCGATTGGGCTACAGGGGCTTGTACCCCAGAAGTTTATATAAGATTGAGTGCTAAATTCTTTCTTTTATATAGACTGAGGTAGAAGGGCAGTTTAAACACATACCCAGGTGTTCTCTGTGTCTACGGACAGAACTTAGATGTCTAGGTTGTGCTGGCAGTTAGTGCAGCGGTGACCACCCATGTCACGGATTGCATTACCACCAAGAACCTGCAACTTATTAATTTGCTTTGAGTCAATACCCTCAGCGTTCTGGAAACTAGTAATCAAGTTGATTACGTCATAGTAACTGCTGTCAGTCAAACTAGCAGCTGCCTCAATGATTCTAGTCTCAATCTTAGGCGAAAGGTCATTCTCCTTAGACAATCGGTGAATCAATTGCTCAGGGTTAGTACTGCGGACATCAGTCAACTTCTTCCAGTTGTCGAGGAAACGTGGTACTGTGAGTCGCAAGTAGTGGTCAGCAATGCTTTGCATACTGTTAAGTACTTCAGTCAATGTGTAACCACGAACTGGCAACTTGTCCAAGTCACTAGTTGCAACCATACCATTACTGCAAACCAAACGTTCCATGTATGCACTAACTTCCGGACTCTTACCGTGAGTTGCATCAAAACGAATACCACCCTGAGTAATGTCACCAGGCTTAACGTCAGTTGAAACACTACTAGTACGAATGTTCATAACAAGTCCGGTTCGGAAGTCAAGTTGTGAAACAACATCATCATCACTAAACAAAGATGAAACAGTAGTGACAACCTTATCTGGTGGCAACAACAACTGGTCTGCCTTAAAGACATTCAACAGTTCATTGCTCTGAACCGTAATAGTACCCTCAACCTCATGACTCTTCTGGATCATGTAGTCAATGACAGACTTACGCATGTCTGAGTGCAACTTCTGCAAAAACTTGCCAGGTGCACCAATGAAGGTTGAGAAGTTTGCGAATGCCATTTCATCTGCAAAACCAAAGAATTCACCAGTTGACTTACGAAGCAAACCGTCACCGTCTGTCTGACCACTAATTGACGGAACATACTCAAAGTCACCAATTGTTACTGGTAAATACTTTGGTGTAATTCTATCAATCGAGTCTTTCAATTCCTTAACAGTTAACATCTTACTCCTTATATTGGTTAATTTAACTACAACGTTATTGTAGTTGCTTCCAGTCGACTTTTCAAGTAATTATTTAATCTAAAAAGCCCAGGTCATCATCTATATACTCTGACCCCTCTGCAAGTTCCTGTGGTGTTGGTAACTTCCTAGATTCTTCACTATAAAACTGAATCTTCTCAAACACCTTCTCTCGCCACTCAACCGGCAAGACGTCTCTAATTGCTTGAAGAATAACATTTAGTTGATTAACAAGGACTTCAGGTTTATAACCTTGCTTTTCCTTTTCTTCAATCCTCTGCAATATTCCCATAGCCTGGAAGGTTTGGCTTAGTGTTGGTCGTGATGCACCACTTACAATATCTTCGAAACCTTTAGCAACAACAACTTCATAAAACGCCTCTGGTGTTAATAGAGTGCCTTCAGAATCAATGATACTTGTATTGTTCTTGTTTGCTTTTCTTTCAATGACTTCCCGAACTTGCTTTTTATCAAGTGGGAGGTGGTTACGATAGTGAGTACGAATACTACTGTAAGAAACCCTATCTTCAGGTTCAACACCCAATCTTTCTTCTAAAGGTTGGATAGTTCTGAGTATCTCTTTGTAACTCTTTGGGTAAAGTAGTAAGTCATCAACGTATCTACGGATTTCATCACCACTAGTGCAAACCTTGCATTGAGGGATTGCCCTATACAAGAAGACTTCACCATCAATCTTTTCACTAAGAAGTTCCTCAGTTGGTGGTGTTATCCTGTCAAGATCTCTATAGTCTTTTTTAATTGATTCTAATTCTTCAGCCATCAGGTTTCTTTCGAGTCAGGGTTGGGGATTTCCTTATCGGTTACTATAATTATTTTTCTTCCTGTTTTAGAAAACTCATAAGCTTTTTTTAAACTAGGATCTTCTAAATCCCATTTTGTCTCTACATAAGTGTCCAACTCTGGTAAATAAAAATCAGGTGTATAACTACATCCTAGTGACTTTAACCAAAATCTCTCAGGCTCATAAAACCACTTAATACCCTTACTATCTAGATACTTAGCATACCTAGCTTCAAGTTTACTCCTCATTTGTATACCACTATACTTAGTTGGTATACCATAAAGATTGGAAGTATTAATAACACGATTACCATCAATAAATGATTTTTTTAATTTATTTTTAGTCTCTTCACTCATTGGAGGTCTCTTTTTCCATGCCTCACGAAGTGCTTCTTTATGTTTTTCGGAAAGTTTCTTACCTTTTTTAGATTTAGAAATTTTTGGGCCTATATCTTTGAAGACCCCTTCTTCCCATTTTTTCTTTGTATCTTCAGAAAGTAACTTTTTTACCTCCTGTGAATGAGAGAAGTCTTTCCTGGACTCAGTAATTTTTCTTCTATGTTCTACTGAGTGTTTCTTACCTTTCATGGAAAGACTAAGATTCTTTCTATGTTCCTCACTTTTAGGGGGTCTTTTTTTAGCTATACTTGACATTTTAATCTTTTGTTCTTCTGTAAAAGTAACACCCCTTCTATTATGTCCTTTAAGGAATCTACTTTTAACAACACAACCACAACCACATTCGCAAAGTTTTTCCATACTACTAAGTATTAGTATGAAATCACTATACATCATCAAGTTTGCTTAGAAACTAGGTTTCACGGGAGTCAGGGTTGTAAGAACGACCGAAAGTACCTTTCTTTGGCGGAATTTCATCCCAACTACCAAACTTTGAAAGGACTTCTCGTCGCCTTCTTCTTTCAAGTTGGTAATTACTTAACCAACCTTCTTCTTTAATATCAGAGTGTTTTGTTGAAGTTCTGGAGTCTAACAAAATTCTGTGAGTAACCCAGTCAATCTTCTGTTCCCAAGTAAACTCTTCCCAGTGCTTTGGTAACTTCAACTTTCTTTCTTCAATAATTCTATTTAGTTCTTCTGGAGTATTCATTAATCCACATCTTCAGACCAAATCGTATCACAAAGATTCTTAAGTGCTCTACGCTTATACATACCAACAGGACTTGACCATTTGGTAAAGCCCATAATCTTTGCTACTTCAACTTCTTTTCTATTTTCAAGGCATGAAAGAATAACTGCCTGCTTCTGCCTAGGTGGTAAATCTGCAATACCCTTTAACACATCATGAATATTTACAGTAACTCCATTTAAGAGTTGTAAGTCTGGGTTACCACTTACCCTGTATGCTTCTTTCCATTCGTAATAGTTATTCAAAAGCCTTTCTAGGATTTGCCAAGTCATCTTACCTTTAATGACTTCTTGCTTCCTAGATTTTCTTTGAGGCTTTTCTTCGTTTTCCATTACGAACGCCTATACAGTTGGTTTTGGATATATCTTTGTGTGGCCTTTAAAGATTGCACTTTGTCATTAATGATACGCCAAGCTGCATACTGGACAAAGTAGAAGTAACGGTCTTCCTTTGTTTCCATACGGGCACGGGCTTCACGGTCATTAGTTGTACCACTTACCGGCTTACGGTATTCTTCCCAGTACCTGTCATCCCAGTTATAGTAACTAAACTGTGCCTTTAAGTATCTGCGTGTTACTTCATCTTCAATAGCAACAATGGCACTTTGCAAGTTAAGGAACAACCTGTCTGCTTCCATGTCACCCATTGGAATATCACTGTTGAACCTAGCAATAATTATTTCTGCTGGTCTAAGGTATTCTTTCATGAACTCATCAACCAATGAGTCAATCTGGTTTAATGCACTAAGTTCCTCGGGTCTATTTTCCCAAGTGAATGAACGAACTGTAAAGTTGTGAAGGTACTCCTTCTCACGTTCATGCTCTAAACCTAGAGAGGGTTGCTTGAGTTCATCAAGACCTTTCCTAATACCACTCATTACTTTCCTCTCTAAATGGTGTTACTAATAATTTATCATATTTCTTAGTTTTTCGTAATGTTACTTATGAAAGAAGGAATATAAGTCAATCCATTGTTCCAGTGTCATAACAACATAGGCTTCTTTGACATTACGGTTACGACGTTTAATAACACTAATACCAAAACGCTTCTTAGCATTCTTTTGTTCAACTAATGCCTCATCCATAATGGTAGACAAAGTAATCTTAGCCCAGTTTTTAGCTTCAATGACAGTATCTTTGACACCATTAATGTCACCCTTGTCTAAAGTTGCACCAGCACCATAACGACGCTCTACATCCGGATACCCACGTTCATTGAAGTATCTGGCAACATCTAGTTCCCATTGCGAACCTTTAGCTTTATTAGGGTTAGCCATTAATTATCCAATTCTATACTTTACAAAGGTCAAGTACCTTAATAACATCACAAGGCCACAACTGTATAAGTGTATCATTTGGACCCTTGCAACCTACACAGTAATTAATGTTACCCTTCTTACCCTGATTCTGGAAGATAGGTTGATGCTTTATTCTATAGTCTTCAGTAGTCATACTTCACCATCTAAAATATTTAGAATGAGGTCTATGGTTACTTCGGGGTCAAGTTTTATGTCTTGGAGCCAGCAGGTCAGCCCGTCAGCGATGGCGTTGAGTTGATCTAGTAGGCGGCTTGCGTCGCAGGGCCATGTGTTTGAGCACTCGTCACACTG
>Ga0208740_1000511_pt1 | contig 10671 bp, 10 predicted proteins | sample CryBogCBE08Jun09_FD_184567 | JGI IMG/M metagenome (GOLD analysis project Ga0208740, IMG submission 184567) | Freshwater microbial communities from Crystal Bog, Wisconsin, USA - CBE08Jun09 (SPAdes) (version 2) | ecosystem: Environmental > Aquatic > Freshwater > Lake | place: Crystal Bog...
TTCAATTCAAAGACTTCTTCAATTGTCACAACACGGTTACCCGGCGGAACCGCACTTACTAGCGCGTTGAGAAGAGTCGTTTTGCCGGCCTGAGTTGACCCGCTCACCAAGATATTGAGCCCAGTAGCTACCGCCTCGGCGAGATAGGAGGAGATCGACTCTGACATTACCCCGATAGCCGCCAACTCCTCGAGGGACTTCCCTCTAAGTAGGTGTTTACGAATGTTCACAGCCCAATGCGACGCTGTAACTTCTGGAATGGCAACGTGCAATCTGCTTCCATCGGGCAATCTCGCATCAACAAAGGGGTGCGAGAGATCGAGCCGACGTCCGCCCCACATCAGTAATCGTTCTACTAATTCACGGACTTCTTCACTACTCATCACAAGGTTAGTAAGTTCACTTACTCCTGATCGAGCAACAAAGATTCGGTGCGGAGAATTAATCCAGAGCTCCTCAACAGAAGGGTCCCCCATCAACTCGGCAATCTTTCCAAATTCAGAAACCTGTGAATCAGTCATGTGCGAAGAGAAGCAATTCCAAGTGAGGCGCGAAGATAGATCCACAGGTGATCCATCAATTGCGCCTCAAAAGTGATCAGAGAGCGAGATTCAAGTAACTCTTAGTTACGGGGGACCTGGGCCAGCGGCACGAGTCGGGACAGGAGGTCGCTAAAGTTGTGCCCAAGAAGGGCTTTTAAGATTAGAGTGGCGTCATGATAGAGAGAGCTGGCGTCATGAAAGAGAGCGCTGGCGAAAATATTGCGAAGGCGCGAAAGTCTCTCGGGTTGAATGTGATCCGCTCGTTCCGAAGCAGATTACTTGTACTTATTATGGGATCGCTAATTCTTTTAGCAGCCTGTGGGCCTACAAATCCTGATCTCAGGCCAGAGGATTCCAAACTCCGCGATGGAATCACGCTGCTAATAAAGGATATTGAAAGTAATTATCCGAAGTTGCAAAACTGGGATTCCAAAGCGGTCGATGCTCAAATAAATAAAAAACTACCAATAGGAATCTCGACCCCGGCGGGGTGGAAATTAACCTGGCCAAATGCAACTGCAGGCGAGCTCCCTTACGTCTATGTACCTTGGAGCCTAACTGCCACTTATCCAAATCACTTCGCCGGCGATAACGCAACCTACAAGGCTGGTTCACCAGTACCGAGTTCGATCACTCGCGACCTTAGCTCTCAACAATTTGGTAATGATGAATACTTCGCAGCGATCGTCGATGTTCGCTACTCCAATATAGATAAGCACTGGATGATCTTTACCAGCGTCCCCTACCTTCCTATAACGGATAATGCTTATGGCTGGGCAAGCGCGACCAAGAACGGCTGGAAGATCCAAGATTTTGGAACTGCACTAGTTGGTTGTGGGAAAGTACCAGCAGCCGTTCAGGGTGAGTTTGGGCTCACGTGTCCCAAGTAAAACTCGGATCTAGTTCTCCGACCCAGTAGATTCCGTTTCAACTTGATTCATATAAGCCTCTTTGCAGCTCTGCATGCAGAAGTAGTAGGAAACCCCATGGTGGACCCACGAAGCCGGCGCATCGCTCTTTCTCACTTGCATTCCACAGATTGGATCTTGGGCAAAATCATTATCAACTGAGGTAACTCTTTGCTTATAGAAGTAATAGACCAGACCAGCAAGAACGAGCGCGATTGCGTTCAATACTGTGGTTGCATTCATGCCAAAATGCTTATTCCCCATAGGGATCGTGAGATGCGCCGGAGTTGCCTTCAAAGCGGTGAAAATACCTTCTGTTATTAATCCACTGACACTCATTACGAACCAGAAGATCAGTGTGAGCTTTAACGCCATTTTCGCGCCGTAGTACTTGCGATAGATCAGCAACAGCGGCAGGGAGATCAAGTCAGCGAAGATAAAAGCGATCACTCCCCCAAAAGTGATCCCAGCTCTCCAAAGCGCTGCCGCCAGAGGCACATTTCCGACGGAGCAGACAAAGGAGATACATGCGAGAACCGGCCCGACGATGACATTTTCGAGGGTCGACCAGAATCCATGACCCGACAGGAAGAGCGCCTTCCAGAATGAAAATGGGAGAACCTTCACGGCTAACCCTGCGACTATAAAGCCAATGATCAATTCCCATCGGAGCATGAGGAAATCGCCCATAGTGAAGCCGGCGGCTGCGCGAACTTTCGCGAGGAACGAGACGCTACGCACTCCATCTTTCGCCTGAGAAGTTTCAAGGAGGGAGGGATCAGCACTCGCTTTCCTATTTTCCTCAAGAGAAGAGAAAAACCGAGGCAGCAGAAGAGTCAAAAGCAGAATCATCACTGCCCCACCTAGAAATTCAGCGAGAGCAAATTGCCAGCCGATCAAGAACCAGAGAACGATTCCAAGTTCAATCACGAGATTAGTGCTGGCGAACATAAAGACCATAGAGGCGGTGAAGTCGGCACCTTTTTTATATATCGAGTGCGCTAAGGCGCTCGCCGCATAGGAGCATGAACTACTCACTACTCCGAAGAAGGATGCGCGCGCAATTGTGGAGGGTCTGTGATCGCCCATGATGGCTTGCATTTGCTTCCTTGTTACTAGGGCTTGGATAGCACCGGAGAGAACAAAACCAAAGAGAAGGGCCCAGAAGGTGTCGAAGAACATCCACCATCCTTCAGTCAGGCCACTGACTACCTTTTGCATTCTCTACTCGATTCCAAGTCTTCGACGAATAACATCAGCGCTATAGGTTCCATCGTGATAAAAAGTTACGAAATCCCGACCAGCCTTCAAGCCCTCGTGAAGTGGTACATCCTCGAAGCTGAGTTTCGGTTCAGCACCTATGCCTCCGCCGCCAACAATTCGTTGCGCACGAATCTTGGTCAATTCTCGATCACGAGCCACTCGACGAATCTCACTCTCTAAGGTGGCGGGAGTGACGTTTACATGTGGCGGGGTTGGGTGATGTGAATGGGCCTCATCAACATAGGTTAGAACTATGCGCCCTGCTGCAACTGCCTCCAAGGCGAAGACACCGAAGAGTCCAATAAATTGATCGATCACGATATCTGATTGTGAGAGTAGGGTTGGAATCTCATCATGCGCAACTGCGCCATTTTCAACCCAATTCTTCCATTCGATCACGCCTTCGGCATGTAGCTTCTCGAGCACAGGGGTGATCAGGTGAGCTGATTTAATCCACGAGCGACTTGGAATATAGAGAACTCGTAATTTCTCCGAGGAGAAGAGTGGTGAGGAATCTGCCACCTCGCCGAATTTCTCCATCTCTATAACCGCTGGTAGCCAGGTTGCCCAAGGAATTTCATAGAAGAGATCCGGAGTTGTAATGAATGTGGGTATTTGAAGCGCTCGTACCTTGGGTAGTAAATCGCGATTTGCCTGCGAGCGCTTGTTCAGATCGATTACCGCTTCTTGGATTGCAGGATCCTGAGAGATGAATGGTGAGTATGGATTGCGGGCAGCATGTGCAAGCGGATCGCGGATATCACTGCCATGAAAAATGAGCCCTACCTTCTTCCCCATCCGACGTAGCAGCACGAGATCATCAATAGCAAACTTTGCAGCAAATCCCAGCTTTCGCTTTCGAAAGGCGAAGTATGGGCGCATCGATTCAATGAGGATGGCTCGCTTCTGCGAGAAGAGGTTCCTAAGCAAATTCTCGCGAAATGCCAGATCGTTTCGTTGAACTGTCGAAATTTCATGATCAACTCTGAACCAACCGTGTAATTCTTCACTCGAGATTCTGATAGAGATTGATCTAAATTTTTCGGGAAGATTTTTGCGATCGTAATTCAGGGCAGCTGCCCAGGCGGTCGCTTGATTCGCAGAATTTGAGGAGCCGATAATGACTCCATCTGATTCTCCCCTGAGGATAATCCTCCGAAACCAGGCGTTGAGAATGAGTTGAAATTCGAATCTTCGTTCAGGCAAGAGTTCGCGGGTATCTCTCACGCTCGCCATAAGCAAGGCGCCGATCCTCTTCCCAAGCATGCGAGAAGTATCGCAGGATCTGAGGGTCAGCTCGTGGCTAAATGGGTGATCACGGTCTCGTGCGGGACATCTTTTGAGCGCTCGTGGATCTTACGAATCTGCAATTCAAGGCTCGCGACGGCCTTATCAAAGGCTGCAAGGTCGTTGAATCCCTCACCCTCAGATCTGAGAAAGGGGCCGGCACCGTGAGAGGTCAGCGTGACGATATGTGAATTCTTACCATGGTGCGGATTGCTCTCATGCTTAATCTCAACTTTCACTCCATCAATCACGACATTAAATCGAGACATTGATTGCAACTTCTCTCGGGCAATCTCGCTAAAGTCGTCTGCCAAATGAGCGTTTCGCGTGTGAAGAACAATATTCATTCCGAACTCCTAATTCTCGCTTCGCTTACTGACGGTACTCCTGCAATAGCGCCCCCACAAGAGGGAACGCTATTACGGGTACTCCGCTCGGTGACGAGGGATTCCTTATTAGAGCTTGGCACGGATTCGCTTTACCGCGCGCTTGCCTTTGGTGCTCTTTCTGGTTGAACTTGTCTTCTTCTTCGCAGGGGCGCTCTTTCTTCCCTTATTTGCTGTTGATGTCGAGGCTGCCGTAGATGCGGTGGCTGCGGTGCCAGCCGTCGGTGCGGTGACTCCGGTGGCAGGTGCCTCTGCTGTTGTACTCGTTGGCCCTTCAGGTGTTGTCATCGGTGTCGAAGCCGGAAGGAATGTTGGGGCGATTGCATCTGAAGCCTTACTGACCCGCTTTGTTTTTGCGACTTTTGGTGCGGCATTAGCTCCGCTTTTAGTATCACTCTTTCCCGTCGCTTTCGAACTCTTTGGAGCTGCTCGCTTGCCCGTCTTCTTTGCAATTTGCTGAGCTACGCCAGCTGTACTTGCTACTGCGGCTGCACTTGCTGCACTTGCTGCACTTGCTGCACGGACTCGTGTTGCCTTCTTTGCAATAGATGTTCGTGCAGTTGTTGCCTTGGCTGCTCGCGTAGCACGAATTCCAGTTGCCTTCTTTGATAGCGCGGCACGCTTTGCAACCAGTGATTTAGCAACTGCTCGACGAGCAGGGGCGGCCTTCATTTTTATAACTGCCTTCTTCGCGGCAGGTTTCTTCGCGGCAGGTTTCTTCACGGCTGCTTTCTTCACTGCCTTCTTCACTGCTGCCTTCTTCACTGCTGCCTTCTTCACTGCTGCCTTCTTCACTGCTGCCTTCTTCGTCGATGCTGCTGCGCTCTTTGTCGATGCTGCTGCCTTCTTGATTGGTGCGGCAGTTGCCATATTCAGATTGGCCATCGCAATAGGGGCACTTAGCGCAGCAGCAAGAGCTACTACGACGGCACCTCGCGCAGTGGAGCGGGTGGCAAGCCGGGACGTCAATTGGGTTTTGAACTTTTGATTACTCACATTAAGACCCTTTCTATAGTCGTAACGTTGGGTCGGCGGTCGGCCGAATGTGCAGATCCTCGGGGAGATTGAGATCAGCAGCAGGCTCCAAGAACCCTTCTGGGCACAAAGCGCGGTTGTGGAAAGGTCGTCGGCAAGTAACTAGACTTCGACTCTATGAGCGCCCAGGAGTCATCTACGTCGAGGAAGAAGAGCGCAACCGCTCCCTTGATTCAAGTCTTCGAGCCCCATAAGGCGAAGACTCCTCCGCTGATTCCCTACTTCACAGAGTTCTGGAACCGCAGAAGTTTTGCGTTAGAGCTCGCGCGCTTCGCCGATAAAGCCGAATATCTGGAATCCAAGTTGGGTAAAGCTTGGCTAATTCTCAACCCACTCTTCCTCTCGCTCGTCTATTTCCTCCTCGTTACAGTTCTCCGTGGTGGTGCAAATAGCAAAACGGGGCTGAGCACACTCGCTCATATCTTGATCGGCATCTTTATGTTCTACTTCGCGCAGAACATCATCAGCGATGGGGCGCAGTCGATTACCGCGGGCGGACGACTCATCCTCAATCAGGCATTTCCTCGAGCGCTCCTCCCCTTCTCCTCATCGGTTCGTGCTTTCGGACAATTTTGGCCAACCATTCCTACCTACTTTGCCGTCGTTCTCATCGGCAAGATCTTCTACCCAAAGACTCATATTCCACTTGCCGATTGGAACTACCTCTGGGCGCCATTGATTATCGCTGCCCTCGCCCTCACCGCCTTCGGCCTCTCGTTGATATTTGCGGTGATGAATGTCTACTTCCGCGATACGAGCAAGCTCCTCACATACACCACTCGTATCTGGCTCTACGGATCACCCGTGCTCTGGAAGCCAGAGATGCTCCATGGCTGGCATCGCATCTTCATCTACCTCAACCCACTTGGACCCGCGCTTGCCGCCACTTATCACGTTTGGATTGACGGAGTGAGCCCATCGGTCGCAGAGTTAGTGGGTATGGCCGCTTGGATCATTCTCTCCTTGTCTATGGGAACATATTTCTTTACATCACGTGAACGAGATTTCGCGGTGCGCGTCTAATGATTCTCACTCCAGCAGATGGAGACCATGGCGTCATTCGCCTTGGAACGAAGCCTCCATCGACGACGATGATTCCCGTTAAAGGCTATAAGCAAGATTTCCTCTTGCCAGATGATCTAGCGATCCGGATCGAAGATCTATCGATCACCTACAAGATCAACGTCGATACGAAGAAGACACTCAAGAACGCAGTGATGAGGGCGTCGAAGGGCGAGAAGGTTCGCATGCGTCAGGTAGAGGCAGTTAAGAAGGTCTCACTCGATATCCCGCATGGTTCTGTTGTGGGAATTGTTGGTGCTAACGGCGCTGGAAAATCTACGATCATGCGCGCAATCGCTGGAATCATGCCTCCAACAACTGGTCGCATCATGGTCAATGGCAAGATCTCTACTCTCCTCGCACTCGGTGTTGGATTTAATCCTTCGCTCTCTGGTCGAGACAACATCATTCTTGGTGGCTTAGCTGCAGGCCTTACCCGCGATGAGATCGATTCAAAGACCGATGAGATTGCAGCCTTCGCTGACCTTCCAGATGGCTTCATCGATATGCCAGTACGCACATACTCATCCGGTATGTATGGCCGCGTCGCCTTTGCCGTCTCGGTGAGCATGACACCCGATATTCTCCTTTTGGACGAAGCGCTCTCTGCCGGTGATGCGGCATTTAAAGAGAAGTCATTCTTACGTATGCGCGAACTCGTCAAAGAAGCTCGAACGATCCTCATCGTCTCTCATGCTCTCGCAACGATTAGCGATCTCTGCGACACGGCAATCTGGATGCACAAGGGAAGAATTCTCGCCTATGGCGAACCGGCCAAGATCGTTGAAGAGTATTTGAAGTTCCTTGAAGTGGGCACGCTCCCTTCTAACCTCGAAGATATGTAATAGTGCTAGATATATCGATCATCTCACCCGGCGCATCGCTAGCTGATGCTCGGCTTCATCGAATCGTGAATGCACTCATTCGAGATGGCAAGAGCGTAGAAATCTTTGCGATCGGCAATCCTCACGATGCGCCCAAGGGTGCAACTATCCGCACCGTCAATCAGAGCAAGGGTTTCCTCTGGCGCCTGCATCGAGCCTTCTATTCACCATGGCGCGCATCTGGTCGAATCCTCTACACCCTTGCACCCGAGGCCCAGTTCTTTACCTGGTTAACCGCGCTGCTCAAACGCAGGATCTACTGCGCCGATGTTTATGAGGATTATCTCTCACTCCTTCAAGATCGGAAGTGGGCAAAGCGTCTCTTTGGTCTACCAGGTCTATTGGCATCATTTCTTGCTCGTGTAGGAACTAGGTCTGCAGCTCGAGCAGCGCTCGTAACGGTTGCTGATGTGCAGGTTCCGCCATTCAAAGCGAAGCAACGCATTCTCTTGCGCAACTTGCCTGATGCCACTCATCTCACTCAAAGCGGATCGCTCTCACCAGAACCTCGCGCGATATACATCGGCGATGTTCGCGAATCTCGTGGGTTACATACGATGTTGCAGGCTGCAGCACTCACCTCGGAGTGGACTTTCGACATTGTGGGGCCGATCTCTGAAAATGATGCTGCCTGGATTCACTTGTGGTCGATTCAAAATGAAGATGCTGCATCACGTGTCACATTCCATGGTCGGTTAGCGCCAGAGAAATCGTGGCACCTCGCCAAAGGAGCATGGGTGGGCCTTTCACTCTTAGAACCGACTCCAGCTTTTATCGCCGCAATTCCTTCAAAGATCTATGAGTACATGTCGGTCGGCTTGGCGACAATCACCACTCCCCTTCCTCGCTCTGCCGATTTGATCGAGCAATCACAGAGCGGGGCGATTGCGGATGGACCAGCCTCTGTAGCTTCAATCCTGCAACGTTGGCAGCAGAACCCGGCAGAGATCGAAAAGATTCGCACCCACGCCGCAGCCTGGGCTCACAAGAACCTCGATGCTAAGGGCGAATATCAAAGTATGACTAATGCGGTTGATCGGCTCCTCAAGCGCTCTAACGGCTAGACTCTCTGTATGAGTTCTGCCCGCATCGTCTCATCGGCCGAAGTTGATCCAACAGCAACTATTGGTGATGGTTCATCTATCTGGCACCTCGTTCAGGTTCGCGATGGCGTCACCATCGGCAAAAATTGCATCGTGGGTCGCGGCGCCTACATCGGTAGCGGCGTTGAAGTTGGCGATAACTGCAAGATTCAAAATTATGCGCTCGTCTATGAACCAGCGAAACTCGGCAATGGCGTCTTTATCGGACCAGCTGCTGTTCTCACCAATGATCAATTCCCTCGAGCAGTAAATCCTGATGGCAGCATCAAGAGTGCCTCAGATTGGGATCCGGTAGGCGTAACGATTGGCGATGGTGCATCCATTGGCGCACGAGCAGTCTGCATCGCACCCGTCACTGTGGGGGCCTGGGCGCTCGTCGCGGCAGGCGCAGTTGTCACCAAAGATGTCCCCGACTACGCCTTGGTTGCGGGAGTCCCGGCAAAAAGAATCCGTTGGGTGGGTCGCGCAGGGGTCCCGCTCGAAAATATCGGCGATAATCTCTTCCGTTGCCCAGTGACCGAGCAGCTCTACCGTGAGGTCTCCCCAGATCAGCTCGAGCTAGATACTTCAGAAACGGAATAAACCATGGGATTGTTTAAGAGGAATGCACCAGCAGCGAGCAACTCGCCAATCACCATGATCCCAGCAGCTAAGCCCATGATTGGTGATGAAGAGCGTGCAGCAGTCGACCGCGTACTTCGCAGCGGCATGATGGCTCAAGGGCCAGAGGTTAAGGCATTTGAAGAAGAGTTCTCGAAGTATGTCGATGGCCGACATTGCATCGCCGTGAACTCAGGAACTTCAGCGCTCCACCTTGGATTTATCGCTGCTGGCATTAAAGCCGGTGATGAAGTCATCGTCCCATCCTTCTCATTCGCTGCGACTGCGAACTCGGTTGCGCTCGCTGGCGGTATCCCAGTCTTCGCCGATATCGATCCACGTACCTTTAATATGGATCCAGATCATGTCGAATCACTTATCACTCCTCGCACAAAGGCGATCATGCCGGTTCACCTCTACGGCCATATTGCAGCGATGGATCGCTTTGAAGCGATCTGCAAGAAACACAATCTCCTGCTCATCGAAGATTCAGCACAGGCCCACCTTGCAACAATGAACGGCCGCCCAACCGGCGCCTGGGGAACTGTTGCATCCTTTAGCTTCTACCCAACGAAGAATATGACGTCGGGTGAGGGCGGAATGGTGACTACCGACAACGCCGATACCGCTCGCATGCTCCGCCTCCTACGCAATCAGGGTCAAGAAGTGATCTACCAGAATGAAGTTGTTGGATTTAATAACCGCATGACTGATATCCATGCTGCGATTGGTCGCGTTCAACTCCGCAAGTTGCCGGGATGGACTGCGACTCGTCAGAAGAATGCGGAATATCTCACCGCGAACCTCAAGGGCGTTGTCACACCATTTATTGCACCCGGAACTACCCACGCCTTCCATCAGTACACGATCCGTATCGAAGGAAATGACGCAGCAAAGCGTGATCTCTTTATGACCCAGATCCGTGAACGCGGCATCGGCTGCGGCGTCTACTACCCAACCCCTATTCATCGCCTCCCGTCATTCAAGCTCACCCTCGACCTCCCTGAGACCGAAAAGGTCATCAAGGAGTGCGTCTCTCTCCCAGTTCATCCATCACTCTCCAAGGCTGATCTCGAGAAGATCGTCTCTGTCGTCAACGATGTTGCGGCGGCGCTCTAGTGGCAGAGAAGTTACGTGCTGGCCTTGTAGGCCTTGGCATGATGGGTCGCCATCATGCGCGAGTACTGAGTTCACTTGATGGTGTAGAACTCGTTGCGGTCTCTGATCCAATGGGCGATCCCCATAAAGTCGCGGGTGGCCGACCAGTTCTCTCATCCGTCAAAGAGTTGATTGATACCGGGATCGATTATGCGATGGTCGCTGCACCTACCGCTTTCCATGAAGATCTCGCTCTCGAACTCGCAGAAGCTGGCGTGCATGCACTCATTGAGAAGCCACTCGCAGTCGATACTCCAGCAGCGCAACGGATCACCGCAGCATTTAAGGCGAAGGGATTGGTTGGCGCAGTCGGACATATCGAACGCTACAACCCAGCGCTTCAGCAACTTCGTGCCAGACTCGATGCCGGCGAACTCGGCGCCGTCTACCAAATCGCAACTCGTCGCCAAGGTCCATTCCCTGCACGCATCGCAGATGTTGGT
>Ga0208740_1000527_pt1 | contig 10453 bp, 7 predicted proteins | sample CryBogCBE08Jun09_FD_184567 | JGI IMG/M metagenome (GOLD analysis project Ga0208740, IMG submission 184567) | Freshwater microbial communities from Crystal Bog, Wisconsin, USA - CBE08Jun09 (SPAdes) (version 2) | ecosystem: Environmental > Aquatic > Freshwater > Lake | place: Crystal Bog...
CGACCAAAGAGTCCAGTCTCAACGTGCTCATCGCGAACGAGTTCGCCCTGAGCATTAGTTGCTGCAATCTTCAATGTGAGACCGCGATCAGTTCCGCAATCTTCTTCACGGATGATGACATCCTGAGCAACGTCGCAGAGACGACGGGTCAAGTAACCCGAGTCAGCGGTACGGAGCGCAGTATCAGCAAGACCCTTACGGGCACCGTGAGTAGAGATGAAGTACTCGAGTACTGAGAGGCCTTCACGGAAGTTCGCCTTGATTGGACGAGGAATAATTTCACCCTTTGGGTTAGCTACCAGTCCACGCATACCTGCGATCTGACGGATCTGCATCATGTTTCCACGAGCACCAGAGAAGACCATCATCCATACAGGATTGGTCTTAGGGAAGTTCTCTTCCATCTCTTTACCGACTTCAGCAGTTGCCTGAGTCCAGATCTCGATCAATTCCTGACGACGCTCGTCATCAGTGATCAGACCCTTCTCATACTGTGACTGAACCTTTGCTGCCTTATCTTCATAACCAGCAAGGATCAGTGGCTTACGAGCAGGTGTCACAACGTCTTCAAGACCAATTGTGATTCCGGCACGTGTTGCCCAGTAGAAACCAAGTGACTTAAGAGCATCGAGTGTCTGTGCAACGACAACCTTTGGGCACTTTTCAGCAAGTGAGTTCACAAGCTTTCCGAGTTCCTTCTTGGTGACGTCGTAATCGACGAAATCGATCTCTGCTGGAAGGACCTCATTGAAGAGGGCGCGACCGAGAGTTGATTCAAGGACAGATCCTGCTCCGGTGCGAATCTTGATCTTCGCTTGGAGTGAGAGAGAGCCTTGTTCGAATGCCATAAGTGCTTCAGCGACCGAACCGAATGCGCGACCTTCGCCAACTTGATCAGCACGGAGCGAGGTCAAGAAGTAGAGACCAAGGACCATATCCTGAGTTGGAGATGTGATCGGACGACCCGATGCAGGCGAGAGGATGTTGTTGCTCGAAAGCATAAGAACACGAGCTTCTGCTTGTGCTTCTGCTGAAAGAGGCAAGTGAACAGCCATCTGGTCACCGTCGAAGTCAGCGTTAAACGCTGTACATACGAGTGGGTGGATCTGAATAGCCTTACCTTCAACCAACTGTGGTTCGAAGGCCTGGATACCCAAGCGGTGCAGGGTTGGTGCGCGGTTCAGTAGTACTGGGTGTTCTGCAATAACTTCTTCTAGAACATCCCACACAACTGGACGAGCACGTTCAACCATACGCTTTGCAGACTTGATGTTTTGGGCGTGGTTCAAATCGACCAAGCGCTTCATTACAAATGGCTTGAAGAGTTCAAGTGCCATCTGCTTAGGAAGTCCGCACTGGTGCAACTTCAACTGTGGTCCAACGACGATTACAGAACGGCCAGAGTAGTCAACGCGCTTTCCGAGGAGGTTCTGACGGAAGCGACCTTGCTTACCCTTCAACATATCTGAAAGGGACTTCAGTGGACGGTTTCCTGGGCCAGTTACTGGGCGACCACGACGACCGTTATCGAAGAGTGAGTCAACAGCTTCTTGAAGCATGCGCTTCTCGTTGTTGACGATGATCTCTGGAGCACCAAGATCAGCAAGACGCTTTAAACGGTTGTTACGGTTGATGACTCGGCGATAGAGATCGTTGAGATCTGAAGTCGCGAATCGTCCGCCATCCAACTGAACCATTGGGCGTAGATCTGGTGGAATAACAGGGACAGCATCGAGAACCATTGAAGCTGGCTTGTTGCTGGTGTTAAGGAATGAAGAGACGACCTTGAGACGCTTGATAGCGCGGGTCTTCTTCTGGCCCTTACCTGTCTGTGAAAGTTCGTTGAGGAGAACGAATTCGGCTTGGAGATCGAAGGTCTCAAGGCGTGCCTTAATGGCAGATGCACCCATTGAACCCTCGAAGTAGACGCCATAACGATCGCGCATCTCGCGGTACAAGCCTTCATCACCTTCGAGGTCTTGGACCTTGAGGTTTTTGAAGCGAGACCAGACAGCATCAAGACGATCGAGTTCGCGCTGGGCACGGTCACGAGTTGCCTTGAGCTCACGCTCTGCAGATTCGCGGACCTTGCGCTTTACATCGGCCTTCTCGCCGGCAGCTTCGAGCTCAGCAAGATCTGCTTCGAGCTTCTTCTGACGTGAGTCCAAGTCGGTATCGCGACGAGTTTCGATCTTCTTCTTATCGTTTGAAAGGCGCTTCTCAAGCTGTGGCAGATCTTCTGCGCGAGCTTCAGTATCGACAGAGGTGATCATGTAAGCAGCGAAGTAGATGACCTTCTCGAGATCCTTTGGAGCGAGATCGAGGAGGTAACCCAAGCGGCTTGGAACGCCCTTGAAGTACCAGATGTGAGTAACAGGAGCAGCAAGCTCGATATGACCCATGCGCTCACGACGAACCTTTGCGCGTGTTACTTCAACGCCGCAACGTTCGCAGATGATGCCCTTGAATCGAACGCGCTTGTACTTACCGCAATAACATTCCCAGTCACGAGTGGGTCCGAAGATCTTCTCATCGAAGAGTCCGTCCTTCTCTGGCTTGAGTGTGCGGTAGTTAATGGTCTCTGGCTTCTTAACTTCACCAAAAGACCACTCGCGAATATTGTCTGTCGACGCTAGGCCGATACGTAGTTCATCAAAGAAATTAACATCCAACATGGTTGTTTATCCTCACACTTCTTCTACGCTGCTTGGCTCAACTCGTGACAAGTTGATACCTAGCTCTTCGGCGGCACGGAACACTTCTTCGTCAGTATCGCGCATTTCAATGGCGACACCTTCGGATGAGAGAACTTCGACGTTCAAGCAGAGAGATTGCATCTCTTTCACAAGAACCTTGAAGGACTCTGGGATACCAGGCTCAGGGATGTTCTCACCCTTCACGATGGCTTCGTAAACCTTTACGCGACCAAGTACGTCATCTGACTTGATGGTGAGCAACTCTTGGAGTGTGTATGCAGCTCCGTAAGCTTCGAGCGCCCACACTTCCATCTCACCAAAGCGCTGGCCACCGAACTGGGCTTTTCCGCCAAGTGGTTGCTGCGTAATCATTGAGTAAGGTCCAGTTGAACGTGCGTGGATCTTGTCATCTACCAAGTGGTGGAGCTTCAAGACATACATGTAACCAACTGAGATTGGCGCCTTATAAGGCTCACCGGTTCGGCCATCAAATAACTGCGCCTTACCGTTTGCCCCAATGAGGGTCATGCCATCCTTATTTGGAAGGGTTGATCCAAGAAGACCAATGAGCTCTTCTTCTTTCGCGCCATCGAATACTGGAGTAGCAACTCGGCCACCAGGTGCTTGTTCTGCTGCACCGATCTTGCGCAAGTTCTCTTGCCATGGCTCGTTACCTTCGAGTTTCCAACCGGCCTTTGCAACCCAACCGAGGTGGAGTTCAAGTACCTGTCCGACGTTCATACGTCCTGGAACACCGAGTGGGTTCAAGATGACATCAACAGGGGTTCCATCTTCAAGGAATGGCATATCTTCCTGAGGAAGAATCTTTGAGATAACACCCTTGTTACCGTGACGACCAGCAAGCTTGTCACCGTCTTGGATCTTGCGCTTCTGCGCAACATAGACGCGAACAACTTGATTGACGCCAGCTGGCAATTCGTAATCTTCTGAGTCAGCGATTGTTACGCCGATGACCTTGCCTGATTCACCGTGTGGAACCTTGAGTGAGGTATCGCGAACTTCGCGAGCCTTCTCACCGAAGATCGCACGGAGCAAGCGCTCTTCCGGCGTAAGTTCGGTCTCTCCCTTTGGAGTTACCTTTCCTACGAGAATATCGCCAGGGACTACATCTGCGCCGACGCGGATAATTCCACGATCGTCGAGATCTGAGAGAACTTCTTCGCTGACATTTGGAATGTCGCGAGTGATCTCCTCGGGTCCAAGCTTGGTATCGCGCGCATCGACTTCGTACTCTTCAATGTGGATCGAAGTAAGTACATCGTCTTGAACGAGGCGCTGTGAAAGGATGATCGCATCTTCGTAGTTGTGACCTTCCCATGACATAAATGCCACGAGGAGGTTCTTTCCGAGAGCCATTTCACCCTTATCGGTTGATGGTCCATCAGCAATAACCTGGCCTGGCTCAACGCGATCGCCCTGTGAAACAAGGACCTTCATGTTGCGGCTTGTGCCTTGGTTAGAGCGAACGAACTTCTCAACGAAGTAATGCTCGGTGGTGCCATCGTCATTCATGACGGTGACTTCATCAGCCTGGACGACTGTGACAACGCCTGGCTTGCGAGCAAGGAGGACATCGCCAGCATCGACAGCTGCACGGAACTCCATTCCGGTACCAACGAATGGTGACTCAGCGCGAAGTAGTGGGACTGCCTGACGCATCATGTTCGAGCCCATTAATGCGCGGTTCGCATCATCGTGCTCGAGGAATGGAATCATCGCTGTAGCAACAGAAACCATCTGACGTGGTGAGACGTCCATGTAATCGACTTCATCAGCCAAGATGTATTCAACTTCGCCACCACGACGACGAACCAAGACGCGCTCTTCTGCGAAGTGGCTATCGGCTGTGAGAGGAGCATTCGCCTGGGCGATGATGTGCTCATCTTCTTCATCAGCGGTGAGGTAATCGATCTGATCTGTGACCTTACCCTTTGAAACCTTGCGGTAAGGAGTCTCGATAAATCCAAATGGTGTGACGCGAGCATATGTTGCAAGCGAACCGATAAGTCCAATGTTTGGACCTTCTGGAGTTTCGATTGGACACATACGACCGTAGTGCGATGGGTGCACGTCACGGACTTCGAAGCCTGCGCGTTCACGTGAGAGACCGCCGGGTCCAAGTGCAGATAGACGACGCTTGTGTGTCATACCTGAAAGTGGGTTGGTCTGATCCATGAACTGTGAGAGCTGAGAAGTTCCGAAGAACTCCTTGATCGATGCAACGACTGGACGGATGTTGATCAAGGTCTGAGGAGTAATCGCCTCAACATCTTGAGTAGTCATACGTTCGCGAACAACGCGCTCCATACGTGAAAGACCGGTACGGACCTGGTTCTGAATGAGTTCGCCGACAGTACGGAGACGACGGTTACCGAAGTGATCGATATCGTCCTTCTCTACACGTACCTCTTTGCCGTACTCAAGAAGTGCATCGCCCTTGTGGAGTGATGCCAAGTACTTGATGGTTCCGACGATATCTTCAATTGTAAGAAGGCCCTTATTAAGGTCTAGTTCGAGACCGAGCTTCTTATTAACCTTGAAGCGACCGACCTTTGCAAGGTCATAACGCTTTGGATTGAAGTAAAGATTCTCAATGAGATTCTGTGCTGCTTCCTTGGTAGGAGGCTCGCCTGGACGCAACTTGCGATAGATATCAAGGAGCGCTTCATCTTGAGTATTGACGTTATCTTTTTCAAGAGTCTGGCGGATTGATTCGTACTCACCGAACTGCTCGAGGATCTGCTCTGATGTCCAACCAAGTGCCTTAAGGAAGACGGTGACAGATTGCTTACGCTTGCGATCGATACGAACGCCAACGAGATCCTTCTTATCGATTTCAAATTCAAGCCAAGCACCACGGCTAGGAATGATCTTTGATGTGAAAATGTCCTTATCTGATGCCTTTTCGATAGCTTGCTCGAAGTAGACGCCAGGTGAGCGGACGATCTGTGAAACGACGACGCGCTCGGTACCGTTGATAACAAAGGTTCCGCGAGGTGTCATCAATGGGAAGTCGCCCATGAAGACGGTCTGAGACTTGATTTCGCCAGTCTCATTGTTTGTGAATTCAGCGGTCACAAAGAGTGGCGCGCTGTAGGTCATATCGCGCTCTTTGCACTCTGCAATCGTGTTCTTTGCAGGTTCGAAACGGTGGTCGCGGAATGAGAGCGACATCTTTCCTTGGAAATCTTCGATAGGTGAGATCTCTTCGAAGATCTCTTCTAGACCAGATTGCTGTGGGACTTCGCCACGGCCACTCTTCTCAGCTTCAGCAAGACGAGCGCGCCACAATTCGTTTCCAAGCAGCCAGTCAACGCTGTCGAGCTGTAGCGAGAGCAGGTTTGGAACTTCGAGGGGTTCGCGGATCTTTGCGAATGAGGTACGAGCAGGGGCAAACGATTTCGATTTCGCGGCCAATGTTCCTCCAGATAATGTAACGAGCACTGTTTGTAAAGACACAGCTACCGCCAGGTCTCGACCGCAATATGTCTGAACCCCAGAGGTGAAAAATTGTGAAGGGCAAGGGTACCCATCTGGGCCCCAGAATGTCCATTTGGTGGTAAAAGGCCCCTCCCCATGACCCCAAGGGGCCTCCGGAGGCTGGTCAGCCCAAAGGAAAGACCCCCGCCTGGCCTAAGCCGAACGGGGGTCTTTTGAGCCCTAATTACTTGATTGAGACCTTTGCGCCAGCAGCTTCGAGAGCAGCCTTTGCCTTGTCGACAGCTTCCTTTGTTCCCTTTTCGATGAGGGTTGCAGGTGTTGCATCGACGAGATCCTTTGCTTCCTTGAGACCAAGAGCAGAGTTGATTCCGCGAACTTCCTTGATCACAGCAATCTTCTGTGAACCAGCATCTTCGAGGATGAGTGTGAACTCGTCCTGTGCATCTGCTGCGCCACCAGCGGCTGCGCCACCGGCTGCTGCTACAGCTACTGGAGCTGCTGCAGTTACATCGAACTCTGTCTCAAATGCCTTTACGAAATCTGAAAGCTCAACAAGGGTCATCTCCTTGAATGCTGCCATCAATTCATCTGATGAAATCTTTGCCATTTTTATATCCTTTTCTTAAAGTTTTTGGTTTTGTTTAGAGAACTTCGGTTTATTCAGCTGTTGGCTCGGCTGGAACCTCTGCCACGACGGCATCGGCTACTGGCTCGGACACTGCTGGAACCTCTGCCACCTCGGTTTGTGCAACTGGCTCGGACACAGCTTCAGCAGCTGGTGCCGCTTCCGCTACTGGCTCAGATGCAGGAGCAGCAGGTGCTCCAGCTTCCTTCTGGAGTCGGAGAGCATCAAAGGTACGAGCAGCCTTAGCCAGCGTGCCCTTCATTGCGCCTGCCAACTTAGCCAAGAGAACTTCGCGTGACTCGAGGTCAGCGAGCTTCATGATCTCTGCAGTTGTTACGGTCTTACCTTCGAAGACGCCACCCTTGATAATAAGAAGTGGATTCTCCTTCTGGAAATTCTTCAAGCTCTTCGCTGCTTCGATCGCATCGCCCTTGATGAATGCAACTGCTGAAGGACCAACGAGGAGATCATCAGAGATCTCTACGCCAGCATTCTTCGCTGCAATCTTGGTCAAGGTGTTCTTGACGACCGAGTACTTGGTATCTGCACCAAGTGAACGACGAAGCGCCTTCATTGAGGTCACGGTTAGACCGCGATACTCAGTGAGAACAGTTGCGCTAGCTGAACGAAAATCTTCGGTCAGTTCAGCAACTGCGGCTTCCTTTTTAGGATTCGCCATGTGCTTCCTTCCTTAAGTATTCAAACTCTGAAGCGCTTTTGCACTTCAATCACGTCAATATGCGAGCCGGAAATAAAAAATCCCCGGCGCATAAGTGCGCACGAGGAATAACTCTCATGTGTACCTATGCGGGCTCCTCTTTCGAGGAATTAACGAAAGCTATTGCTAGCTCTCAAGACCTGCAGTCTTTGGTGATGAAGAAAGGGTAGGCCATCGGCCTACCCTTTACAAAATCGCCCATCTGGGCGGGAATTACTGGAGGTTTGAACCACCATCGCGAGCGATATTTGGGTCTACCTGGATGCCAGGTCCCATCGTGGTTGAGATCGTTGAGCTCTTGAGGAAGCGGCCCTTAGCTGATGAAGGCTTTGAACGGATAACTTCTTCAATCGCGGCAGCGTAGTTCTCAGCGAGCTGCTGCTCGGTGAAGGAGACCTTGCCGATAACGAAGTGGAGGTTTGAGTTCTTATCAACGCGGAATTCGATCTTTCCGGCCTTGATATCTGTAACAGCCTTCGCCACATCGGTGGTCACGGTTCCGGTCTTAGGGTTTGGCATCAAGCCACGAGGTCCGAGAACCTTTCCGAGGCGACCGACCTTACCCATCAATTCTGGTGTTGAGACAACTGCGTCGTAATCGAGACGACCCTTTGCGACCTCATCGATCAATTCATCTGCACCGACGATATCGGCGCCAGCTGCGCGGGCTTCATCAGCACGTGCGCCACCAGCGAATACCAAGACGCGAGCAGTCTTACCTGTTCCATGTGGAAGGTTCACTGTTGAGCGGATCGCTTGATCAGCCTTCTTTGGGTCAACGCCCAATGTGAGTGCAACTTCAACGGTTGCGTCGTACTTTGTTACTGAAGTCTCTTTAGCGAGCTTCACTGCTGCTGATGGCGAGTAAAGGATCTTCTGATCGACCTTCGCCGCAGCTTCGTTGTATTTCTTTCCGCGCTTCATTTCTTCTCCTTTGTAAAGGTAGTGCAAGGTGCCCTACCTAGGGGTTGTGGTTAACGGAGCAGCGCGCTCCTCCCACGGGGTGTTGCTTATTAAATTATTAAAGCTTATTAACCGACGGTGATACCCATTGAACGAGCAGTACCGGCGATGATCAAGCTTGCTGCCTCGAGATCATTTGCATTGAGGTCAGGCATCTTGATCTTTGCGATCTCTTCAACCTGCGCCTTGCTGATGTTGGCAACCTTGTTCTTGTGAGGAATCGCTGATCCCTTTTCAATGCCAGCAGCCTTCAAGATGAGGCGTGATGCTGGTGGAGTCTTGGTGACAAATGTGAATGAGCGATCTTCGTAGACAGTGATCTCTACTGGAATGATCTGACCCTTTTGACCTTCGGTCTCAGCGTTGTACGCCTTAACGAAGTCCATGATGTTGACACCATGCTGACCAAGGGCAGGACCTACTGGTGGTGCAGGTGTTGCTGCTCCAGCCTGGATCTGCAACTTGATGAGAGCTGTGATCTTCTTCTTTGGTGCCATTTTCGTTCTCCTAGATCTTCTGTACTTGGTTAAATGAAAGTTCGACTGGAGTCTCGCGACCAAAGATGGAGACGAGAACCTTGAGTTTTCCTTGTTCTGGCATGATCTCTGAGATCGTTGCAGGCAAGGTGGCAAATGGGCCATCCATAACAGTGACGGATTCGCCAATTTCGTAATCAACAAGCTTGATATCGGCCTTATCTGACTTCTTCACTGGACGTGGAGCCAAGATATTTTCGACCTCTGGAAGTGAGAGAGGTGAAGGATGATGAGCGTTGCCTACGAAGCCGGTAACACCAGGAGTGTTACGTACGCATGACCATGACTCATCTGTGAGATCCATGCGGACCAAGACATAACCAGGGAAGACATTGCGCTTGACCTGCTTGCGCTGGCCATTCTTAATTTCAGTAACTTCTTCTTCAGGAACTTCTACCTGGAAGATGTAATCCTCCATGTTGAGGGCCTGGACGCGGTTGGCAAGATTGCCCTTTACCTTCTTCTCATAACCAGCGTATGAGTGAACGACGTACCAATCGCCAGCGGCGGTAGCGAGCGCACGACGGAACTCTGCATGTTCGTCATCTTCGAGCTCTGCTTCTTCTGCGGCAACTTCTTCATCGATTGCGATGATCGCATCGAGATCTCCGGCTGCTTCATCAGCAACGATCTCTTCGACAATTGCGGCTGGGGCTGAATCTGCAGCAAGTGCTGCTTCAAAGGCATCTACAGCTTGGGCTTGTGCGGGAACGACTTCTTCCACGACTTCGCTGCTGAATGTTGGATTCTCAATGCTCATGAATTCGCGCTCTCCCTTTCCCGATTAACCAAAGACCAAGAAGATGATCTTCGTCAGCACCAAATCAAGGAGCGAGACGACGGCGATGATAAATGCAACGAAGACAAGAACGACCGCGGTATATGTGGTCAACTGATTACGAGTTGGCCAGACAACCTTGGTGAGTTCGGAGACGACTTGGCGATAGAAAAGCCCAATGCGACCGAAGATCCCGAGGGATTGTCGGTCTGGAAGAACTTCGTCAGCCATGTCTTACCTCTCTTAGTGCTTCTTCTGAAAAATCTTTCACACGTACCTTGCAGGGCAGGAGGGACTCGAACCCCCAACCGGCCGCTTTGGAGACGGCAACTCTAGCCAATTGAGCTACTACCCTTCGGGCGTCACTTAGGCATGAGTCATCATGACCTTTTGCAAGCGCCAGATCGAGAAGTCTAGAGGCGAGACCCGATTACACCAAACTCGGTTTCGGGCTGCCACCCCGCTCGTACCCAAATCGGATCTCCCCCATCAGTCTGGGTGAGGCATACTTCGCATATGAGCGAAAAACCACGCGTATCTGCCCGAATCGCTGCTATCGCTGAATCTGCGACCCTCGCAGTGGATGCCAAGGCGAAGGCCCTCAAGGCAGCTGGCCGGCCAGTAATTGGCTTTGGCGCAGGTGAGCCTGACTTCCCAACGCCGGCCTATATCGTC
>Ga0208740_1000530_pt1 | contig 10398 bp, 10 predicted proteins | sample CryBogCBE08Jun09_FD_184567 | JGI IMG/M metagenome (GOLD analysis project Ga0208740, IMG submission 184567) | Freshwater microbial communities from Crystal Bog, Wisconsin, USA - CBE08Jun09 (SPAdes) (version 2) | ecosystem: Environmental > Aquatic > Freshwater > Lake | place: Crystal Bog...
TTCCATCAGCGATACGACCGGCCCATGGACCCATTGCATACCAACCCCATGAGAGCGGTGTCCCACGAAATGGAACTGCGAATTGGAGATCGCGCCATTGCAGTGATGCGATACGTGCACCTTGATCAAGATCGATTGCGACTGAGATCTCAGAGCCATCAATATGTTGCATTACTTATCCAATTCATGAAGGTAAGGAGGCTGAGCACCGGCACGGCTGCATGTGATTGCGGCCGCTGCCGCCGCGCGAGTAAGTACTGCTTTGAGAGTTTCACCGACCATACCTGCGACGCCATACTTCACGACGCCTTCAACCAAGATTGCGCCAACGGTATCGCCGGCACCGACGGTATCTGCAACAGTGATCTTTACTCCCGGAACCGTTACTGATCCCTGGCGGGTAATGCCAAGCAGACCTTCAGACCCTAGGGTAATGACAACGAGATCAACGCCCATGGATAACCATTCGGCAGCGACCTCTTCTTGTGGGCGACCTGGATAAAGCCAGGCGATATCGTCTTCAGAAAGCTTCACAATGTTAGCCAATGACGCCCATTTGCGGACGATTGATTCATAGCGGGCGCGATCACTCACAACGGATGGGCGAATATTTGGATCAAAGACAATGGGTGCCACCTGGTTGATCTCTTGTGCCCACTCAAAGAGCACTGATGCACCAGGTTCGATCAGCGGCACGAGGGTTCCGATATGGAAGACCGCAGGATTTCCTATCACTGGGTTTGGTAACCACTCGCGTTGGAAGTCAAAGGTTGCGGTGCCATCGATGAGGAATTCGTACGAAGCTGATCCAGAGTCATCTAGGGTCACTGTCGCAAGGCACATCGGCTTATCGGAAAACTTCACATAATCTAACTTCACGCCATCGGCATCGAACTCGGCCTTTGCTTGCTGGCCGTATTCGTTGGTCGACATGCCATCGATGAAGTAAGAGTCCATCCCGAGTCGAGCGAGTGCCTTTGCTGTGTTCGCAGGTCCACCACCGACAACAGCGAGTCGTTCGCCATTCTTTTGTGGGATCAAATCGATCAATACTTCGCCAGCTACCCAGATGGGATTACTCACTTGCCTTCTCCTTCAGGTTGCTTCGTCCCTTGCATTGCCAAGTACTGAGTAAGAACTTCCATGCCAAGCAAGTGATCATCTACTTGTGGCAGTCCACTGATGATGAGTGTTCCTTGCTGGCCGCTGTCTTCAGCGATAAGTGGGATACCGCCACCATGAATCGCATGTGTCGCTTCTGGAGCGTTATTGGCTTCGTACCAATTGATGCCCTCTTCTTCCGCCTTCACGCGTTCGTACATCGTGGAATGGCCAGTAAGAGCCACAACCCTGGCTTTGCGAGCGATCCACGAGTCATTTCCGCTATCGGTGCCAGGAAGTGCCGCGTGAAAGACGATCCAGTCGCCGATACGGACTTCGATGGCGGCTGGTAAATCTCGCTCATGGGCGATCTGTAGTGCGATCTCTCCTATAGCCAGCGCTGCCGCGGTATCGAGGCGGGTGAGCGTCAAAGCGGACTCCTGGAGAGCAAGTTCTGCGCTGGAAAAGCCCCCGGTTGTCATGGGATTACTCTATTAGAATCCCCGCATGGAAACCTCACACATCGTCTTGCCGTCAACTGACCTACGTGTCCACCCACTCTGCCTTGGAACCAACATCATGGGTGGGGCTGCGACGAAAGAGGAGTCGATCGGGGTCCTCGATGCCTACGCCGCACATGGCGGTAACTTCATTGATAGCGCAGATATGTATTCAGAGTGGGTCCCAGGAAATAGTGGCCACGATTCAGAAGCGATCATCGGCGAATGGATGAAGTCCAAGGGCAATCGTGATCAGATGGTGATCGCCACAAAGGTTTCAAAGCTCTCAACTCGTCCAGGGTTATCAGCTGCCAATATCAAAGCCGCGGTCGATGAATCACTCGCCGCACTACAGACTGATTACATCGATGTTTACTACGCACATTCAGATGATGAGACTGTGCCACTTACTGAAACGCTTCAGGCTTTCACTGATCTCATCAACGCTGGCAAGGTCCGCTATATCGCGGCATCTAATTACACCGGCGCTCGTCTTCAAGAAGCGCTTGATGTATCCGCAGCCAATGGTCTCGCCAAGTACACCGGCCTTCAGAATCTTTACAACTTGCTCGATCGCAACGAGTACGAGAGCGATGTCGCAGCAGTCGTTGAAAAGAATGGCCTCTGGGGCGCACCGTTCTATGGTCTTGCGAAGGGATTCTTATCTGGTAAGTACGCACCGGGTGTAAAGATCGAGGGCAGCGCTCGTGACACAACCATCTATCAGAATGATCGTGGTTGGGCCGTCATTGATGCTCTTCGCGATATCGCAAAGAGCCATGGTTCCTCGGTCTCTGCGGTCTCACTTGCCTGGCTTCGTGCACAGACTGGTGTCACAACACCTATTGCATCAGCACGTAACGCTGCTCAGTTAGAGGAGATCGTCCAGGTTGTAGAGCTCACTCATGATGAGCTCGCGCACCTGACCGCTCTTTCCAAATAATTCAATGACTCCTTAAGGAGTAGTCGTTGGGGCTGGGCGAGGAACGCCTGCTCCACCACCGCTTGGAAGTCCGAGTGTGCTTGCGCATGCCTGTAAGGCTGCTGCAACCTTTGGATCAGTCCGATCGGGACGAGTTCCCGCTGTAAACGTCACGCCATTCTTAGCAAGGCAGGCAGTAAATGCTGGGTTGTTAAATCGCCCACCTCCGCCGTTGCCGGCCGCCCCGTTTCCTGCGGCTGCACCGCCAACCGATGGCTTTGACGATGGGGCTGCTGTTACAGCACCAGATTTCGTACCACTGGCTGATGTAGTTGTAGGTGCGGTTTGAGTTCCAGTCGGGGTGGATGCGCCTGTTGCGGCCGCACTGCCGGTATCGCGAACACTGACTGCATCACCAGGTGCTACCGGAGTCGCTGGGGCGGCATCAAGGGTGATCGTGAGTGTTGTTCCATTAACTTTGGTGACAGTTCCAGAAATTCGTGAACCGCCAAATCCGCCTGCTCCGCCGAAACCACCAGCAGCAGCGCCGGCGGCACCTGTCCCCAAACCGCCAGCCGCTGCACCTGCTGCCCCAGTAAATGCTCCGCCTGCAGCGGCGCCACGAATTCGTGATGCAAAACCGGCGAGTGATGCCGAGCTAGACGAAGCTGCATGCTTGTTGCCATACCAAATACCACCAGAGACTGATGCGGTGATAACAACCAAGCCTGCAAGAATCGCTGTGTACTTATTCGTCCAGCGATAACTACCTTTAGCAAGGGTCTCTTGCAGATTATCTTCTACATCGGTTGCAAAGAGATCGAAATCTTCGTTTTCATTACTCATAACGGAGTGCCTCGATTGGTCGTAGGGATGCTGCGCGTGATGCTGGGTAGCCTCCAAAGAAGAGTCCAATGAGGACTGATACTCCGAAAGCTAGAAGTACGGATGCAGGAACAATCACGGGTTGAATACCAATGATCTTAAAGTGTGAGCCGATATAGCCGAAGAGCACGCCGATACCGCCACCGACGAGCGAGAGGATCGTTGCCTCGATCAAGAACTGAGAGAGAATTGCTCCTTTTGGAGCACCGATCGCCTTACGGATACCGATTTCGCGTGTGCGTTCGATAACGGTTACCAACATGATGTTGGTGATGCCGATACCGCCAACGAGTAATGAGATCGCCGCAACTACGCCCAAGAGCACTGTGAAGACGCTGCTGTTGGAGTTAGACGTAGCTAACAATGAGGCTTGGTTAAGAGTCCGATAATCGCGCTTTGCAACGCTCTTAATCCGGTGCTGTGCATCCATGATCGTGTTGATCTCGGTCTGTGCCAAATCTTGCACCTTCGCCGACTTCGCTTCGACCACGATGGAAGAGAGGCTGTTATACCCAGTCAGTGAGCGCTGCACGGCAGTGAGAGGAGCGACTACAAGTGAGTCTCCATCTTGGAATCCATTCGAACCCTTGACCGAGGTCTCGCCGATGATCGTGAATGGAATTCCACCACAGCGCATTACTTGACCGATTGGATTATCTGTTCCAAAGAGATCAGTGGCTGTTGTTGGGCCGATCACTGCAACATGGCGCCCCTGAACTACATCATCATTAGTGAAGTACGTTCCCTTTTGAACGGTGGTATTTGAAGCTTCAAACCATGAAGGCCAGGTTCCATAAAAGGTTCCGGGTGTCGTTGTGCTGGTGCCGACGGTGCAGGTACCAGTTGCGGACGTGATAGGAGCAGCTTGCTTAATATCGGGTGCATTTACTGGGCTGGATAGTGCGACTGCATCTGCAACTGTCAGTGGTTTTGATGATGTTCCAGCTGCTGCGGCACGCCGCCCGAAACCACCACGTGTCGAGTTGATGGTGATCGTGTTTGTACCCAACTTATCGATCGACGCCTGAATCTGCTTTGAAGAGCCATTTCCTACCGCGATCAAAATAATCACGGATGCAACACCGATCGCGATGCCGAGGGTTGTAAGGGTTGTTCGCAGCTTGTTGGTGGTCAAACCCCGCAAAGCAAAGCGGATAATCTCCATTACATTCATGCGGCACGACCTTCATTGAGAGTATCGGAGATGATCTTGCCATCGCGCATTCGAACCACACGCTTAGCACGTGCAGCGACATCATCTTCGTGGGTGATGACAACGACGGTTCGACCGGCTGCATTGATTTGATCAAAGAGGTCTAAGAGATCAGCAGTGGATTTCGAGTCGAGCGCTCCGGTCGGTTCATCCGCAAGAAGGAGTGCTGGGCGAGTGGCCAGGGCTCGGGCCACCGCAACGCGCTGCTGTTGACCGCCCGAGAGTTCGGTTGGCTCGTGGTTGATACGGTCAGCGAGTCCTACAACCTCGAGCGCTTTCAACGCACGCTTGCGGCGCTCGGCCTTCTTAACACCTTGATAGGCAAGGGGTAGTTCAACGTTGGCAATTGCAGTTGTACGTGCAATGAGATTGAAGGATTGGAAGATAAAACCGATCTTTCGCCCACGGACCAAGGCGAGTGCCGATTCATCCATCGAATCAATCTCAATGCCATCGAGGAAGTACTTTCCTTTTGTCATATTGTCGAGTGCGCCGATGATATTCATCAGCGTCGATTTTCCAGAGCCCGAAGGCCCCATGATTGCGACATACTCACCAGGCATGATCTTTAGATCGACTCCAGCGAGTGCAAAGATCGCGGCATCGCCTTCGCCATAGCGCTTAACGGCGCCACGGACATCGATGACCGGAAGGATGGGTTCAGAGGGATTCATCGAATCAACCACCGTTTCGTCCACCACCAGCGCCAGCACCACCGACGGCAGCAACGCCACCGATTCCACTACCGAGAGCCCCTGGGACTCCACCCACTGCAAAGCCATTGGAACTTGTTGTGGCCTTCACAGTTGGAAGTGCAACTTTGTCGCCTTCCTTCAATCCGGATTGGATTTCATCGGCGCTATCACCGATGAGTCCTACGACGACTCGTGTTGGGGTCAAAACTTCTTTGCCATTAACGGTTGTCACCACAGTGACAGTAGATCGGCCGGCACGAGTTGTTACAGCTTGTGCTGTCACTTGAATTACCCCACTAGCCAGTCCGACATCGACGGTTGGGGTCGCTGTCATGCCTGGCTTGAGGCCAGGTACCGGAGCATCTAGGGCGAAGGTTGCGTTATAGGAAGTCACGCCACTTGATGTTGTTGGTAAGAGGTCAACTCCTAAAACCTTGCCTGTGGCAGTGACATTTGGAAGCGCATCAAAGGTGAAAGTCGCAGCCTGACCAGCCTTGATCTTTGCGGCATCAGATTCCGAGAAGGAGCCAGTGACCTCTAGAGATGAGACATTCGTTAGGACGATAAAGCCAGTCGCATTTGCAGAGATAGTCGCTGGAGATGAAGTTGTAGGCACATTTCCACCGACTGCCGTCGAGATTGAGGCGACATCTCCTGCAACCGGAGCTTTGATTGTTGCGGCATCAAGATTGCGCTTTGCTTGATCGTACGATGCTTGAGCATTAGCGAGCTGAGCCTGCGCAGTGTCGATAGCAGTCTGCTTTGCTGGTTGCAGAGCAACGCTGTTTGATGCATTGAGGTTATCCAACGCGTTCTGCGCTGATTGCACTGAATTTGCATACCCAGCGATTGTGACAGCATCCTTTGCAAGATTATTTCTCTGGGAGATCTGCGCATTGTTATATGCGGTAGCCAGATTATCTAAGTTCTGCTTATCCTTTAGGAGCGAAGCGGTCTGCGATGCAATTGCACTTTGAAGTGCGTTCCAGTCGGCCATCAAGGTTGTGCAGTTCGCATTGATGGTGTTAATGCTTGTACAAAATGCAACGGTCACTCCTGAAGGACCGTAGAGACCTTCGTAGTTATTGTAATTAAGTTGAGCAGTATCAACTGCTGACTGATATGTCTTGGCCGAGAGCGCAGCATTTGTTGTCGCATCATCTAAAGCCTTCTTCGCTGCATCAACACTCGCCTGGTACGTCACGGCATTTGCTTGAGTAAGAGCGGTGTTATCTGCTTGATTCTTCTTGGCAAGGTCAAGGGCTGCTTGTGCCTGCGCGAGTTGGAGCGCGGCTTGAGCTTGTTCGGCTGCCGTCTTTGTTGGAACGAGTGCTGCAACGGAAGCCTTGGCTGAGACGAGCGAGGCATTTGCTTGGGTCAGTGCAGTGGTGAGATTGGTTGTATCAATCTGGGCGAGGGTTTCACCCGGAGTCACGTGGTCCCCGACCTGTACATACAACTTTGAGAGTGTGCCTGCGACAAGTGGTGCGAGTCCAATATCTGAAGGACTAATCACCTTTCCTGTTGCAGAGACTGTTGAAGCGACATCACCTCGAGTAACGGTCGCCGTCTGAGTTGCTACGACCGCTGCCTTGGGGTGAAGCACTGTGTAGCCCCAGAAGCCGGCACCTCCGATTGCGAGTAGAAGTATCAGATTGATCGAAAGGATACGAATGCGCGCTTTTGTCATGAGTGAAAGGTAGGGGGAATATGCTGAAGAAGTCCGCCTATTAGCCTGATAACTACCTGTGAATCGCGATGACGGCTAGATCGACCAGGCCTGGTCCCCGTGGCGTTCAATCACCCAACAGTGATATCCAGCGAGCTCGGGCTTCTGGAAGAGGTATGCCCCATCCTTGCCTGCGACGATTAATGCTGTTGCCAGCGCATCGGCGATGCCGCCATCTGGGCCATAGACGGTTGCTGACCGCGCGCCGATCGCGATCATCCCGGTATGCGGATCTTTAATGTGGGCCCCGCGTTCGTAGGTGCCAGAAGTTGCGATTGCGCCATCGGTAATATCAAAGACTTTTACGACCGTGTGGGCCTCTTCGGGGTGCCTGATGCCGATTGACCATGGCTTACCTGGTTCTACTCCACCAGCAAGTGAGAGATCACCGGCCGAGTTAATCTGAATATGTTCGACACCGGCAGCTTTGAGCATGGCGATCGCGCGATCTGATGCCCAGCCCTTTACATAACCTGATGGATCAAAACCACCTTGAACGCACCACGGATCAAAGGATCCATCGGTGATCTCTTTGGCGTATGTGCAGAGCGCCCAGACTTCTTGGAGATCTGGTGTGCAGTCGGTGATTGCAATCTCGCCTCGACGAAGGCGTGAGACTTCTGAATTCTCTTTATAGGTCGAGAAGACTTCATCTACTTCATAGAGAAAATCGCGTACACCATCGATCGCTGATTGGATTTGTGGCTCTGAAATCTTTGCACTTGAGGCATCGATGAAGATCACCGTACCCCAAGTGTGAATCTCGGCTCGAACACGAGCCAGAGTCATTACATACCAGCCTTAGAAAGCGCACTTGATAGTGAGTCGTACCAACCTTGTGAGGTGTATGAAGCGCCACCAACGCCTTGGATATTTGCCGAATTCGCTGCGAGCGTCTCTTGAACGAGGTATGGGATCGCTTGTTGCGAGATCTGCTGCGAGCGGAAATCATTATTTGGGTACTGAAGTGCCTTTGCGGCAGTGATCTTGCCATTTACGACCGTGATCTGTACCTGTACTGGTCCAAAGCGAGTCTGCGATGTATCGCCCGTGAATGTCCCTGAAGGCTTTGCGCTTGCAGGAGTCGAGGCTGCAGTTGTTGCAGAAGCGGTGGCCTTCTTCGTTGCAGTTGCTGCTGGAGCTGGAGTGCTTGCTGCTTGGGTCGCGGCTGGTGCAGGAGTTGTTGCAGTTGTCGTGGTGGTTGAACTTGTGGTGGTTGATCCGCCACCAAGTAACTGTCCGCCGAGACCACTCGATGATGCTGTACCAAATTGTGGTGGTGTGATCGATAGGACTGCACCAAGACCACCGATGGTTCCACCTGCGATCAGCAATACTCTCTTTGCGCCCATGTGTTATCTCCTTTATACCGCGTGAAATTCGAATGCTTCATCGTGGAAGCGATTCTTTGGAATGCCGCATGATTGTGCTGCCTCGCGCACTGCTTCGACCAATGGCGTTGGTCCGCAGACATAGACATCAGAATCACGGAATGCTGGAACAAAGTTCATGATGTATTTAGCGTTCATGGGATGGATCCTTCGAGACCCCACCAAGTAATGGACGCGAGCGCCGCGCGCATCAGCTAGTGCATCAAGTTCATGGCGGAGCACGAGATCCTCTTCTACAGATGCACGGAAAATTACATCGATCTCCATCGTTGGATCAAACTCTTCCATCAAGGCGCGAAGTGGGGTGATGCCAACGCCGCCACCGATCAGAGTGACATGGCCGCGAGTCGCTTTTGATGCGACGAAGGTGCCATAAGGACCTTCGAAGAAGACGCGAGTACCAGGTTTGAGGTTGATGACATCAGTGGATGCATCACCAAGGGCCTTTACCGTCACACGCATATGGTGCTTGGTTGGGGCCGCTGAAAGTGAATATGGGTGGGAGATCCACCATTGGCCTGGTGCGATAAAGCGCCAGCTAAAGAATTGTCCGCCTTGTGCGCCGAGACGATCGAGGCCGCGACCCTTCATGATGATGGAGACAACGCCGGGTCCTTCGACAACGACTTGTTCAACGCGAAGATTGTGGCGAAGCGAGCGCACCCATGGAATCAAGAAACGCCAGAGAATGAGAACTGCTGCGGTCGCAATATAGAGCCCAGTCCAATACGCCTTGTTCAATGGATGACCAATAAACATTGGCCCGGTAAGTACTTGGTGCATAAAGGAGAGTGCGATTCCAAGATAGGTATAGAGGTGGATCGTCCACCACGTCTCATACGACATCTTGGCGCGCGCCTTCTTGTATGAAGTGATACCCGCTGCCATTAGGAAGATAAATGCAACGGTCGCAGGGAGCATCCATGGATACTTCATGACGATACGCCAGATCTCTACACCGATCTTTGCGTGATCATTTGCGGCATAACCGATTGAAACAAGGAGGACGTGGAAGGTAATGAGATAGAGCGAGTATGGGCCGAGCTTGCGATGCCAGATGACGAGGCGATCGTGACCGATAGATCGTTCGATGAAGGAGATACGAGAGACTAAGACGAGTCCGACGAGTGCAAGGTATGAACCGAGGAGTGCACAGATCCGGCTGATCGATGTGATGATCGGATAGACGCCGTTCCAATCTGATGCGTGGGTGCTCTCGAGGTAGAGGGCTGCGGTGAGGCCGAGGCCAAGCCCCAGGAGGATCGATGCCCAGTCGGCGTTGTAACGCTTACCGATACTCATAAGCGGAGTAAACCTGCCTCACCTGAGAGATTATTGTGAGCCGCCTAGGCGGTAGGTCTGAATAATGCCATATATGCCTTGGCGTGGGATTCAAGCATGAGCGCAGGGCTAAAACGTTGGAGTGCTCGCTCTGATGCGGCCTTACCCATCTTCTGGCGCAGGTCTGCATCGTCGGCGAGACGCTGGACTGCTGCAACCAGTTGATCGCGGTCTTTCTGGCAGACAAATCCCGTGGCGCCATCTTCAATAACTTCAGCATTAGACCCGACATCGGTGGCAACAACTGGGATTCCGGCAAGCTGCGCCTCGATCAGGGCGATCGGCATTCCCTCGTTATCGGATGTGCTGAGTGCGACCGAGACTGATGACCAGAACTGCGTTGCATCTGCCCAGCCGATGACTGAGAGGTTGGCAGGGGCCGCCGCGCGAATCTGATCGAGGAGATCGCCGCCGCCAGCGATCACGAAGTTGATGGAAGGCAATGATCGCGCGACTTCTACTGCGAGCATTGGATTCTTCACTGATGTCACCCGAGCCATCCAGCCCACAATAAAGTCACCGTTGTAAAGAGTGGTTGCGAGTGGCTTCACACCAGGAGCGATCGAGAGCCACAGTTTATTAGCGCCGATACCTGCTGCGCGAAGTTCGACTCCGACCTTT
>Ga0208740_1000531_pt1 | contig 10398 bp, 8 predicted proteins | sample CryBogCBE08Jun09_FD_184567 | JGI IMG/M metagenome (GOLD analysis project Ga0208740, IMG submission 184567) | Freshwater microbial communities from Crystal Bog, Wisconsin, USA - CBE08Jun09 (SPAdes) (version 2) | ecosystem: Environmental > Aquatic > Freshwater > Lake | place: Crystal Bog...
CAGTGAAGGGCGTGCGAGAAGTCCACGCACCGCGCACGAGGTCGATTTGACACCGGCCTCCTCGATATCACGGAAAAGAAGTGGCCACGCAGAAAAGGGTTCGGCGAAGGTGGCCGTGACCACTGAACCGTCGTGCGAACTCACCATCGAGGTGATGTCGCGATACCCCACCGAGGTCACCGTGGAGGCAACTCGACCCCGTCGCCACCAGGCGATCAGATCCGCGGCGGAGAAGGGATGGCCATCGGACCAGTGCAGCGAGGTATCAAGAGAATACGTGACCACTTGAGGGCCGAGGTTGGCGAGCTCGGCTGCGGCGATGGCGCCGCCTTCACCCCGAAGAGATCCCTGGACGCTGGTCGTGAAGGCGGACGGTCGAGTGAGGTCGAGCAGTACCTGCGACGACTCATTCAGGGACGGAGCGAGAGCATTACATCCCGTCAGTGGTCCAGGAATAGCCACGACCAAGGGCGGAATGGCTGTACTCGCCGTGCTGGCCGTGCTGGCCGTGCTGGCCGTGCTGGCCGCACAAAGGGCGGTGAGACCCAGAATCGCGGCGAGCGCAATTCTGCGTAGCCGCGTCACTTACTGCAGGCGAAGATCGAGGGTCAGAGTTGCGAAGGCGAACACCAGCGCAACGGCAACCGTAATACGGTCGAGGTTCCGTTCCACCACCGTCGAACCGGCTGCCATCGAGTTGACCGAGCCACCCATCAAGTCAGAGATACCGCCACCGCGTCCTGAGTGGAGCAGGACCAAGAAGATCAAGGCCACGGCCGACACAGCTTCAATAACGATAAATGCCCAGGTGAACATCACAACCTCCGGTTAGCGATTGCCATCGTAGCAGTCGTCACTTGCGTGTGCGATTGCTACGAAGGATTCGGCCTTCAATGAGGCACCGCCGACCAAGAATCCGTCGACCCGGCCTTCGCTCATAATGGCTCCGGCGTTCTCCGCGTTCACAGAACCGCCGTAGAGGACATGGGGGTCACTGAGCGACAGGCTGGCCGCAGTAGTACGGATGAAGTCCATCATCTCCCCCACCTGTTCGACGCTGGCCGTCCGGCCCGTGCCAATTGCCCACACTGGCTCGTACGCGAGTGTGACGAGGGGGCGTAGCTTTTCATCCAGTCCGGCGAGCGCCGCCTGGAGCTGGGCAGCAACAACGTCGAAGTGCTCACCGGCTTCGCGACTGGCCAGCTCTTCACCGAAGCACAAAACGGCGTTGAGTCCTGACCGAACTACGGTACGGAGGGTCGAGGCGACCACGTCATCGGTCATGCCAAAGTACGTGCGGCGCTCCGAGTGCCCCACGAGGACCCAGCGCACGTTGAGTCGCTGCAGCATGGCCACTGACGTCTCGCCGGTGTAGGCACCAGCCTCGTGTTGACTCGCGTGTTGAGCGGCAACTGTCACCGGAATGCGGTCTGACTCAACCACCGATGTCACGGAGCGAAGATCGACGAACGGGGGTGTCACGACCAAGTCGGTGTGTTCGACCGGCTTGTTGCGAAGGAGGACGCCGACTTGCTGCATGAGGTGAATGGCCTCGACGTAGTCGAGGTTCATCTTCCAGTTACCAATGACGAGGGGCTTCTTCATTTACAGTGCACTTTCTCGAAGCGCCTTGATGCCGGGCAAGTCACCCTGCTCAACGAATTCCAGTGACGCGCCGCCTCCGGTGGAGACGAAGCTGACTTGGTCCTCGAGACCGAACATCTGAACGGCGGCAACTGAGTCGCCACCACCAATGACGGAGACAGCTGACGATGCGGCAATGGCCTCGGCAACGGCCTTTGTCCCAACCGCGAGGCGGGGGTCCTCGAAGACACCCATCGGACCATTCCAGAGAATGGTGGCAGCACCCGCGATAATACTGGTGAATCGCGCGATGCTCTCGGGGCCAATGTCGAACCCTTCGAAGCCATCGGGAATGTTGGCACCAAAGTTCTGCACCTCGTCCGGACCGCCTTCGGGACCAAACGGCACACCTAGTGGAAGGCCAACGGAGTCGCTAGGAATCGCAATTTTGCCAGTCTGGAGCAGCTCGCCACAGACATCGACGTAGGAGGCGTCAAACAGCGATCCACCAATAGTGCGACCTTCGACGGTCTCAAACGTATACGCCATGCCGCCACCAACAATGACGGTGTCGGCCTTTTCCGAGAGGACCTTGACGATACCGAGCTTGTCCTTGACCTTGGCGCCACCAACGATGGCGACGAATGGTCGTGCGGGGTTCTGCAAGAGCGACTCCAGCGTGGCAACCTCACGCAGCAGGTTTGGTCCGGCGGCACTCGGTAGCAAGGTTGGAGGAATCATGATTGAGGCGTGCTCGCGGTGTGAGGCGCTGAAGGCTTCATTGATGAAGTAGTCGAAGCCCTCGACCAGGGAAGCACCAAAGGCGGGGTCGTTGCTCTCTTCACCCGGGTTGAAACGCAAGTTCTCGAGCAGCGTTACGCCAGGGCACAGTTGCTCCAGTCGGCGCCGTACCGGTTCGACACTGAACTCTTCCACGACGTGTCCGTTTGGGCGTCCGAAGTGCGTGCACGCGGTCACGGTTGCGCCACGTGCGAGGAGGTCCTCGAACAATGGCAGTGTCGCGCGAATGCGAAAGTCGTCGGTCACTTCAAGGCGACCATCAACGAGCGCAACTGGACAGTTGAAGTCCACGCGAACGAGAACGTTCTTCCCCTCTAAGTTGCCCCAGCGTTCGTAACTGTCGAGGCTCACGAGGCGCGGCCGATGACTTCGGTGAGGCTCACGAGGCGGTTGGAGTAGCCCCACTCGTTGTCGTACCAGCCGAAAATCTTGACGAGGCTCTGCTCGTCGTTGATCTGCTGCACCATGGTCATCTTCGAGTCGAACGTGCACGACGCTGGGGAGCCGACGATGTCTGACGACACGATGGGCTCGTCGGTGTACACCAAGATGCCCTTGAGTGGGCCTTCAGCAGCCGCCTTGAAGGCACTGTTGATCTCTTCCACCGAGGTGGTGCGAACGATGGCCGTGAAGTCAGTGATCGAACCGTCCTGAACCGGCACGCGGAGCGAGGTGCCGTCGAGCTTGCCCTTCATGGCCTCAAGGACGAGGCTGGTTGCGCGGGCCGCACCGGTGCTCGAGGGCACGATGTTGACGGCGGCGGCACGGGCACGACGGAGGTCGGGGTGTGCGACGTCGAGGAGGCTCTGGTCGTTGGTGTAAGCGTGCACCGTCGTCATGAGTCCGGTCACGATGCCGACGGCGTCGTCGAGAACCTTCACCATGGGCACGAAGCAGTTTGTGGTGCAGGAGGCGTTGGAAACGATGTGCTGCGTCGCTGGGTCGTAGCTGTCGTCGTTGACGCCAACGACGAACGTTCCATCAACTTCGGTGGCAGGAGCTGAAATGATGACCTTCTTGGCACCCGCGTCGAGGTGGGCGGCGGCCTTCTCACGTGAGGTGAAGAAGCCAGTTGACTCAATCACGATGTCGATGTCGAGCTCACCCCATGGCAGGTCGGCGGGATTGCGCTGGGCGTAGATCTGGATGACCTGGTCGCCAACGGTGATGGCATCATCACTGTGGGACACGTCGAGTCCCAAAAGACCCTGCGTCGAGTCGTACTTCAAGAGGTGCGCGTTGGTCGCGGGGGGCGTCAGGTCGTTGATGGCGACGACGGTGATGTTGGGATTTCCCAGGACTGCTCGAAGGTAGCTGCGGCCGATACGACCAAAACCGTTGATTGCAACACGAGTTGCCATGACGTCTCCTTTAGTGAGGGGGTTGTACGCAGGCTCCGTTGACTGGCGTCTCTAGTTTGCCACACGAAACTATTGACAAATGTTTAGGAGCCTCTTTCCGCCGACGAAAGTAACGCCCGAGCTGGAGATAACGGTTATCTCTGAACGTCGCGGTGGAAGACGGGAGTGTTCAATTTGAGGCGCTGGCGCAGTTCTTCGGCGATCGCCACCGAACGATGCTTGCCACCGGTGCAGCCAATCGCGATGGTCAAGTAGGACTTTCCTTCTGTTGCGAAAGCCGGAATTTGCCACTGCAGGAGGGAGGTGACATCGCTCAGAAAGTGTTGCGCTGGCTCCTGGGCGAGAACGTAGGCGGCGACCTCGTTGTCGAGACCAGTTTTTGGTCGGAGTTCCTCCACCCAGTGTGGATTAGGGAGAAAGCGGCAGTCGAACACGAGATCGACATCGCGAGGCAAACCGTTGGAGAAGCCGAATGAAATGAGTGAGACCCGCATGGGCCCCTCCCCCGTGACGGCGGAGAACATCTCGACAATGCGGGTACGGAGTTGATTGACGTTGCTGGAACCGGTATCAATAACCACGTCGGCCGCGGTTCGCACCGCCTGGAGCATCACGCGCTCGGCGGCAATGGATTCCGCCAATGTTTCGCCGGGGTGAGGGTGGCGGCGTCGGGTCCCTTCGTATCGACTGATCAGTACCTCGTCAGGCGCATCGAGAAACAAAATACGCACATTCTGGTGAATCAAACGAAGCTCCGCCACCGCAGCGAGCAGGGCACTGGGCTCTTCGCGGCCACTGCGACCGATGATGAACGCGACGCCGGCGTGCTCATTCGCGCTCGCCGTTGCTAACTCACCGACGCGAACAATCAGCTCCAGCGGCAGATTGTCAATGACGAACCACCCAAGGTCGTCAAGTGCCGAAGAAACAGTGGAGCGACCAGCACCGGACATACCGGTCACGACGAGGACGTCAGTCACTGTCTCTCTCCCTTCGCAATGCGGGGGCGGTCGGCGCCCGCACATGATCGTAGAGGTTCTGGGCGACCTCCGCTGGCAACCACGGTAGTGCTTGCAGTTCTTCGAGCGTTGCGGCCCTCACATTGTCGAGCGACCCCATCACCAACATGAGCCGGTCGCGCCGCTTTGGCCCAAGACCCTCGACGCCGTCGAGCACCGTAGCGATCATGGATTTGGCCCGCTTGGTGCGGTGGAACGAGACTGCGAAGCGGTGGGCTTCGTCACGAATGCGCTGGACTAAGTAGAGCGACTCGGATCCTCGTTCGAGGGCGACGGGAATTGACGTGCCCGGACGATACAGGAGTTCTTCTCGTTTGGCGAGTGCGACGAACTCAATCTGATCGCTGAGCCCAAGTGTGGCGGCTGCCTTCTGGGCCGCGTGCAACTGCGGAAGGCCGCCGTCGATGATGATGAGGTTGGCCCGTCGAAACTTCGATTGGGATTGCTCGTCGAGCCAGTACCCCAGTCGCCGCCGCACAACTTCTTCCATGGCACCTACGTCGTCGTTTCCCAGAATTTCCTTGACATTGAAGTGTCGATAATCAGATTTCTTCGACAAGCCGTCCTCGAACACCACCATGGACCCCACGTAATTGGTGCCTTGCAGATGACTCATGTCGAAACACTCAATCCGGTACGGCGGCTGACTCAGACCTAGGGCGGTGGCGAGTTCCTGTAGCGCGCGTGATCGAACGTTGTGGTCAGCTTCACGCCGCAGCGAATCACGACGAATCACTGATTCGGCGTCGCGTTGAGCCAATTCCAACACCCGCACTCGCTTGCCACGCTGGGGAGGGCTTACCTGCACTCGTCGACCTCGTAGGGAGGTCAAGAACTGCGGTATCCACTGCGACATGGCCGTTTCCTCGGCCGCGACAATGACTGGTGGGACGTCACTGGGATCCTTGTACACATCAGTGACGACGGCTTCGAAGAGTTCAGCACTCGTTTCGTCGAGTGATCGGTCCACCAGGTGGACACTGCGACTAATGATGCGTCCGTGACGAACCCGAAACCGCACGACCGCCGCTCGACCGCCAGATACGGCGACCGCGACGACGTCCAAGTTGGAGTGGTCGTCAATCACGATGCTTTGATCGTGGTCAGCTCGGGCGAGCGCCGCCAAAGCGTCTCGAAATTTGGCGGCAGCTTCGTACTTCATGGCGGTTGCTGCTTCGTTCATTTTGGTCTGTAAGGCAGTGCGCAACTGACGAACATCCCCCTCAAAGAAGCGGGCCCACGAATTGACGAGATCCTGATAACCGGCGTTGTCGACCGCGCCAATACACGGTCCACAGCATCGTCCAATGTCGAAGAGTAGGCAGGGTCGTTGCACGCGCTTGTGGTGGTCGAACTTGGTGCTCGTGCAGGAGCGGAGAGGGTAGGTCTGCAGGAGCTCCTCAACGGTGGCTCGCAGTGCCTTGACGTCCACAAAGGGGCCGAAGTAGCGCACGCCTTTTTGATGTTTTCCCCGCGTGATGTAGGGAACGGGAAACTCTCGACGCGAGTCAATCGCCACGTACGGGTAGGTTTTGTCGTCCTTGAGCCGGATGTTGTAGCGAGGCTGATATTCCTTGATCAGTTCATTCTCGAGAATCAAGGCGTCATTTTCGCTGGGCGTGACGATCCAATCGACACTGGTCGCTTCGGTCATGAGCGCTTGCGTCTTCGTGGTCAGGGCCTCGAATTTCTGGAAGTAGCTCGACAGACGCTGGTTGAGCGACAGCGCCTTACCGACGTAAATAATCGTGCCGTCGGCATTACGAAATTGGTAGCAACCGCTTTGTCGTGGAATACCGGCCGGCTTGGCGAACACTACGCCCGTCCGTGGTGGGCCAGAACTTCTCGTAATACGTTGCCGGTGGCGGTATCAAGCGCGGCTACCTGCTCGGGGGTTCCCTCCCCCACCATGAGTCCACCGCGGCGACCACCGTCCGGCCCGAGGTCAATGACCCAGTCAGCCGTCTTCACCACATCAAGGTTGTGCTCAATAGTCAAGACAGTGTTGCCCTGATCGACAAGGCGGTGGAGGACTTCGAGCAGGCGATTAACGTCCTCGAAGTGCAGCCCCGTCGTTGGTTCGTCCAATACGTACAGGGTGTGACCGGTGGGACGACGCGCCAATTCGGCGGCGAGTTTGACTCGCTGCGCTTCGCCTCCGGACAGGGTTGGCGCGGGTTGTCCGAGGCGGACGTAGCCCAAGCCCACGTCAACCAGGCTCTGAATGTGTCGCAAAATACTGGGCTGTCGGTCAAAGAACTCCAGCGCCTCGGCGATCGGCATATTGAGGACGTCGGCAATCGACTTGCCGCGGTACTTGATTTCCAGGGTTTCGCGGTTATACCGAGCGCCGTCGCACGTCTCGCAATTGACGTAGACGTCGGGCAGGAAGAACATCTCAATTTTGATGGTGCCGTCACCGGCGCACGCTTCGCAGCGACCACCCTTGACGTTGAAGGAGAAGCGACCCTGTTGGTAGCCGCGCACCTTTGATTCGGCAACCTCCGAAAAGAGCTTGCGAATTTTGTCGAACACTCCGGTGTAGGTAGCCGCGTTTGAGCGTGGCGTTCGTCCGATTGGCTGCTGGTCTACCGCCACGACCTTGTCGATGTACTTGACGCCAGTGATGGTGTCGTGCTCGGCCACGGTGGTCTTGGCTCGGTTGATCTGACGCTCAAGTGAACTCAGCACGATGCCGTTAATTAATGTTGATTTACCCGAACCCGACACACCCGTGACTGCAACGAAGAGTCCGAGGGGCACCGAGACCGTGACGTTGCGGAGATTGTTGGCCCGAGCTCCCTTGACCACGAGCGCCGTACCGTTGCCTGGGCGTCGCGTATCGGGAACGCTGATTTCGCGCTTGCCGGACAGATACTGACCGGTCAGAGAACGATCGTTCTTCAAGATGGCCTTATACGTACCGGCGTGGACCACCTCACCGCCGTACTCCCCCGCGCCGGGTCCAATGTCAACAATGAAGTCGGCGAGGCGAATGGTTTCTTCGTCGTGCTCCACAACGATGACGGAATTGCCCAAATCACGAAGGCGTTCGAGGGTGGTGATGAGGCGACGATTATCGCGCTGGTGGAGTCCAATCGATGGCTCGTCAAGGACGTAGAGCACGCCGACCAGGTAACTCCCAATCTGCGACGCCAGACGAATCCGCTGGGCCTCACCGCCACTGAGCGTGGCGGAGGCGCGCGACAGGGTCAGGTAATCGAGTCCGACATCGAAGAGAAACGTGAGTCGAGAAACAATCTCCTTGATGACTTGACGACCAATAGTGACTTCACGTTCACTGAGTTCGAGCTGACCAAAGAACGCGATGGCTTCGTCGATGGTCATGTTGTTCACATCGGCGATATTGGTGCCGTGAATTCGAACCGCGAGGACTTCGGGTTTGAGGCGTTGCCCGTTACACGCCGTGCACGGCACTTCGCGCATGAACTGCTCAGCCTGTTCGCGTGACCAGTCGCCATCGGCCTCGGTGCGCTTGCGCTCGAGCCATTCGACGATGCCGGTGTAGCTGGTGTCGTAGGTGCGTGTCTTGCCGTAGCGATTCTTGAATTTGACGGGAACGGTCTTCTTTCCCTCACCGTACAACACCAACTTGCGATCCTTCGGGCGCAGCTCGTCCCAGGGGGTGTCGAGATCGAATTCACCAAGTTTGGCAACGCCCGCGATAAGACGATCAAAGTACTTCAGACGCGCCCCGCCCCACGGTGCAAGGGCACCCTCGGCCAGCGAGAGCGAACCGTCAGGGACAACGAGTTCGGGGTCAACTTCGTAGCGAGTGCCCAACCCCGTGCACACCGAACAGGCACCGTAGGGTGAGTTGAACGAGAAGTCGCGAGGAGCAATTTCCGTGAAGCTGATGCCACAGTCGGCGCAAGCCATTTTCTCGGAGAACGTGACTTGCTCGTCGGTGTCAACGAACAGGAACGAAACGAGACCCTTCGTCAATTTGAGGGCGGCCTCGACTGACTCGGTCAATCGTTGGCGGTTGACATTCTTGGTGGTAAGGCGGTCGAGCACCACGTCAATAGTGTGTTGCTCGTAGCGGGCGAGATCGATGGTCTCTCGATCGGCCAATTCGTAGAGCGTGCCGTCAACCCGCACGCGAGAGAATCCCTGGCCCGCCAGTTCATTGAGCAGCGTCGAATACTCACCCTTGCGACCTTCGACGACCGTCGCCAGCACGAGGAACCGTCCGGCATCTTCCCTGGCGATGACGTGATCGACAATCTGCTGCGGGGTCTGCTTCGACACCGGGCGTCCACACTGGTGGCAATGGACGACGCCAATGCGAGCAAAAAGAAGTCGCAGATAGTCGTGAATTTCTGTAATGGTGCCAACGGTCGAGCGGGGGTTGCGAGACGCCGTCTTTTGATCGATCGAGATGGCCGGCGACAGGCCCTCAATGAATTCGACGTCCGGCTTCTCCATTTGACCCAAGAACTGACGCGCGTACGCCGACAAGCTCTCGACGTACCGGCGTTGTCCTTCGGCATAAATGGTGTCGAAGGCGAGCGACGACTTCCCCGAACCGGAGAGGCCGGTGAAGACCACCAACTTGTCTCGCGGTATCTCAATCGAGAGATTTTTAAGATTGTGGACGCGGGCGCCCTGAACTCGAATCGTTGACGCCATGCAGTAAATCTACCGGTTACGCCTCAAAGGTTTGACGGAGGTCATCAACGTTCAAGCCCTGCAACTGGAGCGTATGGAGGTAGTCGCGCAATGCCGCCGCCTCCTCGAAGCGAAGTTCCCGGGCGGCCGCCAACATGGCGTCTTCGACTCGACCGATTTCAATCGCCAGGTCATCCGAGGCCACGGTCTCGAGCGACGAGATGCCGTGGACCTTGTTAGTCGGCTCGGGGGCTCTCTCTGAACGGAGTCGCCCGAGAATGTCGGCCACGTTCTTGGTGACCGTCGTCGGGGTGATACCCCGCTCCTTGTTGTAGGCGATCTGCGTGATGCGGCGACGCTCGGTGACCGAAATGGCGTCTCGCATGGAATCAGTGATTTTGTCGGCGTACAGCACAGCCTCACCATTCGCATTGCGGGCGGCCCGTCCAATGGTCTGAATCAGTGCACTTCGAGAGCGGAGGAATCCTTCCTTGTCGGCGTCCAAAATGGCGACGAGTGAGACTTCCGGAAGGTCGAGTCCCTCGCGAAGCAGGTTGATGCCGACCAGGATGTCGAACTCGCCGAGTCGCAGTGAACGAAGGATCTCGATCCGCTGGATTGTGTCGATGTCGCTGTGGAGGTACTGCACGCGGTACCCGGCCCGAACGAGATAGTTGGTGAGATCTTCCGACATTCGTTTCGTTAAGGTCGTGATGATGGCTCGCTCCTGGCGGGCGATAACCGTATCGAGGCGGCCACGAAGATCGTCGATCTGGTTCTTCGTCGGCACCACCGTAATGATGGGGTCGAGGAGCCCCGTGGGGCGAATGACCTGCTCAGCGATTTGGTCACTGTGTTCAATCTCGTAGGGTCCGGGGGTGGCGGAGACGAACACCATTTGCGGTACGAGCTCCATGAATTCATCGAAATTCAAGGGGCGATTGTCCATGGCGCTGGGGAGACGGAAACCGTGCTCGACCAGGGTCTCCTTGCGAGAGCGG
>Ga0208740_1000535_pt1 | contig 10363 bp, 10 predicted proteins | sample CryBogCBE08Jun09_FD_184567 | JGI IMG/M metagenome (GOLD analysis project Ga0208740, IMG submission 184567) | Freshwater microbial communities from Crystal Bog, Wisconsin, USA - CBE08Jun09 (SPAdes) (version 2) | ecosystem: Environmental > Aquatic > Freshwater > Lake | place: Crystal Bog...
TCAGGCCCAAGCTATGGTTTCTCCTACTGATCCCCAGGCTGTTGCATTGGGTTATGTAGCTGATGCCTCTAAAGTAGACAAAGCAAAGTACCCTAAGTTTGTGGCTGGTTCCCATTGCGGTAACTGCGCGCTTTATCAAGGCGCTGCGGGTTCTGCTGCTGGTGCTTGCGCCCTCTTTGCAGGTAAGCAAGTTCACAGCGCTGGCTGGTGCTCTGCATACAACAAGAAGGCTTAATTTCTTTGTATACAGGCGCAATGCGCGCTTCACTGTAAAGGCCGCTGATGCGGCCTTTATTTATTTTTCTACGCGATACACTTTCAAAATATCAATTGGCGTCGTCCGAAATTGCCAAGGTCGCATATCAGATTGATATAGGCCTGTAGAGGCAAAGTATTGGTACCATCTGTTAGGTGCGAACTCAATAGATTGCTTTAAAACCCAGCCATTCAAATTGGGTTGAGAGCCATACTCACTTGTAATGACAAGATCTCCCGGTTTGACTGCTGGGTGATCAAAATCCAAAGGAGTCAAGCCTGCTTGATTTGCATACCAAGCCCATCCCCAGATACCTGTAAACCAAATATGATTATCACTATTTAAGTCTCGGGAAAGATCCTTTGCAATTACAGATACCTCTTGCCGGTAGATGCCTGCAAACCAGTTGTCTGCTAGTGCTAACAGGCTAGTAATCAAGATGCTGAGGCAAACTGCTAAAGCCACCAAAGGTCGAGTGAAGGATTTAGTGAGGCTCGTCGAAAAGAGCAAAAGTAGAAGTGGCGGAATGACCAATAACGCATGCCGTATTGCAAGAAAGGGTGCTAGTCCGATCATAAATACGCTTATGGATGCCACCCAATACAGCAACATAAGGCCTTGGGTTTTGCGATCTGAGTTCGAAAGTCTGGCAAAGTGCTTTCCAGAGAAAAATAGCAACACAAGCATCCCCAGGCCGGATACTAAAAATGCATAATTAAAAATTAAATCAATCAGATGCTCTTCTGGTTTGAGTATTAAGCACAAGGCAATTAAGAGCGGGCTGATTGCGGAGCTAGCAGTAAAAAAGAGCCACCAGGCTTTTACAGTTTTACTGGTAGTTTGTCGGTATCTGGCAATAAAAAACACAATTGCAAAGGGGCATATTGCACCCAAGATTCCGAGCCACCAGAAGATCAGGCGTAATTGGCTCCAGCGCCAATGATTCCCTGCCCCACGACCTAAGATATGCGGATGACCAAAATCAGTGATATTAAAAAAAGACCAGGCAATCAAAGTGCCTACTGGGATGAAAAGATAGGCCCAGTAGCGTTTGTTATTTGATAACAGCATATGTAATGCAATCGCAGGAATGAGTACAAGGCTCGCGTATTTGGTGAGTAGCGCAATTGAACACAAAATGCCAGCTAAGATATATCGCTGTGAATTCGAATACTGCGGTGACAGTAGGGCCCAATAGAATGCGAGGATCATAGCTAGTAAAGGTACATCTACCATGGTGTTCTGACCCACCACAAAAGCAGGACACAGCGCCAGTAGACATACGGCTAAATTTTGATTTTCTTTGCAACAGAGCCGAGAAAGTTTATTGAAACAGACGAGGGCCCAAAGAGTAAAGATGGATACCAAGGCATGCATTGAAATTTCTGACAAACCCCACATCTTTCCCCAGAGTGCCATCAGGTAAAAATAGAGACTAGGTTGATTGGTGCTGTAAATGGGGTAGTGCCGCCCATCGCCAAAAATCATCCCACTCATGGGGTTTAGAGGATGACCGGCAATCCACTGTGCGAAATCCATGTGAGCTGGGTCATCAATGTGAAATGCTTTATCCCAGTTCCAATAGGTGGCGAAGCACCATAGAGCCAAAATTAGGAAAAACGATGAATTTCTTTTGAGCATTTCAAGCTTGTGTATGGAAAGGCTATTATTGAGAAGTTATAGAAGAATAACCCTTTTGCTTTTTGATAAAAGAGTGAATTGAATCAAAATCAATGTTTGAGCTAAGGAACTATGCAAAAAGCCATTTTCGCTATCCAAGGACGTCTAAAACACTGGGCTTTTTATCTTGGTGGCGACCAGCCTCCGGTTTCATGGTCAGAGCGACTGAGAACGGTTTTAGGCGCTTTTATAGGTCTTTTGGCGGTGCTGACAATCGCGAAATTCCTTGGCGAGCTCAGCGGTATCGATGAGTGGCTAATGGCCTCTCTTGGTGCTAGCGCCTTATTGGTGTTTGCCTTGCCCTCCAGTCCGCTAGCCCAGCCGTGGGCTGTGATTGCTGGTAACACTCTATCTGCTTTAGTCGGAATTACCTGTGCAAACCTCATTTCACCCCCGGTATTGGGAATGGCAGTTGCTGCATCAGGCTCTATTTTGGGAATGTTTATGTTGCGGTGCTTACACCCACCCGCTGCCGCTGTAGCGCTGATTGCAGTTTTAGGGCATGTGTTGCATTACCGTTACGCTGTTTTTCCGGTAATGGTCGACTCAATTCTATTGATTCTGGCTGGTGGTATTTACGCTAACCTTACTGGCAAATCCTACCCAAATAAGCCCAAATAGTTTTAATTATTTAATTTTGCTAGCTGCAATAGAGATGATGCAATCTTTGATGCTGTAGTTATTGAACTTACCAGCATTTTCTTTACGTAAGGACTGCGCACACTCTGCAACTGAGTTGCGAACTTTAATTGTAGGGAGATAAGATGTCATGATATTTCCTTATTTTCGTCAATGAAAAGTCAATTAAATCAGTCTGAGTTGCTCAATAAATGAAGCTGCTCGATGAAAAGTAGTGTGCTTAGTAAATACTTCTTTTTGCGCCTTCAGTGCTTTTGCTTGAGCAATCTCAGAATATTTAAGAATATATTCAAAAAGCTCAGTGAATTCTTTTGGATTGGCTGCAGAAAAGACCATATCTTCTTGAAATACCTTATTTAGGAGTAATGGACGATCAATTAGCTGAGGCAAGCCACATGCGGCCAATTGATAGGTACGTTCATTGAGTTCGCAAGCCCACTCCAGTTGTTCAGGCAGGTGAATGTTAAGGCCAATGTTAGCTCTTGCATAGATATAACGATCTCTTTGGCGATTAAAGGTGAAGTTTTGAATATGATTCCAGCCAGGACCATCGATAAAACCAGAATACTTTCTGGCAATTTGAGCCATGTAGCTAATATGCTCTCGTTTACGCGAAGCCATTAAGGCATAGTTTAGGTCTTTTGGGATATTAGGAACTGGGTAGTAGCAAAGAATGTTTGCGCCAAAGGGAATACTTAAGATTTGATAGCCCGCTTCAAAAAATGGTTTGTACTCCAGCCTAGTGTTGAAATACGCCTCATCTCTAAAGCTATAAAAAAAATCAATCCCATGTATTTTTGCCCATTGCAAACGGCCTGCAAGTGGGGAGTTGTCATACTCAGCTAGTGAGGCTGTGAGTCCAACCTTCAGGGAGTGGGATACTTTGTACCGCTGAATATGCTGCCAATCAATTCGCTCTAGATAGGTGTGATGGTCACTTGATAAGAGTGTTGTTGGGTTAAAGGATTCGATTACTTGCTTGCTATCCTCATCCCATCCGAGTGCTTGGCTTGGAATGCCAATGAAGTTCAAGCTCTCAACAAGATTTGAAAAGAGGGAGTAACCCGCAGGTGAAGAGGATGGACTTGGGACTTGTATCAGAATACGTTCGTTGGATTTTCCTGTAAACACTCTAGAAAATGCTTGCAAGATTTGTAATTGCAGCGCGTGGCCTTGAATGACAAGAGGGTCATGAGATTGAGCATAAGCGGCCTCTGATTCTAGGATGTTTTGTTGGCTGAGCGCCACCTCAGCTTCTTTTAGGACAATCTCTCTGCGACTGCGAGTTTGTCGGTTGAGCCCCCAATTAAAGCGAGCCTTTTGATAGGATCGCTTTAGCTTGGTAATTCGTCTACTGAGGGTTTTTTGCATGATGTGCATTTAGCAACGGTCAATATCCATTTATTATAGGTTTATGGCAATCATTACACAGATCCAGGGTGGTTTGGGAAATCAGCTCTTTCAATATGCGACTGGGCGCGCATTAGCAGAGCAATATCGCTCAGACCTCATTTTGGATATCGACTGGTATCAAAATACCTATCAAGATGTCACGCCACGTTCTTTTGAGCTATCTAAATTTGCAATAAAAGCTTCGGTAGCCGATTCTTATCCAAGAGTTCCCCGGCTAAGCAGATGGCGTAAAACATTGCAATCACTTTTGCCTTTGCAGCCTTTCATTTTGCAAGAGAAAAAACACTACACCTTTGATGGGTGCATTAATCAGCTAAGTCTATTTAAAGATCAACATTTGTATTTAAGAGGCTATTGGCAGTCATATAAGTATTTTGAAAAAATTCAAAATTTGCTGCGACTGGAGTTAACACCCAATCAAGGGCTTGATTCGGCATATGGATCTTATTTTGATCAAATATTAAGAGCGGGATCGACAATGCTCCACGTGCGTCGCGGCGACTATATACATCTTGCTGCAGCCTCTAAAGTCCATCAGGTGGTCGATATCGATTATTACCAGGCGGCTATGCAAAAAGCCTTCAGCATGCAAGAAAATATCCACTTCTTTGTTTTCTCAGATGATTTGCCTTGGGCAAAAGCCAATTTACCTTTTCAGGAAAAGCTGACCTTCATTGAGGGGGCACAAACGCATGATGATGTGATTCAAGAGCTTTCATTGATGAGAGCATGTCAGAATCACATCATTGCCAATAGCTCATTAAGTTGGTGGGGTGCTTGGCTCAAAGATCGAGAAGACGGTTTTGTGATTGCGCCATCACGTTGGATTAATGATGCTTCAGCTGGCGTGAATGATTTATTGCCACCCCAGTGGCTGCGCTTATAGCCTGCCGAGTGCGGTGGCAAAAATGGCGCAAGCCAGTCGCTCTAACCGAGTAAATGGGGTTAATAAGCCATTTTTTCGAGTCTGAAAACGCGCGTAGATTTGATAGTTTGCTGCAAGCGAGATGCCTCTAATCTTTTTATTGAGTTGACATAAAAAGAGTGGGGCAATTTTTAATCTCGTTGGCCAGGCAGTCGCTCGAGGTGTGAGATTAGGATCCAGGCCCAGCCCAATCAGATATTGCCTTTGCTGTGCTAGAAAAATCTCTTGATTACATTCAATTTTTGATTGACTCGATTGATTTGGATGCACCCGGTAATAGATCAGTGGCACTTTGATATTGGCAAAGCGGACGCCCTCGAGGGCGAGTTTTTGCCAAAGGCTATAGTCCTCAACAATATCCGTGCCAGATTGATAGGGGTGGGACTTAAAAAGACTCGCAAGACCCATGACTGCTGGGTTACAAAGTGGACTGCATACACTCATCATGGCATGTATGTCGGCATTACTATATCGTTGCTTGGATTTTTTGAGCTTACCATTAGCCTCATTGAGCGTAAAGTGATCTGCGCCGATGATTTCTGCTTTTTCTTGCTCCAAAAAAGTAACTTGTTTTTCTAGGCGTGCAGGAAAGGCAATATCATCAGAATCTAAAAGTGCAATATATTTTCCGCGAGCGGCAGCCACAAGATCGTTACGCGTGCTCACTAGACCTTGATTTTTTTCATGTCGTAATATCTTGATGCGAGGATCAGAGAATGAATCCAAAATTGCTTGAGTCTGATCAGATGAACCATCATTCAGAATCAGCAATTCAAAATTGCCATAGGTTTGATTCAAGATGCTATCGACAGCATTACGCAGATACTTCTGCGCATTAAAGGCAGGCATCAGAACGCTGACTAAGGGCGTATTTATAGAGATTTGCGCTGTGCTCATGAAGGATTAAAATTTTCGAGCTTAGGAAAAGATTGCAAAAGCCTAGTCCATGCCTCTGCTATGAAGGGCTTGAGGTATCCTGCTGCCCATTCAGGACCGACTCTTTCGAAATTGTGTGTTCCCATCGGAAATTGTCCGGTGATTTTGAGCCAATGATCAGGGTGGGTCTCACAAGAAAAACTGGCCCCCACTTCAGCAGGGCAAGCATGAAATTGGGTATCAATTGAGCCCCAGTAGCCAAAGAAAACGTCTTCCATGAAGTATCTCCTGGAGATATGGCCTTGCGTACGATTTAGTAAATCAATTGTCTTGGGAATATTTCTTAATGAGAAGCCACCGTTGCCTACATAAAATCGTTTCGTAGTCAGGGGGATCGGAAAGCGATTAAATAAAAAGGTCAACTTTGGAAATCCCACGCGCCATGGAGCGCCGTAATAGTCATAAGCAAGATTACAGAATTCTTCAATGCGGTTGCTAAAGATAAAGGCATCAAGTTGGTAGACCAGCATCCAATGGTAGTGCTGGGCAAAAGTTTCATAAAGTTGGGGGTCGAGCATAAAGTCGTTATAAGTCTGCACACTCAAAAAATGCTTGGGCGCAAAACGCGCGACTTGGACCTCTGGCCATAAATCTTGATAAACCCCAATATCCAATCCTTCTGGGCACATTAAGGTAACATTTTTCACCTGAAGTTCACGCAGTTGCAAAAAGGAAAAGGCTTCGCTTTTTGAGGGCGTGGCTTTGTAAATAGGGACGATTGTTAAGTAGGCTAGGGGGTTCATGCTGGCTATGGCTGATAGGTCTGCACAGGGGCTATTGGTCATACAATATACGATATCAAGCCTAAATAGACGATTCATGCCCACAAGCCCTAAGTCCAATACTGTCATTCCAGTCATCCTGTGCGGAGGTTCAGGAACTCGTCTTTGGCCTTTGTCTCGTTCGGGATTCCCTAAGCAGTTTTTAGTGCTCTCGGGGGGTCGTGAAAATACCAGTCTTTTTCAGCAGGCAGTCAGTCGTGTAAATACCCTGGGTGCCACAGCAAAGCAACTCGGTAAAACTATCGTTGTCACTAATGAGGAGCATCGCTTCTTGGTCCAGGAGCAATTGCGCGAACTGGCTTTGGTTCAGGCAAATTTATTGCTAGAGCCAGTTGGTCGCAATACTGCGCCGGCCTTAACACTTGCAGCCCTGCTGGCAATGGAGTCAGGCGCAGACCCTGTTCTTCTAGTTACTCCAGCCGATCAGACTATTCAGGATGGCGTAGCCTTTCAAAAAGCCATAGAGCAAAGCATTGAGCTGGCATCTGCTGGTGCGATCGTTATTTTGGGAGTAACTCCTACGGCTCCAGAAACAGGATATGGCTACATCAAGACTAAGCAAAATAGACCTGCGTTTACCGTGGAGCGCTTTGTTGAAAAGCCCGATAGTAAAACAGCTCAAACTTATCTTGATGAGGGCGGATATTTTTGGAATGGCGGCATGTTTGTTCTCAAAGCCAGCCTTTGGTTAGCTGCAATTAAAGAGTTTCGTCCGGATATTTTTGCAGCGACTTGCAAGGCTTGGCAGGGTAAATCAATAGATTCGAATCTGTTAGCTGATTTTATTCGTCCCGATCAAGCTGCTTTTGAGCAAATACCAGCCGAGTCAATTGACTATGCCGTGATTGAAAAGTGCGCTGGTAGCCAGTTTGTTTTGCAAATGGTAGAACTCGATGCTGGTTGGAATGATCTCGGTACCTGGGACGCAGTTTGGCAGGCAGGACAAAAAGATGCCCAGCATAATGTTCAGAGTGGCGATGCACTTTTGGTTGATACTAGTAACTCTTTAGTGCATGCTAGCTCTCGATTAGTAACCGTAGTGGGCGGTAAAAATCTCGTCGTTGTAGAAACTCCTGATGCTGTCTTGGTGGCTGATCGCGCTAAAAGCCAAGACGTTAAAAATGTTGTTACTACCTTAGAGACTCAGGGGCGTGAAGAAAAAACACTGCACCGCAAAGTAGCGAGGCCTTGGGGTTGGTATGACAGTATTGATGAAGGCGATCGTTTTAAAGTTAAACGCATTCAAGTTAAACCAGGGGCTAGTCTATCCTTGCAACGTCACACCCATCGTGCCGAGCATTGGATTGTGGTCAAAGGTGAGGCGGAGATTACGAATGGTGATCAGGTGATCACGCTCAAGGAAAATCAGAGTACCTTTATTCCGCAGGGTCAAGTTCATCGCTTGGCGAATCGCGGCAGCACACCCTTAGAGATTATTGAAGTGCAGTCGGGCAGCTATTTAGGGGAAGATGATATTGTGAGGCTAGAGGACACTTACGGACGCAGCTGATGGGTAAAAGCAGTCAAAAACCAGCAGCAAGACTACAGGATTGGAAATGAATACAGGCAAACAGCAAAAAGTAGCGCTAATTACTGGCATTACTGGGCAAGATGGATCTTATCTTGCCGAGTTTTTGCTAGAAAAGGGTTATATCGTTCACGGCATTAAGCGTCGCGCCTCCTCATTTAATACTGATCGTATTGATCATATTTATCAAGATCCCCATCTGGATCATCGCAATCTGTTTTTACATTACGGCGACTTAACAGATACAAGCAACCTAGTGCGCATTATTCAGCAGTCTCAGCCTGATGAAATTTATAACTTAGGTGCACAGAGTCATGTGGCAGTCTCTTTCGAGTCCCCTGAATATACTGCTGATGTGGATGCAATCGGCCCTCTACGAATTCTGGAGGCGGTTCGTATTCTAGGTCTCGAGAAGAAGACCCGCTTTTATCAAGCCTCAACCTCTGAGTTATATGGTTTAGTACAAGAGACCCCTCAAAAAGAGACTACACCTTTTTATCCTCGTAGCCCTTATGCGGTAGCCAAGCTCTATGCTTATTGGATTACGGTTAACTATCGAGAGGCCTATGGCCTCTATGCCTGTAATGGTATTTTGTTTAATCACGAGTCTGAGCGACGCGGCGAAACTTTTGTTACACGTAAAGTTACGCGTGGCTTGGCTAACATTGCCCAAGGTCTTGAGCAATGTTTATACATGGGCAATATCGATGCACTTCGTGACTGGGGCCATGCCAAAGATTATGTACGTATGCAATGGCTCATGCTTCAGCAGAATCAACCAGAAGATTTTGTGATTGCAACCGGTGTGCAATGCACTGTTCGTGAATTTATTATTCGTAGCGCCCGCCAGCTAGGCATCACCCTTAAGTTTGAAGGTAAAGCCGAAAAGGAAATCGCCACTGTATCGGCAATTACAGGAGATAAAGCACCCGCCTTGAAAGTAGGCGATGTGATTCTTAAAATCGATCCTCGCTACTATCGTCCTGCTGAAGTAGAAACGCTTTTAGGTGATGCCACAAAAGCTAAGCAAAAATTAGGCTGGGTTCCTGAGATTGGTTTAGACGAAATGATTATTGAGATGGTGGCGAATGATTTGACAGAAGCCAAACAGCACGCCTTATTGAAAAAACATGGCTTTACCGTTTCGGTTGGCAAAGAGAATTAAAAAATAGCATGACAAAAGATTTAAACGCCAAAATTTTTGTCGCTGGTCATTGCGGTATGGTGGGTTCAGCCATTGTCCGCGAATTACAGTCTCAGGGTTATGTCAATATTCTCACGCGGACCCATGAGCAATTAGATCTCACCAATCAAGCGGCAGTGCAAACTTTCTTTGCGACCGAAAAGCCAAATCAGGTCTATCTAGCTGCAGCCAAAGTAGGGGGCATTTATGCCAACAATACTTTTCCAGCCGACTTTATCTATCAAAACCTCATCATGGAATGCAATGTCATTCATCAGGCCTTTTTGAGCGGCGTACAAAAACTCTTATTTTTAGGTTCCAGCTGCATATATCCTAAATTTGCTGTGCAACCGATGGCTGAAGACGCACTTCTGACTGGCAAACTTGAGTCTACCAATGAGCCTTATGCCATTGCCAAGATAGCGGGTATTAAATTGTGCGAGAGCTATAACCGTCAGTATGGTCAAAGTCACAGCATTGACTATCGCAGTGTGATGCCCACCAATCTTTATGGCCCAGGTGATAACTATCATCCAGAGCATAGTCACGTTATTCCTGCGCTGATCCGACGTTTTCATGAGGCGAAGCTACAGGGAGCAACTCAGGTGGCTATATGGGGGACTGGTACTCCTAAACGTGAGTTCCTTTACGTTGACGATATGGCAGCAGCTTGTGTATTTGTTATGAATTTAGATAAAACGCTTTATTTAAAAGAGACTGAGCCAATGCAAAGTCACCTCAATGTTGGCTTTGGAAGTGACGTCAGTATTGCAGAGTTAGCCAATACGGTTGCTAAAACAATCGGTTACGAAGGCCAGATTATTTTTGATCCTTCAAAACCCGATGGCGCTCCCCGTAAATGGATGAATTCGAGCAAGCTGAACCAATTAGGCTGGAAGGCTAAAGTGCCGTTGACTGAAGGCTTAAATAAAGCCTATCAAGCTTTTGTCCAAGCCCAGTAAACCCAAATAGGCCACCCAAGAATGAAAGCGCCTTTCCAAATTACGAAGCTCGATTATTG